>Ga0172371_10002452_pt1 | contig 29453 bp, 32 predicted proteins | sample Lak12m_FD_114543 | JGI IMG/M metagenome (GOLD analysis project Ga0172371, IMG submission 114543) | Freshwater microbial communities from Kabuno Bay, South-Kivu, Congo - kab_022012_12m | ecosystem: Environmental > Aquatic > Freshwater > Lake | place: Democratic Republic of the Congo: South-Kivu...
GCTGGGTTAATGATGTTGGAAACAACAAAATAGCCGTTTGAAGACCCATCAAAAGCAGTGCCAATAGCTCCTGTTCCCGAATAACTACACTCATATGAATGATAATCCACTCCTCCCACAGTAATAGCCGAGGCAGAAGCGGTACCAGATACGAAATCATAGCCAGTGATATCTGCGGGACAGGTAACTGTGGGAGCAACTGTGCCAAAATCAAAAAATCCACCATCGGCAATGCCATCGGCAGCAGTGGTGTTATTGGTTTCTGCTGGTATAAGGATACGGAAAGCGCCATTGGCAATAGCATTGGCAGTGGTCAATCTTACTGTCAAGGAACCAGAGCTGGTAGCTACCACATCATCACCTGTGTCTGCGTCACCACTGGCCAAAACTGGAGTAACATTGATAGTTGAATCATTTACCACGCTGGTGACGGTATAAGTGCCCAGGCTTTGAGCTTCTCCCACCAAAATCACATCGCCCTCGGCAAGCTGGGCTGATGAAGTGGATGGCCAAGCACCAGCAGTAGTGTTGATAATTACTTGCGATGATCCGGCTGTGTTGCCAGCGGCTAGAGCGCCTTTAAACGAAGGTCTAGAATTGGCTAAAGTGACCGAAACACTAGTCATGTTGGCTGACTTGACAGCTTGACTGTGGCTTAAAAACAGCATGGCAAAAAGAAAAAAAACAACAGCAAAAAAAGATTTAGTCATAGATCGCTCATTTTACGCACCTTTTTTAGATTTTTGCAATAGGGAAATATTTAAATTTAGCCCGATTAAGTGCCAAACCAACAGGCAAAGAGTGGTAGCAAGGCTGATCATCACTAAAGAAAGCGGAAGAGCCACAATCATTTTTGCGTAAGTTTGTTTTTGATTTTGGCTATCATAAAGCTCAATTTCCAGTTTGTATAATCCTAAAAATACTGGTTGGGTACACACAAAAGATTCTGGTTGGATGGTGCTCTGGGTGGTGGTTGGGTCAAAAACTGTTTTACCTTTAGCGCGCAGGACTCTGGTTTCTTGTCCCAACACCGTATCTGGATAAATTTCTGCTTGGTAAAGAGTGTTTCCTTGCCAATTTTTTAAACTGGCGCTTCCAGAAGCCACAATGGCTTGGATACTGGGATTGTTCACTTTTGGTTGAAAGTTAATTGGTCTAAAACTATCTATTACCCCGCCAATGCCAAATTGATCAAGTTTAAGTGACGAGAGTATAGGTTCTTTGGCGACGAGAATGATTAGGTTGCTTCCCACTAAACCGGCTACGCTTGAGCCTGTTTGTTTTTGATCATTAACTAATCTAAAGAAAACTGTCAAGTGATACTCTTGTTGTTTGGAGGTGGTTGACGGATTAATCTTGAGTGTCAGCTGGCTTTTTTGTTTGGGTTGGAGTTTGACCGCCGGAAAACCACCGTCTGGGATCTCAAAATAAGGAAAACTAAAAGTTTCTTGAGGAACAGCAGAACCATTGTTTGGAACAAAGTCTGAAAATTCTGGTTTGATGACTATAGGGTTTGAACCGGTATTTTCCAAAGTAATGGTGTGATAAGCAGTGTTTCCAGGCTTGACTTTAAGGTAAGCAGTGGAAGGAGTGAGAGATAGGTCAAATACACCTTGAGCTTTGGCAGTTTTTGCCACTGGCAAAAACTGCCAAAAAAACACTGACACTAAAAGTAATATGATTTTTTTCATCTGTTTAATACCCAGGTACCGCTACATACACAATACTAGTCTGGTATCTCCCGGCTGCTTCAGATCCTCTCAAGCCAGCCTTGTAGGTGACGTTGGCTACACGATCAAACGAGGCTTTGGGATTGGTCATGATCATTTTCATGCTTTCGCCGGCGGCTTTGTTGGCAAACTGCCTAAAATAGCTACTGCTGATAAAATCGGAGGCGATGTCTTGGCCACTGATGTTAAACCCAAACCCGCCAATATTGGCATTTTGCCAGATTTTGGCGCTACTTTCGTTGCAATCATTATTATCACAAGTGGTGTCGGCTATAGCGTAAGAGCCATCAGGTGTTTGTAAGGGATGCTGCTCGTAAACATAAACGCTATAACCACTAGCTCCCGGGGCGGTGATGCTGATGCTGTGAGCGCCAGTGTTGTGAGCGGAAGCGGTCAGTAGCCCCAGATCAATGTTGGTACTACTTAAAACAAATCTGAAATTGTGCAAAGGATAGATATATTGAAAGCCACTGCCCAAAAAATAGTTGGATACTCCGTACTCGCCGTATGGTCCTACAAAGTTTTGGCCAATGGTATTGGTGAGTGAGTAACCGCTTCCATCTTGTTCACCTGCGCTTGTATTAAAATTGCCGAATTGAATGACATATGAATCAGATTCTAGTGTTTCAGCCATAGCCAGCGGGGTGTTTTTAAGCTGGCTTATGACAAAAATTGCAGAAACCCAAAGACCCAAGGAAAGAATTCTGGCACAGTTGGGTTTTTGTTTTGGGCGGTGATTATTGTTGATCGGAATTTTTGTCATTTTGAGTAGCAAAAGTAATTTTTTGTTCCAGTTCTTGAGCTGTTTTTTCAATTTCTTGATTAATGAGTGGTTCGCAAGTAAAAAATTGTTTTTGCCAAAAGCGTAATTTCATAATAGTTTTTTGCACAGAGCTAGTCAGAATAGACAATTTTTGTTCAAGCTGTTTTTGCAAAGATTGCTGGTAATTGATTAAGTTTTTTTCATCCTCAATCTGTTTTTTTTCTAGCACCACCTCCTCATGTTGTTGCTTGGCAAACATAAAAAAGATCATGACGATGGGCAAAGTAAATAAATGTGCTAGAGTGGAAATATCAATGGTATCGGCAAGACTAAAATGAAAAAGCATAGCTCCAGTCATGACAAAAACTGCCAAGAAAGGCTCTAGACTCATGACTAAAAAAAACAGATGCACATAAGTCAAAGGATAAAAAGGCGAGCCAATATTACCGGTTTTGCCAATGACTAAAAGCAAACTAAAAGTGACAAACACTAGTTCTAAAGAACCGTTATTGGGCAGTACATTGCGCATTTTTTGACTAGTGAGTCTTTTGATCAGAAAGTAAACAAAGGTAGAAACTGATACGGCTTGAATAGCATATCCATTGAGCAGGGGAATTTTGACAAATAGATAGGCCAAAACAATAGCAGAAGAAAGAAAGAAGGCATTAAGGTTTGGGCGCATGCTACTATCATAGCAGAGGTCGTGTTATACTTACTACCTCATGAAAAAAACTATTAAAGCTCTGGAGCTTGCAAGCTATAATCCTCAAATTAAAGAAAACCACTGGCAAAATTTTTGGGAAAAGAACCGGCTGTTTCAATCTTCAGCTCAAAAAGTACTAAACGAAGCTGATAAAAAAAACAAGCTTTATCTTTTATTTGCTTTTGCCTATCCGTCTGGCTCTGGTTTGCATGTGGGTCATGTGGAGAGCAAAACTGCTTTGGATATCTTGGCCAGATACTATCGTATGAAAGGCAAGCAGGTTTTTTTCCCAGTAGGCTGGGATGCTTTTGGTTTGCCAGCAGAGAATTACGCCATTAAAACCGGAATTCACCCGGCTGAAACTACCAAGAATGCTATTGAAACTTTTAAACGGCAAATCAAGCGCCTTGGCATTTCTTATGACTGGGGTAGCGAGATTGCCACTAGCCATCCGGAATATTACAGCTGGACGCAGTGGCTATTTTTAGAGCTTTTTCAAAAAGGCTTGGCTTATCAGAGCGAAGGTAGCGTCAACTGGTGTTCCTCTTGTCAGACAGTTTTAGCCAACGAGCAAGTGGTGGAAGGTAAGTGTGAGCGTTGTAGCACCTTGGTTAGACAGAAAGCTTTAAAGCAGTGGTTCTTTAAAATTACAGCCTATAGAGAAGAACTAATATCTGGTTTGGCTCAAGTAGATTGGCCAAAAACTACCAAACAGCAACAGTTAAACTGGATTGGCAAAAAAGAAGGTATCAATATTGAGTATAAAGTGGTGGATAGTTTAGGTCATGAATGTGGTCAAGTCACTTGTTTTACTACTAGACCAGATACCAATTTTGGTGCCACTTTTATAGTTTTGGCTCCAGAGCATGCTTTGGCAAAAAAAGTAGCACAAACTTTACCCGCAGTGGCTAGTTATATAGAAGAGGCTACTCACAAAACAGAGTTAATCAGACAACAAGAGGGTAGAAAAAAAACCGGAGTTTTTACAGGTCTTTATGCGCTTAATCAATTAAATCAAAAAAAGATGCCGATTTGGGTTTCTGATTTTGTCTTAGGTGGTTTTGGCACAGGAGCGGTAGTGGGGGTGCCGGGTCACGACAGACGCGATTTTGAGTTTGCTCAAGCCTTTGGTCTTGAGTTAATCAGAGTGGTGGTGGGTAACGATGGAGACAAAACACCCATCAGAGATATTAAACAAGTGCAAGAGGAAACAGGAGTAATGACTAACTCTGGTTTTCTTGATGGACTGGAGATTTCTTTGGCTACAGAAAAAATCATGGACTACTTGGAAAGTAAAGGCTGGGGTAAAAGAGTCACTAGTTACAAACTGCGTGATTGGCTAATTTCCCGTCAGCGTTATTGGGGTGCGCCAATTCCCATTGTTTATGATCCACAAGGCCAAGCTCATCCGGTCAAACAAGAGCACTTACCTTGGTTGTTGCCCACAGATGTAGATTTCAACCCCAAGGGAGAGTCGCCTTTGAAATCAAGTAAAGAGTTTATCCAAAGAACAGAAAAGCTTTATGGCAAAGGTTGGCGTCCGGAGTTTGATACTATGGACACTTTTGTTTGTTCTAGCTGGTACTACCTAAGGTTTACGGACGCTCGCAACAAAAAACAGTTTGCAAGTAAAAAACAGTTAGATCAATGGTTGCCGGTGGATTTTTACATGATTGGTCCGGAACATATTGTTTTGCACCTGCTTTACTCAAGGTTTTTTACCAAGTTTTTACGTGATCAAGGTTATCTGGATTTTGATGAGCCTTTTTTGAAAATGAGACATCAGGGCATGATCTTGGGTCCAGACGGCAAAAAGATGAGTAAAAGCAAGGGTAATGTGATCAATCCAGACGAAATTATTGAGAAATTTGGCGCCGATACTTTGCGAGTTTATGAGATGTTTATGGGTCCGATTGAGGCTGATAAACCGTGGGACGTGCGGGCAGTTAATGGAGTTTATAGGTTTCTTAATCGTATTTATGATCTATTCGGCGCCAATTTAAAAACAAAAGACCTGATTGTGGACGATGATGCTTTGGGCGATGGCGCTCTTTCTGTCAAACTGCAACAAACTTTAGTTAAGGTAGATGAAGATATCAAGCAACTTAAGTTTAATACCGCCATCGCCAAACTAATGGAACTGGTTAACCTTTGGGAAAAAACACAAACTGGTTTTACTGGTTATGAACTATCCATTTTGGTCAAGATGATTGCTCCGTTAGCACCGTTTTTAGCTGAAGAACTATTTTTTCTTTTAAAACAAGCAGGGGTGATCTTGGGCGGAAAAATGTCAGTACACTTAGAAGATTGGCCATTGGCCAATCTTGATTTAGCCAAACAAGCTAGTTTGACACTGCCGGTACAAGTGAATGGCAAGGTGCGTGGTCAACTGGTTATAGATCAGGAGTCATCCAGCAAACAAAATCAAGATAAGATTTTTCAGATGGCCTTAAAATTGCCCACAGTATCCAAGTGGATTAGTGCAAATAAGCTTAAAAAGAGTATCTATGTTGAGTGCAAAATTGTCAGTTTCGTGACTGATTAAGCAAGCTACGTTTGGTTTAAGAATTGCAGTTTAGACTTGGTTTTGTGTTAGAGATCAACCGCTTATTTTTCTCTGGTCGATTGAGTGATAAACAACTGCAATTGTTTGGTGGAGTTTTTTTGTTTTTTGGGCTTGTGAGTATGACCGTTGGTGTGGGTTTTTTGATCTGGAAACGCGAGCTTTATGTCCAAAGCTTGCAGCGTGAGGAGTTGAGCGGCGTTTGTCCCCAGTTGCCAGATCAAAAAACCCAAGTTGTGGTCAATATAAGTGGAGCAGTGATAAAACAAGGTTTGTACACTTTAGATCAAGGCTCTAGATTGGGCGATTTAATTGAGATGTCCGGAGGTTTTTCTTCCAAGGCTGACGCCCAGTATGTGGCTCAAGAGCTTAACCTGGCAAAAAGTCTAACAGATGGAGAAAAAGTTTATATTCCATATTTATCTGAAAGAGGTTTGAGTGGCAATGCAGTTAAAAGCGAAGCAGATAAGAAAGCTGGCTTGGTTTCCTTAAACCAAGCCAGCAAAACAGAGCTTGAGTCACTTAGTGGTGTGGGTGAAAAAAGAGCGGAAAGTATTATTGCAAATAGACCATATCAAACAATCAACGAGCTTGTGGAAAAAAAGGTTATAAGCGAGACTTTGTTTTTGGAGTTAAAAGATTTTTTGATGCTTTAAAACTAGTTTAGTATAGCTGAACTTAAATATATCAAAGAAGCACACAAGTTTTTTAAAGTAATAAATAATTATTATACATACTTTTAAGCATCATAAGTACCTAAGTCCTATAAAAATAATATGCGATCACTAATATATCTTTGGTTATTTTTATCTCTATTTATATTACTGTGTATTTTGCAAATATCACCGAACAAACACAATAAATCCTATAATAGTGAGGTAAGTTTAAGAATTAATATTAAAGAGTACCCGAAAAGTTGCGTGTATTTCCATCAAGGTTTTTGGCTCAAAATCAATGATTGTCAAAGCTATCAAATTGGTACATGGTTGAGAGTTATTGGCAGTCATACCGGCAGTAATGCTAATAATGATCAAATGGGCATTTGGCTTGAAACAAAGCAAGTAATCATTGATCATAGTCAGAATTTCTTTTTAGATTCAGCCATAAGGAACACGCAAAAGACTCTGTTTGCTTTTCGCTTCAAGATTTACTCAAGGATTAGCAAGTATCTTCTCCAACCAGAAGCAGGCTTGTTTTTCTCTCTCATTTTTGGTGGAAACTCGTTTTTAACACCCGAAATTAAGCAACAAGTTCTTCAAGCAGGTGTCACTCACCTTGTGGCCGCATCTGGATCCAACATATCTTTGCTTTTGTTATTGATTAATTATCTATCACGTCAATTTTCTAGAAAAAATAAGCTATTTTTAAATTTGGCGGCGATCTTTGTTTATGCTCATTTGGCCAATTTGGCTATTTCTATCATGAGGGCATCTTTAATGGGGGCATTGCATCTTTTGGCCTCTGGTTTTTATAGAAAATCTCACATTTTGCTAAATTTGGCAGTAACTGCCACGATAATATTATTTTTTGTGGAAGCTGCAGTAAGTGACATAGGTTTTCAGCTGTCATTTATGGCGGTCTTGGGTATTGTTGTAAGCAATATGATTTTAACTCAAAATCTTGAAGGCATCTTTTCCAAACTAGAAACAATTGACCTTTTTGTCATTAGCGATGATAACAGCAGTATTTCTTTTTTAAAAGCAATCTGTAACGCTTTTAAAGAAAGTTTATTTCTTTCTTTAATTGTTAATCTTTGGATCTGGCCAATCACTGTATATCATTTCGGTCAAATTAACCTAGTAGGCGTACTGTCTAGTGTTTGTCTGACATGGCTTATTTTGCCAATTTATCTATATGGTTTAATTTATGTTTGTCTATTATTTATTAACCTATACTTTGAGATATTAAATTTTTTCTACTTGGTTTTTAGTTTACCCCTCCAGGTATTGCTTGACGTGTTTCTCAAGATAGTGGTTTTCTTCAATCAATTTGATTTTTTGATCTTGAAAATAACAAGTGATAATGTGTTTTTATTAGGCAGTTGGTACCCAATGCTTATCACCCTTTTATTTTTATGGCGAAAAATGAAGAACAGTGCTATTTTGAAAAATAATAAATTGATAAATTATGAAAAACTATTTTCTTTTTAGCCTTGCACTGGTTTTTCTTGGCTTTGTATCTTTAGCCAAGCTAATATCACCTCAAGATTTTCAGCTGGTAGTTTGTGATGTAGGGCAAGGTGATGCAATTTTGATTCAATACCTTAATAAACAAGTGCTAGTAGACGGTGGTCCAGATCAGAAAGTTTTAGAATGTCTAGGGCGATACATGCCTTGGTTTGATCGTCAGATCGAGCTAGTTGTGATTAGCCATTTTGACAGCGATCACATTGGTGGACTTAATGATGTATTTTTAAACTACACAGTAAATAACCTGCTTATGTCCAAACAAATCAAGCAAACAGACGATTTTAAGCGCTTAGATGAGCTTATCCAGATTAAAAAAGGTATAGGTATGAAGGTTTTTAGCCCAGAAAATACTTTGGTTTTAACCTTAGCAGAGGGGTTAAAATTCCAGCCAATATTGGCGTTTTCCGAAAACATATTAGAGGACGTTGATGGAGAAAGTAAAAAAAACAAAGTTTCAAGTAATGATGGATCAATAGCTATTTTTTTGAGTTTCAAAAACGCAAAAGCATTGCTAATGGCTGATATAGAGGAGGTAGGTGAACAAGCAATACTTAAGCAAAATTTGCTTATGGATGTAAATTTAATAAAAGTAGGGCATCATGGCTCTAAATCAAGCACCACTTTGCCTCTATTAACTGCGACACAGCCCGAAATAGCAGTTATCTCTGTGGGTAAGCGCAATCAATATGGTCATCCTTCTTCTGAAGTAATCGCTAGACTTAAAAAATTTAATAGTCTGGTGTTCAGAACAGATCTTGAAGGAGATCTGGTTTTTACCTCCAATGGTCAGATTTTTCTATTTCAGAATAAATCAGATTGGCTCAATTAAATGTGCATTGAAGAAAATACTTAACAAATTCAAAATTTCGATCATTTCTTCAGTTAATATACTGACACACTCCATTTAAGTTGTCAATTTTTTTATAAAGCTATTTTTTTGTAGTTTGTATATTAGATATCTTGATACAGAAAAGCTGATAATGGATGATTTATGTTTTTAAATTAAGCAAGTACTTGTATTTAGTAAGTAAGTGAAAAAATCATATAAATGAGTACAAAAATTATATCTGGTAGTAACTAATAATAGTTAGACATTCATTTTACAATTGAACAAAATAATTGTTCAGATAATTGGGGTATTTTTTGGTTGGTGGAGTAGGAAGATTGCTTGAGTTACTTTTTGTGTCAGTTATTTGTTACAATACAAAGCGTAGAGTAAAGTTTTTTTATGCCAAGACAATCAGTTGTAATCTTCCAGCTAAACACTCTTTTAAAAAGAATCGTTAAGCAAGAGTTCAAACTGAATATAGAGCCGGAAGTTAAATTAAGTAAAAGTAAAAATTATGGTGATTTGAGTACTACCTTGGCTTTATCACTTTTGAGTTTGATTAATAAAAAGAAAACAACGTATCGTTCTCCTAAAGAGCTGGCTTGTTACCTTGTGGAGGAGCTGAATAAATTAGTTAACACTCAAGATAACGAAGCTGTTCAACTTAAAAATATTTTTTCCAAGATTGAGGTTATAAACTCTGGCTTTATTAATTTCTGGTTTACGGATAAATATTTACATCAGCATTCTTGCTTTTACACCAAGCAATTCATGAAAAATGCCCTGATAGATAAAACTCAAGGAACACAAAAAGTGATCGTTGAGTTTACCGACCCAAATCCGTTTAAAGAATTTCATATTGGTCATTTATACAGCAATGTGGTGGGTGAGACGATTTCAAGGCTTGAGGAAAGTTTGGGGAGTTTGGTCAAAAGAGTTTGTTATCAGGGGGACGTGGGGATGCATGTGGCCAAGAGTGTTTGGGGCATGAAACGCAAAGCTCAATTGGAGTATCCGGGTATAAGTTTAGAAAATTTTATTCATGAGCTTAAAAATAAAAAACTGGAGGTAAGGATTAAGTTTTTGGGTGAGGCTTATGCGCTTGGGGCTTCTGCTTATGAAAATGAGTTGTCGGCCAAAAAAGAAATGCAAATTATCAATTATTATACTTTTTTGGCCGGTCAAGATTACATGGTGGAAAATAATGGTTGGAAAAGACAACTGGATTATACAAAACACTTCGATTGTGATGTAGGTGAGTATCAAATAATCAAAAAACTGTATGAGTATGGTAAAAGATGGAGTCTTGACTACTTTGCCACTTTATACTCCACTTTAGGCATGAGTTTTGATCAGTTTTTTTTCGAGAGCCAAGTGGGAGAGGTGGGAATTAAGATCGTGAGACAGTTTTTAAAGAAAGGTGTTTTTGAGCAAAGCCAAGGAGCGGTGATTTTCCCAGGCAAGGCCCATGGACTTCATGACAGAGTTTTTATTAACTCTTTGGGACTTCCCACCTATGAGGCAAAAGAGTTGGGTTTAGCTCCGGCCAAGTATGAGTACTTTGCTTACGACCGTTCGATTATTATTACGGGCAACGAAATAGATGAGTACTTTAAGGTTTTACTCAAGGCTATGAGTTTGACATATCCCTTACTTGCCACAAAAACCACTCATTTGTCTCACGGTATGGTGCGTCTACCAGATGGGAAAATGTCCAGTAGGACCGGAAAAATTTTAACTGGTCAGTGGTTAATTGAGGAGGCAAAAAAGACAATTTTACAGCACTTGGATGTCAATAAACCAAGTATGGAGCTTGAAAAAAAGCTGACAATTGCACACAAAGTGGCTATGGGTGCTATCAAGTATGCTCTGCTTAAGTCAAGTATTGGTGGAGATATAAATTTTTCTTTTAAAGAATCTTTGGCTTTTGTGGGTAACTCTGGACCATACTTGCAGTACACGGCTGTGCGCTGCTTTGGCGTTTTACACAAAGCAGCGCACCAGTTATTTAATAGTGATATAAGTTTACTTTTTGATAGCTTAAGCAAGCTTAAGATAGACAAAGATTTGTGTTTCACAAGTTTAGATATTGATATACAAAGAAACCTTGTAAGATACTTAGATGTTTTGAGACTGTCGGCTGAAGAAAAACAGCCTCATCATTTGGCTACGTATCTTTATGCCTTGGCTCAAGAAGTCAGTCTTTGGTATGACAAAGAAAAAATTCTCAAGCCCCAATGCAAAGAGCTAAACCCAGAGAACAAGTCCAAGCTTTTACTAATAAGATCGATTTATAACGTGTTTGAACATGGTTTGAACATACTAGGTATTGATATCCCAGAGGAAATGTAACTTATGTTTGAGCATAAAATTTTCCAGTTAAGTAGTGGTCTTGAAGTACTCACCATCCCCATTCAAGGATTTGCTTCTGTCACCAGTTTGATTTTTGCCAATGTAGGCTCGCGTTACGAGCAAAAAAACGAGCAGGGTTTAGCTCATTTTTTGGAGCATATGGTATTCAAAGGTACAAAAAATTATTCTTCAGCCAAGATTTTGGCCGAGACTTTGGATGCTTTGGGAGCGGAAAGCAATGCTTTTACTAGCAAAGAGTTTACTGGTTTTTACGTTAAAACAGCTAGTGTACATCTTGGTTTAGCTTTAGATGTTTTGACTGACATGATTTTTTTACCAAAGCTTGAAGTAAAAGAAATTGAGAAAGAAAAGGGAGTAATTATTGAAGAGATGAAGATGTATTGGGATATGCCAGTCAGAGACATTGGTAATCTTTTTGATCGCTTACTTTTTACTGATCAAAGCTTGGGTCATGATGTGATCGGCACTAAACAAACAGTACTTGATTTCAAAAGAGATGATTTTTTAAGTTTTCTTAAACGTTGGTACTATCCGGCCAATTTAAGTTTAATCTTGGCTGGTGACAGCAAGGTGCTCAAAGCTCAAGATTTGAAAAATAAATTAGAGAAACTAGTGACACAAAAAACTCAAGACAGGCAGTGGCCAAAAAAAAGAGTAGAAACTGAAAAATTACTTGGCCGGCCACCTCTACTTAAAAACAAAATTCTGGTAAGAACCCAGTCTACCCAGCAGATTCATCTGATGCTTGGCTGGCCGGCCCTACGCAGAGACGATCCTCGTCACTACGCTTTATCACTTTTGGCAATAATTTTGGGTGGAAATATGAGCTCTAGGTTATTTACTGAAGTCAGGGAAAAACGCGGTCTGTGTTATTACGTCAATGCTTTTCCTGATTATTTTCAAGAAACTGGTAGTCTTGCAGTCTCGGCTGGAGTGGACAAAAACCGAACTCACGAAGCTATCGGGGTTATTCTTAAGGAGTGTGAGGACCTGGCAAGTGGTAAAAAACCAGTGGGTTTGGAAGAATTGCAGAAAGCTTGTGAGTATGCAGTGGGGTCTATGCTTTTATCTTTTGAAGATAGTCAAACTGTGGCCCAAGCTTTTGGTTTAAGACAGCTTTTGTTGCGTAAGATTGAGAACGTGGAAGAAGTGGTAAAAAAATTACGCGCAGTCAGTTTGTCAGATGTGCAAACTTTGGCGGGTAATTTAATGAAAAGGGAGAATTTACGCCTTTCATTGATTGGTCCAATGAAAAATACTGATTTAAAACGCTATGTTGCTACTTGAGAAAAAAACCAGCAACAGGCATAATTGGTCCAAGGAGGCATAATTATGAAAACTACCAGAACAGCGGTATTGGTTAAGCCAGATGGGTTGCAACGCGGTTTGATTGGCGAGATTATTGGCCGGTTTGAAAAAAAAGGCTTAAAACTGGTAGGTCTCAAGATGGTGAGCATGACCGATGCTCAATTATCCGAATGGTATCATGAACACAAACAAAAAAGTTTCTTTGGCAATCTTAAAAGCTTTATGGGAAGCATGCCAGTGGTGGCGATGGTTTGGGAGGGGATTGACGCTGCGGTAGTAGTGCGCAAACTAGTAGGTACTACTTTAGGTAGAGAGGCAGAGGCTGGATCAATCAGAGGTGATTTTGGTATGAGTCAGCAGTTTAATCTGATTCATGCGTCTTCCTGTCCGGAAGACGCCAAACGTGAGATTGGTATCTTGTTTAATCTAGACGAGCTTTTTGGTTATCACAGCGCTTTGGAAACTGTGGTTTATGCCGAAGAAGAGCTGGAGATGCTGAAATAGTAAAAATAAGTAGAAAGGAAACAAACAAATGCATGAATCTTTACAATTGATTGATAATAGACCCGAACATGGCGTAAGATCTTGAATAAATGAGATTAAACAAGAAATAGCTAAAAAATTACTTGGTAGAGAAAAACCAAAGAGTGAAGATAAACAAACTCTAGAATCAATTAGAAAGTGCAAAAGAGATGATCTAGTTACTTTGAGATTTCCTAAAAAAACTTATGAATTAAAGTGTGTCTCTTCTGCTACTGAAAATTCATATTCACAACCTGTTTTCGGTATGGTTGATCCAAAAGCTATGGAAGAAAGTGATGTTAGACAGCTCGAAAGAACTTTTTTAATTCAGTTTATTAATGGTCATTGGATATTAAGGGAGGTTGGTGGTGAAGATGGTGGTGGCAATGTTGAAGTTTCTCCAAAAGTAGACATCAACATAAGTGGTCCAAATCTTCATATTTCAGGCAATCAACCAACAATAGAAGGTCTTCAATAATCTCTTTTGTTGTGTGCCCCTGACAGGAATTGAACCTGTACCAACGGTTCCGGAAACCGCTATTCTATCCGTTAAACTACAAGGGCCTTAAACATTTTTCTAATTGTTCTGGATTAATGACAGGCAAGATATGCCATTTTTTTTGTTTAAGAAGAGCTTGATCGCGAGTGAGAAAATAATCACAGGCCACTGCTTGGGCAGAAAAGAGCTGAATATTATCTTCAAAATCAGGTGTGGGACCTTTAAGGCTTTGTTTGACTGATGAAGAACTGATACCAACCACAGATATGAGCTTGGTAAGTTGTGTGACAATGGGCGAAGGGATGTGATATTTGCCAATGTAACAGAGAATATGAATGGAGAGAGCGGAAGTACTGATTTGATGACCGGCAAGTTTGTCGGCAAGATTTAGGTCGCGGTTTTCGATCAAATCAATCAAACAATTGGCGTCAAGAAAGATGTGAGCCATATTTTTTTTCTAGCTTTGAACTGTAGATTTTATCTTGGGATTGGCGGGTCAATGGCGGTTTTTGGGGTAAAGCAGTGATAAACTCGGTTAATGAGGCTTGAGACCTAGTTTGACCCGCCAGTAGTTGTTGTAACCCAGTGATGACCAGCTTGGTAACTGAAGTATTTTCTTCAAGGGCGTGCTGTTTGACAGTCTGAAGTAGGGCTGTGGGAATATTGAAAGTAGTTTTGGTTAGTTGCATTTGGTACATACTACCATACATATGTATAAAATCAAGTGCCCTCACCAGGAATCGAACCTGGATCGAAGGTTTAGGAAACCTTTGTTCTATCCGTTGAACTATGAGAGCGGTGTCGGGGTGACTGGACTCGAACCAGCGACCTCTGCGTCCCGAACGCAACGCGCTAGCCATCTGCGCTACACCCCGTGTTTTTTGCTACGAGCTATTCTAACTCAACGGCATACAGATTGAGTGGTGCGTTCGGACTAAAGCTGGTCAGAATCAACAATCTGCTACCGTTTGGCCATGGATAAACGAAGTTTTGAGCAAAAGGACCAGAATAAAGAGTGGTGGCATTGGTGCCATCGTACTCAATAACTTTCACTTGGTTATCATAACCAGATATTAAGTGTTTGGAATCAGGGTGCCACTGCAGTGTGTTTGAGAGAAAAGAGGTGTGGTAAGCATTAAAGTTGTTAGCAGTGATTTTGATGTCATCGTCTTGGAGCGAGTTGACCATTTTGGCTGAAGGCGTGGTATTCTTTTCTAATCCTATTGTTAAAAGGCTTTTAATAGGCCCTTGATTATGGATGCTTTCGCTGCCTATTTTAAAATTGCGATCTTCTTCTCTATCATAAACGTAGATGTCGCCACTTTGAATGGCCCTGACTTGTGTTTGGGTATTAGCAGCTGGCAGTGGGGCAACCAAGTTCTCGTTGAGCAAAACATTTTTGGTAGCGGTATAAAGCAAGCGCTTTTTGTCTGGTGAAAAATAGACATTTTGGGCACTTTGAGTAGCAATTTTGATAATTTGTTCTGGGAATTTGGCCAGGAATTGTTGTTCTCTAAGAAACATTTCTGCTTCCCACTCGTCAAGTATTTGTTTGCTTTGAGAGGCGATATTAGGTAATGAGTCAACATCATTTTTCTTGGTTGCGTCAAGGAGAATTTGCAAGTTTTGATCAATTAAGATGAAAGAGAGACTATCAGGAGACCAAATAAACCGACAGTTTTTCATGTTGACCCTGCTGGATTTTGGAGCAATTTGTCTTGGACCTTTTTGCAAGGATAAAGTGTTATCTGCCAAATCTAAAATATAAAGACCATTGTTTTTTTCAGCCGAATTAGAGGCGGTGAAAAAAAGAATCTTCTGTCCGTCAGGAGAAGTAGATAAATTTTCTACACCAGTGAATGTCAAAGGTGTAATACTTGGAGCGCTAGGAAAAAGTCTGGCGTTAGTTTGGGTTACAAGCTCTGATTCAAGTAAAAGTGATTTTTCCCAGCTACTGTAGCCGTCCTTGGCAATTTTTACTTGATATTGGCCGGGTTTAAGATAAACTGTGTCGTTTGTCGCTGTCACGAGCTCATCATCAATCAATACCTGCGCCCCAGTAGGTATTGAGTTGACTGAAAGTAAGCCTGTGTCTTGAGCAAAACCTTCTTTGGTGACGCGATAGCTGCCTTTGGCATACTGAATGGCCAAGAGAGTGCCGGCAAAGATCAAGATAATAGAGACAATGGTGTAAAGCAAACCTTTGTGCCTTGATATTTGCATTGCAACTATTATACCTTTAATTTGGCTAGAATTTAGCGAAAAATTATGTTTGGTTTATACTAAAGCTCATTGAGAACTGTGTTTTGTATGCAAAAAATCAAGTTTGGTTTTTTACCAAAAATTGCTGTTGATTTAGGAACTGCTAGAACCAGAATCTGGATAGAAGAAGTGGGGCTTGTGAAAGATGAGGCTAGTTGCGTGTTATTTGAGCCCAAAACTGGTAAAGTTTTGGCTGTAGGTGATCAGGCGATTGGTTTTCAGAAAAAAAACTGTCAATTGATGTGGCCAATGAAGGCTGGCTTTGTCTTGGAAAAGCAATTGGCTCAAGGTTTGGTTAAATCTTTGTTGGCGGAGCATTGGCATTTAAGACTGATCTCTCAACCCACCATTATTGTCAGCTCTCCAGCTTGCAGTAGCACCTTGCAAAGACAAAGCCTATCAGAAAGTTTTTTGGAAATTGGTGCAAGGGAGGTGGTAACGGTTGCTCAACCTTTGGCTGCTATGTTTGGTGCAGGACTTGTGAAGGATGACTCGGCCAATAGTTTTAATCTTCATTTGGGAGCTGGAGTGGGTGAAGCTGTAGCAATTTGTGCTGGTAGTGTGGTGCAACAAGAAAGTAGTTTTTTAGCTGGAGAGTGGTTAAGTTGGCAAGTTTCCGCTTTGTTAAAGAGGGAGTTTGGTTTGCTGATTGGCAGACAGGTATTGAGCAAGTTGTGCCAGAAACTTACTCTGCCCACTCAAAAAGTGCAATCCGTGCTTGTAGAGGGCAAAGACGTCACCAATGGTCAGCTGGTGGCAAAGAAGATAAATCTAGCCCAGTTTTTTCCTTTGGTTAGTACCTATGCAGATCACTATTTAGCAATGTTTAGAAAGCTGATAGCCAAGATAAACCCTGATTTAATGGGTGAGAGTTTAAAAAAAGGTCTGTTGCTTACAGGAGGTTTGGCTAATTTAAATGGTTTGGAAAATTATTTAAGCGTAGGTCTAAATATACCTGTAGCCAAGGTAGATGATTGCCAGAATGCAGTGATTAATGGTTTGGTTTATGTAATGAAAAATCTCAAAAAATTTAAAGATCGCGATTTGTAGTCTGAAGAACAAGTTTTTTGAAGGTATTGCCTCTGTCTTGATAATCTTTAAATTGGTTGAAACTTGCGCTACCCGGGCTTAATAGCACGATATCACCGCTGACAAGATGTTTTTTTGTTTCTAATATGGCTGCTGACAAAGTGGGCACTAATGTCAATTGATTATAGTTGACTTCAAGAGTTTTGAGGTGGTTGGCGATTTTATTGCCGGTTTCTGGCAATAAAATCGCCCATTTAACTTTTAGCTCCAGAATGGTTTTTGCCAATCGTGAGTAATCAAGGCCACGATCAAAACCGCCGGCAATCAAAATTAAAGACTGTTGAGGAAAGCTTTTGATGGCCGCAATAGCTGATTCTGGAGTGGTGGAGAGAGAATCATTGTAGAAACTAATGCCATTTTGTTGGGTAACAAGCTCAAGGCGATGAGGTAGAGGCAAAAACGTTTGTAAGTGCTGATTGATTTTTTTGGGCGAGACACCCAAGTGTTGAGCAATGATCATAGCGGGCATCACGTTGAGCAAATTGTGTTGGCCTTTAAGTTGCAAATCTTCGTCTCTAATCAATGACAAGTCATGAAGATAAAGCTTTTGAGCTTTTAAGTAACAGGCGCAAGCTTTGTTGTTAAGACTGAAGCAAAGTTTTTGTGCTTGAGAATTTTGAGCCAAACTTACGGTTGTGTTATTGTCGGCATTGAAAATTAACAAATCATCTTGTTTTTGAAATTGAGTAATGTGCAACTTGGCTTTTTGGTAAGTTTGAAAATCTGGGTAGTAATCTAGGTGCTCTGGAGTGATGGCTTGTACAACAGCAATGTGAGGACTGATGGAAACACTGTTTAATTGATGGCAAGAAAGCTCTAAAACCAAAATTAAAGGTTTTTTGCTTGGCGATTGAGTCATGAGTGGCAAAAGATCAAGGGCCGGCTTGCCAATATTACCTGCCAAAAAAGTAGTCAAGCCGGCCTGTTCCAACAGGTGATAAATCACAGCTGTGGTGGTGCTTTTGCCCTTGGTGCCAGTGATACCAATGACTAGTGGGAGTTTGTGAAGCTTGGGTAGGTGGGTAGAGAGTATATGGCTGGCGGCCATGTCTGGTCGGCAAATCTCCAAAAATAATTGAGTGTTGCTGGTGATAAAAGCTTGGTTTGCGCGCAAGTTTATTAAAAGTTTGTGTGTGGGTTTTATCCCTGGGGATAAAACCACTACTGTTTGATTATCTGTTTTACTATTAAAGTGTCTTGTTTGGACAAAGGCAGTTTTGGAGTCATGGATTAAGATAGTTTTCCAGTCTGTAGTTAATTTTTCCAAAGGCAAGTCATCGGTCAAAATGATCTCTGCTTTGGGAATGACTTTTCTTAAGAACTGGTAGCTAGAGTAACCTTCTCTGCCAAGGCCAAAAATAATGATTTGCACTGTTAAGTATTGTATCAGTCAATATACAAAAAACCATTAAACATAACTTTGAAGCAATTTGGTCAAATCTTTAGTTAAAAAATGTTGAGTGTTGAGTTTGGGCGGAATGGGCGGTTGGGGGGCTTTTTGTGGTTGGGAAAAAAATTTGTTTTTGTCTGGATTTTTATCAAGGGCTGGAACGGTTTCTTGCAGTAGCGCGGGCAAGGGTTTGTTGGTTTTTTTATACCACTCCACCGCCCAACTCAATGCCATCTTTGACTCTTCATAAGTACCTACGCAATCAAAAGGTTTGGTGTTACTTTCCCCAATTAGTTCTAAGATTGTGTTTTTAAGTTGAGAATTTTTGAACAAGTTATGAGCAAAAATTGTAGATAGCTTTTGTTCACCTAAATAGGGGAAGAGAATGGTCCAAGCAAAAAGACATTTTGAGCATTTACCACACCAACTGTTGGTTTTTTGTCCACGGTTGCAGCTGCGAAAAACAGAGAAGTATTTTGATCCCAGTTGACTGAATAGTTTGGCAATTTTCAGCTCTCCATATGGTCGGAGAAGGGAAAAATAATTAATTTTCATCATTGGAGCAATGTATTGACGAAAACTTTGTTCAAACGCAAAGCTTTTGGAGTATTGATGATTAACAATCTGTCCAAGATACCGGACATTGCCCTCATTGGCGCTTTGTTCATTGGAGAGAACAATGTTTTGATAGTTATATAAGTAAGTAACTAGAGTACTTACAAACGCTAACAGAGCCGAAAAAGGAGTGTGACCATTTAGATAACCCTGTTGATTAAGCGTTAACAATAATGGATCCAGCTGTCTAGTAACGATCACTGAGTTTAGACCACTTTGGTTAATGACGTCCAAACTGGCTTGAGTGGGATTAATGGTTGTGGCGAGTAGTTTTAAATCTGGGTTTTGCAATCGGTGAAGTTTGAGTAATTCCAAGCTGACAATGGAATCTTTGCCGCCGCCGACAGGAATGAGATAAGCATTTTTGTTGAGCGAGATGGTGTTTTTAAGCATAGTGGCGGCGGCTTTGGTAATTTCATGTTTGTCTGCCACAATCTCGACAAACTTTTTTGCAGTAAACTCAATCTTGTTCAGATAAAAATACTCACCCATGCCTCCGATCAGCAATTTGTGCCACCACTCAATTTGCTGGGAATTTAAGCCACCGGCCTTGATAATAATTTCTGGAGAGGCGGTGGCTTTCCAATAGCTTAGGCTTTCTACCAAACCAATATTAAAAACTAGCCAATCAATAATTGATCGATCAAATTGATTTTTTTGATCTGTCTTTGGCAGAGGAATGGATAAAGTGGGATGAAAATCCAAGTTTGGTGCCGTGTGAAAATGCCAATTGCAGTTTAGTTGGTTGTTTTTGAGTTCCCAAGCAAAACTTTTATAAATAAATTGAGGGTGTTTTTTTCTTAGTAGAGTGTACGCTTGGTGCAAGGCCATAGGCTTATTATACCTTGAAACAATCTATGAATTTACATAATTTATCAACCATAACTCAAAATGAGTATCAGCCAGAGCTTGCTCTTGACAAAGATGCTTTGTATAGCATAATGCATCATGCTATGAAGAAAACACAGATTTATCTCTATCAAGACCAAATTGCTAGTTTAAAACACTTGGCTTTGACGCAACAAACCTCTTATGCTGAATTAGTGAGAAAGGCAGTGAGTGATTATTTGGCCAAAGTGGAAACAAAAAGTGACAAAGCATTCAACTGGATTGAACATGCCAAAAAAATTTCGGTGCCAATGGGTGGAATCAGTCAAAGAATTGATGAGGAGCTTTATCAATGAAACACTTATTGGTTGATTCTTCAGTGATTGTTTCGTTTTATGATTCAACAGACGCCAATCATTCGCGAGCAACCCAAGATTTACAACTTAATAACTTGGCCAACGTTAAACTTTGGGTGGTTTCACACGTGGTTGATGAAGTGTCAAGCATTTTATTAAAGAGAAATTTTGATGATCAACTGCATGACTTTATTGAGTTGTTACGAATGGGCAGGATTAATTTGTATTTACCATTAGATTTGTCTCGTGAGCGAACGCTAATATTTGAGACATTAGCGCGATTAGCTGCTCAAGGTAGGTCAAAAATCAGTTTTACCGATATGTATCAAATGGTTTTTGTGAGTAGTCAACAATTAGAAGACGTTTCAATTATTTCGTATGACCATCACTTGAAAAATGCTAATTGACACCCACTGCCACCTCAATTTCAAAGTGTTCAAAAACAGAGCAAGAGAAGTTCTGGTAAGGGCAAAGCAAGCTGGAGTAGGGCAGGTAGTGGTGGTAGGCGCGGACTTGAAAACTTCCAAGATTGCAGCAAAGCTAGCCCAGAATCATGATGAAGTCTGGGCTAGTGTAGGCATTCACCCTCACCATGTTTTGGAGTATTTAATTAAAGCGCAAGTGCAAAGCAAAATGACAGGTGAGAGCTTGCCCGAACTTTTAGATTTGATTTTTTATCAAGTATCACAGGAGCTAGAGCTGTTGATTGTCCAAGATAAAGTAAAGGCAATAGGTGAGGTGGGATTAGATTTATATGAGTACCAGCAAACCAAGTATGCTCAAGAAGTTGATCAAGAGCTTTACTTAGCTTGGCAAAAGGCTTTTTTGCGGCGGCAACTGTTGGTTGCCGCCGCCCACAACAAATCCGTCATTTTGCACAACCGCCAAACCGTAGATCACTTGCTTGGGTTTTTTGCTGAACACCCCGAATTGCTTTTGTCTCAAAAAATGGTTTTACATTGCTGTGAACCAGACCCAAGATTGTTAAATTTTGCTAAAAAAAACCAGCTGTTTATTGGCGTTGATGGCGATGTAACTTATGATCAAGTTAAACAAGATTTTATTAGACAAGTACCTTTAGAAATGCTGGTTTTGGAAACTGACAGCCCGTTTATGACTCCAGAGCCAGATAGATCAATGTTTAAACAAAAAAAAGACCAGTTAAAATATAGTGAGCGCGTCTGTGAGCCGCGCCATATAGCCAATATTGCCCAAAAAATAGCCGAGCTTAAAACAGTTAGTTTTGAACAAGTAGCAGACCAAACCACTACCAATGTAGAACAGTTGTTTCATACTTGATTTATGGCGCACAACAATTCTTGCGATTGCCTTCATCAAGCTAACGGAGTAACTAACTTGGCAAGTTGTTGTTTTTTAACTTGGTCAAGTGAGTAGAAAAATTTTCTTTCGGCTTGAATTACAGTGGTATTGGCTTGTGTAGCAACAATTTTCCCGTCAGTGGTAGGGGTGAGTTTGAATCTGCGTTTGTCACTTTCTAGTTTAATTTTATGAATGTAGTGTTTTTTAACTAAAATAGATATTACGTCAGAAACATGAACAGGATGTAAGTCCAATTCTTTGGCCAAAAGAGAAACATTGGCTTCAGAATGACTTTCATTGATTTTAATCAAAGTAAAGAGCAACAGCCACTGGGTGGAGGTTAAATTGAATTTTTTTAAAGCTGTATCTAGCTGATTTTGCCACTCATTATTTAACTGCCAAAGACAAAAACCTAAAGTGGGAAGAGTGGGTTTTTGAATTATTTCCTCTTTCACTTGGGTGTTCGTTTCTGAAACATGCTGGGTGATTTGCAACATTCTGCAATTTTCCGCCACCTTGATGGCGTGATGATGCAGATATGGCTTGGCTAACCATGCAAATAACTTGTTTAAACCTCTATTAGCTTTGGTTTGAGAAAGTGTAAAATTAAAAATAGTGGGATCGTTGCCGGTGAGAGAGTAGCTTAAAATTAGATTGTGAAAGGTGGAAACGAGGCTTAACTCTAGTAATTTGGATGGTTGAAGATTGATGATTTCTACCAAGTACTTGGGAAGTAGTGGCTGAATTTGTAGTAAACCTCTAGTTTTTAAACTGACAGCAGGGAGATTAAAGTCTTGGCATTTGCCATGCCATGAGTTCCGCCAAAAATCGGTTTTAAGCCAAGCGGAGAAAACATCTTGAGCATTGGCTTCTATGCTGAAAGAGATGGAAAAAATTGGTTTAGTCATATTGGGGATAATTTTTATAAATACTAAGCGCGCTTACTATTTTAGTAAGCGCGCTTAGTATAACCAATTTCAGCATCAATTGAAACTAACAAATTTTTTTGGTTGTATAATCAAGTTTATGAGTTTTGTAGTTTTTGTTAAACAGTTTGTTTTTTACCCTTCAGGTGAAAAACAGTTCTTAAGTTTGGTGGAAAAACAGCTGTTAACCAAAGACTGTGGTTTACTGACAGTGGCTACGCCAAACCCAGAGCAGTTGGTCCAAACTTGGGAAGATCCCAAGTTTGCTCAAACGCTAAAAAAATTTGATTACTTGTTACCTGACGGAGTGGGTTTGGTTTGGTTAAGCAAGTGGAGTAATAAACTCAAAACTTTACAAGAGAAAGTGGCAGGGATTGATGTAACGCATGATTTATTGGCTTTGGCTTTTAAACACAACTGGCGAGTATTAATCATAGGAGGTAGGGATTATCAAGGAACAAAGATTGCGATTAATGACAAAAACTTTGAGTCAAAAGGATTATTAATTAACGCTGTTGATCAATCAACCAATTTTGACAGATTTAAACTTGGTGGTCATTCAGACCAAATTTTTTGGTTGGCTGGCTACCGCGATGTTAGCCAGCCCACTTTGGCAGAAAAAAAGCAATTAGTTTTCACTCTACAAAAACTTCAGCCACACCTAGTTTTCGTTGCCTTTGGGGCGCCTAGGCAAGAGTTTTGGATTCAAGAAAACTTGACATTACTCAAAAAATATGGCGCGCGCCTAGTAATGACAGTGGGGGGGAGCTTTGATATTCTGACTGGAAAACTGCCGCGCGCGCCAAAACTACTACGCCAGCTTGGCTTAGAATGGCTGTGGCGTTTGTGGCTTCAACCCACAAGAATCAATCGTCAGCTCAAACTAATCAAGTTTGCTTGGTTAAGTTTAATTAATTAGCTGTTTTTAGAAAAAAACTACTCGTTTTCCCCTGGGGAAACACCCAAAAGCCAGAGCACTGCTTCTTTTTTGTAGCGTCTGTCACCTCTGGAGTTAATTCTAATAGCTGGCAATTTACCTCTTTTCCCCCAGCGCTTGATAGTGAGAGGTGAAACACGTAGCAAGTCAGCCACTTCTCTGACAGTCAGCAGGTCTGGCAAGCTGTTAATGTTGAGCTTGCTGGCATCATCTGCTCTGCCGGTGCGGCGTTCTTCATCGGCTTGTTCATTTACTGGTGCATTCGTAGTGTCCATCATGATTGACCTCACTCACACTATATCTAATACTGGCTAAAAAATACTTAGCAATAACTAAGGTAGCAGAGTGTGTGTAACTGGGTCAAGAGCCAATTTGGGCAGAGCCAATTAGGGCAGTAACGGAGGTGGGACAATACCCTTTGTGCACTTTGTGCGGTAGGCACCAAAAGTTAGTCTTTTTTAGACTTTGCTGGCGGGTTGGCTGGTGGCGGTGTTGTTTGCCGAGGGCTTTTCCACCGCTCGCTCCGCAATTCTGGTTACGTATTGACTGGCTTGGGCAACCTCTTGTTGCAAACGTTTAATCTCGGTTTGTTGACCAGCGCTTTGCTCTTTGAGGTACGCAATCTGTTGTTTTAACAGCTGATCGTTGGCCGAGGCCTGTTGTTTGAACAACGCTAGTTCCCGATCGGCTTCGGTTTGGGCACTTTTGGTCGCCTCGGCCACCGCCTTGCTCACGGCTGAATCGATGTGAGTTTCCAGTCCGTCACGCATTTTCCGCAGCTCTTTGAGCTCGTCTTCGGCTTGTTTGAGCGCGCTTTCCCTTTCCGCCAAGCAATTTATGGTGTTTCTCCAAGTCTTCTTTGAGCTCGGTTTCCTGACGCTGCTTGCGGCGGGCAAATTCGTATTGGTACTCTTCGTCCTCTTGCTTTCGTTGACGATTGAGCTTTTCTTGTTCTAGTTTACGACTCTCTTCGATGCTGGCTTGAGCTTGGAGCAATGACTCGAGAGTTTTTGTGCCAGCTTGGAGATTTTTGACTAATTCATCAACTGCCTCTGTCAGAGTAGTTTGTAGTTGGCCAATTTGAGTATGTAACTCGGTTTGAAATTGGGTAAGGTCTTTGTGGCGACGTGCTAGTTTCTCTGGGACTAGGGTAGGGGTTTCTGCTTGCCCGGCTTGAGTCAAAAGCTCGTTATAAGCGTCGAGAATGTCTTGTTTGGTGTTTTTGGTGGACAGCGCTGACGCTTTGGCTCTTGGCATTTTGACTCCTTTGGTTTGTTTTTTACTGATTTTCAAGTTACCAAGCCGATTGCATCACATTAGATCAAGGGCGATTTGCTTTGATACTGCTAATATCTTATATTAACCAGACGATTTAGGGAAAACAATAGTTTTCCAAGGGTAGTATAATTGTGTTGATGGCTGTACTTACTATCAGAAAGGGGAAAAACATGTCAAGAATTATAACCAGAACTGCTACCTCGCCAGTGGAGGTCAAGACCAAGTCGGGTGACGTGGTGTGGGTTTGCCGCTGTGGCTTGACGACTAACCCCGACGGCACCTGCAACGGCAATCACCAGAAGTGGCAAACCCACAGCGAAAAACCGGGAGAAGTCTACGCATACGATCCGTCAGGCCGCCGCCGCCAGGTCGCGGTGGTGGATCTGGAGGACACGGCAGACGATGCTCTGTCCGCTTGCGGCGGCGGCTGCGCCTCTTGCTCGGGCTGTCACTAAACACAAGTGTTTACCACGACCAAGTCAAAGTCCTGACGGGCAAACAAGTTAAAATCCAGACAGGTAAACGCGGTTGGTGTTTAAAACACCAGACAATTAACTTCCGTCCCCAACTTTTCCGCGAGTTTTTTGTCTCTGGTGCAGAGTGGGGCATTGAGTTGTTGGGCGAGGAGTACGTAAGCGCCATCGTAGGCGGAGATGTAGTATTTGACAGCAATTTTAACTAAATCTGACAAATCAACAGACAAATTGGTTTGAATATTCAATAACACTAGTTTGTCTAAACGCTGATTAACATGTTCAATTGACAATCGTTTTGAACACACTGCTGATTTAATTGCGTTGGCAACTTCATAATGTACAACATCTGGAGAAAAAAATTCAACAGACTCTTCAGCGCATTGAAGGAAAAAATTAGTTGTCAGCGGGTTGCTCTCATCTTCAAATAACAACGACATAATCAACGATGCATCAATTACGATTTGAGAAGGCAAATTTAGCAGGTATGATTTAGTACTTACGGCCATCTTCGATTAATTCTCTGTAGTTTAGACGACTTTTGACTGGATTTAGTTTTCGCAAGCGTTCCATATCAGCAAAAAATTTCAAGCGGTTGTTTTTTATTTGATTAATCTGAGCCTTGAGTTTTTCCTCCAAGTAACTTCTAACCAAATTGCCCACGGTCACGCGTTGCTGTGAGGCCTCTTGCTTCAGCCACTGGAACATCGCAGGATCAAGCATGATGTGGGTGCGTTTCGTCAGTGCCATGTGCATATATTAACATATAGCTCCCCAAACTTGCAAAAACCGTAGCGTTTTTGCCACTGCTCGGACTGTGTTCGGTTGCAAAAAAAGTAGGCGGTCGATCACTGCTGGTTAATCCAACTGAAAACATTCTGCGAAACATGAGCGACTGCTTGGCTAAGTTTGATCGAGTCACTGCCCTTGGTCATGACGCAGAGGATGTAGGGTTTACCGGGTAGATAAACGATGCCACAATCATGTAGTTGACGCTGACCAGTGTCAGCGAATTTCCGCTCGGCAAATTTATGGGCGATGGTGGTGTCTGGTGGCAAGCCCGCCACCAGACCAGTAGAAAAAGTTGTCCGACTCAACAACGCCAGTAGATACTCCGATTGGTCTCTAGTTAGGTACGAAGCGTTGTACAAAATCCGAAAAAACTTGGCAACATCTCGCGGACTTACGCCTTCGTTAACACTCTCTGGAAAGTCAGTGACATCAATGCCCAACTCGGCATACACCGTCTTCAACTTGTCCCAGTCAACCAGTTGCATCAGGTATTCGTAGGCCACGTTGTCCGAATCGATGACCATCCGTTCTAGTAAATCTCTGACCGAGTATTGAGTATTAGCCGTCACAGTGTGGATCGGCACAAAGTTTTGGTATTGGTACTCGCTAACATCAGCAATAGTGATGAGTTGATCAAGCAGCGCTGGTTGAGATTGGCTCTCTTTGAGCAAGTAAATGGCAAGTGGGATTTTGACGAGACTGGCGGGGACAAAGGTTGTAGTTTCGTTAACACCTATCCACGGGCCGTTGTTGAGATCTCGGTAGTAAATGCCGAGATTTTCGATTTGGTATTGAGCAAGACTCACATCAGCTTGGTTTTGTAGCTTTTTTTCCAAACTTCTGATGCTTAAGCTCTCGCTGGCGTTTTGGTTGCAGTCAATTAGGGGGTTGATGAATCGGTAGTTACTTGCCAGACGGGTTTCAGTGGTGGCCGTGGTATGGGTGATACTTAGCCAAGTGATCAGTCCTCCGCCTATTCCACCCAGCAGTAAACTAATCAACACAAGTAATGCTAAGTGGGCTTTGCGATGAGGCACAACTAGATTCTATATCCACTGCCTCACGCTAGCCAGTGGCGTAAACATCTGTGATATTCCGACAAAAATCAAACTACTTAAGCTCAACCACACAGCCTGCTGCTTCCAAGGTTTTCTTGGCTGCTTCGGCATCCTCTTTTTTGGCGCCTTCCAAAACTGTTTTGGGAGCGGACTCTACAAAAGTTTTGGCATCGCCCAAACCAAGCTCTGGCTTGAGAGTGCGTACGGCTTTAATGGCGCCAATTTTGTTGGAACCACCATCTTTTAAGATGACGTCAAACTCGGTTTTTTCCTCGGCTGGAGCGGCAGCAGTGGCGCCAGCAGCTGGAGCTGCAGCCATCATGGGTGCAGCAGCGCTTACGCCAAACTCCTCTTCCAAAGCCTTAACCAGCTCGGAAGTTTCAAGTAAGGATAACTCTTTGACAGCAGAGACAATTTTCTCTACTTTTGCTGAAAGGGTTTTTTTGGTGTCTTTGGTTTCTTCTGACATATTTTTCCTTTTATACTATTTTTTTACTACAGATTTTTTTAATATTAATATTGATTACTTTTTATCGACAATGGCTTTTAGAGCATAAACTAGGTTACGAGCGTTGGCTTGTAAAACATTGACCAAACCGTAGCTTGGTCCTTGCAATCTAGAAATCAGCATTGAAACCAGTTCTTTTTGTCCCGGTAACTTGCTCAAGTCCTCGGTCTCTTTTGGTGAGAGGACTTTATCGTTAAGCAATGCTTGTTTGATTACTAGTTTGTCAGCATCCTTATGAAAACCAAAAATTTCTTTTAAAGTAGTCACTTCGTCTTGATAAGAAAAGATAATTGCGTTCATACCTTTAAGCGAGTCAGTCAGTTTGCCCTTGCCAACAGCAATATCAATCAAGGTGTTTTTGGTTACCAACATTTCTCCACCAGCAGTCTTGATCTTGTTTCTTAGTTTTACTTGATCATTGACAGCGGTGCCTGCGTACTCAACAATGACAGTGAGTTTAGATTTGGCCAATTTTTCTTGGATTAAAGTGAGCTGTTGTTGATTGTGTTTGTTTGGCATAAGTTGATCTTTGATACTTTTTACTTAATTGCACCAAGCTTGGTATTTCCAAGTTTGTCCAAAAATCAAGAAAAAAGAGAAATTAATCTAATTTTCCTCGGCGTGACTTATGGTGTTTCCACTGCGCGCTGTCTTTGGATAGATGGCAATTATAACACGCCATCGTTGTTTGACAACCTTGATTATGATTTTTGATTATTGACGTAATTAAATACATAATTTATGATGCAATCAATTATGTTAAATATTGGCGCATCACAACTCAAATCGATCTCTTCTTTGCCTAGAGATTATGTAAAGTTATCCAAAGAAGCAGAAAATAAAGGAGAAGTAATTTTTTTGAAACGTAACACTCCATATGTTGTACTGGTTGATTTTTCTCGTTGGGAAATGCTCAAGGAAAAGGAGATGCTTTATGACGCTCAAGAGGCAATTTCATCAATTAACCAAAGTGAAAAAGAGTATCAAGCAGGAAAATCTAAACGCTTCACTTCTTTTTCTGATTTATGAATGACCAATACTTAATTGATTACACGCCTACTTTTGCCAAGCACTTTCGGAAACTGCCCGTTTCTGTCAAGAATAAAGCACTAAAAAAAGAACTGATATTAAAATCAATGCCTTTTTCTCAAATCTTGAAAACACACAAACTTTCTGGTCAGTTGTCTCAATATTGGTCGTTTTCAATTGATTATCATTACAGGATAGTGTTCCGTTTTATTAATGCAAAACACTTGCTTTTGGTCGATGTGGGGACACACGAGATTTACAAATAATTTTAACTTGAGGATTGTCCAAGCAAACCTTGTGATATAATCATGGCAATGTTTAAAAAATTGACACACACCACTACCACTACTACTAAGAGCCCGTAAGTGGGAGGGGTGGTTTTTTTGTAAAATCGCGCCCGCCCAAGGCGGGCGTTTTTAATTGTTGAAGTTTCCTAGTAGAATGTAGATTAAGTTTGAATTGAACAAAAAAAAGAAAGTATATATGTCAGACAAAAATAATGATTTAAAAGCTTTGCGTCATAGCGCTGAACACGTGATGCATCAAGCAGTAAAAGAACTTTTTCCAGCAGTGCAATTAGCAATGGGACCAGCCACCGATGAAGGTTTTTACAATGATTTTGACAGCAGTCCTGAAGGGACCGATCCAGTCTTGGTGACAGAAGCGGACTTTGTCAAAATTGAAAAAAGAATGCAGGAATTGATTAAGCTGGATCTACCAATCACTAGACATGAGCTGTCAGAAGCAGAAGCTTACAAGTTGTTTGCAGATAATCCTTACAAGCTAGAGTGGGTTGACGAGATTAGCAAAAAAGGCGAAAAAATTACTGTTTATTGGACAGGAAAGCCGGGGGAGAAAAACTCTATGGCTGATCTTTGTCGCGGACCACATGTTGAGTCAACGGGTAAGATCAAAGCTTTTAAGCTTTTAAGTCTAGCCGGTGCTTATTGGCATGGCGATGAAAAAAATAAGATGCTGACTAGGATTTACGGTACGGCGTTTTTTAGCCAAAAAGAGCTTGATGATTATTTACATTTAATGGAAGAGGCTAAAAAACGCGATCATAAAAAACTTGGCCAAGCATTAGATTTATTTACTTTTTCTGATTTGGTA
>Ga0172371_10002453_pt1 | contig 29452 bp, 26 predicted proteins | sample Lak12m_FD_114543 | JGI IMG/M metagenome (GOLD analysis project Ga0172371, IMG submission 114543) | Freshwater microbial communities from Kabuno Bay, South-Kivu, Congo - kab_022012_12m | ecosystem: Environmental > Aquatic > Freshwater > Lake | place: Democratic Republic of the Congo: South-Kivu...
CCGTCAAACCTTCTTCTCATGGCTCCCAATCAAAGCCTCCTTGTCATCCCCCCGCCGCTTTCTACATCAACAAGGTCGGCTTTCCCACCTTAACTCACTGTCCAGTTTTCGGGGTCCATTATATTCTGACAACTACCATTTTAGGTTTGTCGTAATTTTTCAGAACAGCATCGAGGAGTTGCTGCTTTTGCGGTACTATCTGTTTCCCTCCTTTGTCGCCAAAGGCTGTGTAGTGAGTAAGGTCAAGATTTGTGAACAATACATATCCATCGGGACGGCGTCCGGTCCTTTTGTAGAGATTATTCACTGCTTCGGAGACCTTGCTCTTGAGCCCATTGAAACACTTATCTCGGTCCTGGTTAGTGACATCGGATTGCTTGTACTGAAAGATATTCCATCCAGGTGTCAGAAGGGATGGGCCTGCGGGTTCATCGGGCTGCAATTCAAAGGCCATCCATTCCACGTCTATCCCCCCGTCCTTAACCTGGTAACGTCCGGTAAAAGACGGGAGCGATGACTTAACTGAGTCTCTAGTAGCCCATGCCAATGTGTTACAAAGATTTATGAATTCCCGCAAATCCCTGAAGGACTCACTCACTATAACCTCGACATCCTTAGGCTGGATGGGCTTTCCGTGCGGCAACCACATTCAAGCGCCTCCTCTGCTTGAAGATCTCTCCTCACTATGAGACCGCCATTCAACTCTCTTGTACCGAGCTATAGCAAAACTTTGCCCGGGTCAATCCCGATGTTCGAACGCGCTGCTGTTACTCTCTCCAAGCAGAATTCTTCTCAGACGCTCTGGCCCCGACACCCTTGCCGTGTCCTCCCATCATAGGCATCTCCTGTCACGCAATGTGCTGAGACACCGAGGCTTACCCACCACTTGCCATCTTTACACGCAAACTTGTCTTTCTGAGGAACCGGTGGGGATCGTACTATTGCACCCGGCCGAAAAGGCAAAAGAAAGTGCTCAAGAATTGGAAGCTTACGTGATATTCGTTCAGAAGCGGTGGAAGAAGAAAGGCAGCAAGCAGGAATTTGCGAGCAGCTTGCCCGCATGAAATCGGGTCTTTCGTTGGCACTCCAGTGCATCGACCCCGATGACTGTCGATAGTACTGCGAATTGGAAAAAAGGCGAGCGTCTCCAAAGGAGCCTGTCTCGACCGAGAATTATGAAGAGACATACTCTCGTCCCATGAGGCCTACCAAGAGGGGCTTCCTCTCATCTCCCAGCCCTGCAAGTTTCTACTCCCGGGTGTCTTTCTGAAAATAGTCCAGCACAGAGGTAAAAGATGCCGAGGAAACGAAAACCGAGGAACTTGCCCTATCCAACAGAGGACACCCGGAGACATGGACACACCTCACCCCAAGGAGACCTCTCCTCCGCTCCGCGGTCATCCCAGTGTTATCCCCAGACAAAAACCGGTTAGCCACAAAGTGGCTAACCGGTTGAATTCTTTGGTGCGCCCGATACGATTCGAACGTACGACCTCAACATCCGGAGTGTTGCGCTCTATCCTACTGAGCTACGGGCGCCCAATATGAATTTACGCGATAGACCTGCTTGTGTCAACGTGTTTCCTGCCGGGCAGAGCGGGTGAGACGCGTTTCAGGGCCGGTGAAACCGGCGGGGCACCTCCTGCGCTTCGAACGGCGGACCTGACTTCGCTCCGGAGCTACCCCGCCAGCTAGGCAGAGTCACTCGTTTGAACGCCAGATGATATAAGCCGCGCTTTTACCACCCTGGATTTGCCTGTAAGGTCCGAAAAGAACTGGATGTCGGTGAAGTGTCCGGTACGGGACATGATCTCGCGTACGGCTTCGGCCTGATGCTCACCGACCTCGATGATAAGTGTGCCGCCTTCTTTTAGAAAAAGAGGAGTCTGATCCACAAGCCTCCGGATCACTTCCAGTCCGTCGGGGCCGCCATCCAGGGCCGTCCGGGGTTCGAAGCACGTGATTTCCGGCGCTAGGGTGGGAATCACATCACTCGGTATGTACGGCGGGTTGGAACAGATCACGTCGAATTTTGCGGCTTTTGCAAAAGGTTCCAGCAAATCCGCGACCACAAATTCGATGGACCCGCGGAGCCCAGCCGTTTCGGCATTGGCTGCGGCAACTGCGATAGCAACGCGAGAAAGATCGGTGGCTACCAGCTTGGCCATGGGACACTCTTTGACGATGGCCACGGCCACAGCGCCTGAGCCTGTGCCGATTTCCAGGATAAAGGGGGCTGGTTTTTCGCGGATTTCATCCAAGACAACCTCGACCAATCGTTCCGTGTCAGGCCTGGGGATGAGCACCCCTCGGGTGACCTTGAAAGGCAAAGACCAGAACTCCTTTACGCCGATGATGAGAGCCACGGGCTCCCTGCTCGCCCGGCGGCGGATAAGGTCTCTGTACACTGTGCGTTCCTGGGGGGTCAGCGGCCGCTCGAGATCCAGGTAAAGGCGGAGCCTGTCCACCTTCAGGGCGTGAGCCAGCAAGACCTCCGCATCAAGCCGCGGAGTTTCCATGTCTTTTTTTCTGAAGTAGTCAGTGGTCCACTGGAGCACGTCCTTGACGGTCCAACGGGCGGGCTTGTCTTGGTATGCTTCCATAGGGGGATCAGTTCATAGAAAGATTCCGGTCCTGTTATCGAGGTGTCGGAACCATTTCGAGCAGGGGATAAGTCCGGCGCAACAAGAAGCCTTCTTTTGCCGGTCCCGCGGAACCTTGGACTTACAGGTGTGTCTCAATCATTAATCCCACGTCCTACCCCTCGAAGGGACCCCGGAGTGCTCCGGGGTCTCGCCCTTCTTCAGGTTCAAGTCTTCCGGAAGCTTATCTCCAGATCAGTGTTGTTGATGTACCTGCGAAGACTGAATTCAAAGCGCACCTGATCCAGAGTCACCGGCAGCCCCACTTCAGCCAACTCCCTTAGTATGAGCGCCGGATCATGTCTGAAGTTCATGCGCTGGACGATCTGGTGGATGGTGTGCACCGACGCGTTGCCGGGAGGGGGAATGACGCGCTCGCCGGCCTTGCACACGCAGCTAAAGGTCAGGTCCACCTGATAATCCCCCACCCTTGCCGAAATCCCCGCACAGCGGGGGGATTCACCGTCGCCGTATTCCTTGGAGCCGTACCTTCGAAAAATGGCTTCAGTGAGATTCTGCTGGCAAAGGTAGAGTGTGGATGACAAATCATACACGTCCAGGGGTCTGTCCTCCACGGTCTCGATATGGGTTCTGCCGTGTGGCTGTTTGCCGTTGGGTGGGAACGGATCGTTCTTGTTCACGATGAGATCAATAATGGTGTTGCCCATGGAGCAGGACAGACAGATGGGATTGTCGCCCGTGTCAATTCCCTGGCCTTGGATTTTGTTCATTATGAGTTCGTGGTTGTGGGAAGCGGTTATTCTCTGGACGACCTGCTGCATGAAAAAAGGATTCGTGTTGAATTTTTCCGAGAGGATGATCCTGTCCATTTTCTGGACGTGCATTTCCAGAAAATACCTTTCCGCTGCCATGTATAAGCTAATAGTGTCGGATCCCGCGTCGGGTGACTGATAGCGCCGCCATATTTCCCGGCGGTTGTACTCCTTCATGAAGCCGAGGATCGCTATAAAATCAAATCCGTCTATCTCCCTATTCTCAATTAGGGCGATGGGGAAAATTCCCTTCATAATAATGAAATCCTTTGTCCGGTGTGATGATCCTCCCTGGCCGCCAGACCTTCGCGAGCGGGGACTTAATGAATCTCCAGAGAGACCTCTTTGCCCCGGTCTCTCAACAGGTTGGCTATGGCCTGAACACTGCGGCTCTTGAAACCCATTTCCTGCGGGAGGTTGGGGTTCAGGTGAGCCGGATTGATCGCCTGGCCAAGGAAGAAGGTTATGGCGTCGGCATAGAGGAACTCCCAGGCAAGGCGGCTGGCGCCGTCCCTTTCGCCGACGAGTTCGTCAATATCCGCTACTTCTTCGAGAATTTCAAGAGCATGGTTTACCGTATGGACGCCTTCCGTCACCAGGTCCATTCCCTCCATCTTTCCGATTGGCGGGATCTTGTTGGTCATGGTGGAGAGATCCACAACCACTTCCCGGCTAAGTGTTTTCCCGAGAATGCCCGCCGTGGTCCCGCCGCTGACTATCTTGCGGCCCGGAACTTCAAGGAATCGGTGCACAACTATTTGGTCGTCATCTCTTTTGACGGGGGGTCCTATCATGAATGTGGCGAAACGCTTGGGCCGGATCTTGAGCACGCCCACCGTAGTGTCGTCTCCCGGCCGCATCTGATAAAGTTGGTTGGCCTGATCCACGAGTATCGCTGCCACCTTTCTCGCGGATATGTCCTCATAGACCTGAGTTTCGAGGAACTTTGCTATCTTTTCCCAGTCCCACCCCAGATTCAGCAGACCGCCTATCCCCGCGTGGATCTCTCCATCGCTGACGGTGACAAACCAGTCCCCGGCTTTGACATGGACATGGGCCTCGCGAATTTTTCGGGTGCCTAATGTCCGCTGGGAGTATTTCAGTGGGCTCACGTAGCCGGACTTCAGGAAAAAAGTCGGGGGATTGTCAAATTCCACCAGATACGCGCGGCCGTCATCCTGGACCTTCAACAAAGTGAAAGTGCTGTACGCGATTTTGCGGATTTTGCACTCCGGCAGGGTGTCGGTGAGAGTTTCCACGACCTCTTCCAGCGGCAAGCCTCGCTCCATGAGACGAGTGGCTATCTTGGTGGTCAAGGTGGCAAGTATGTTGGCCTTCACGCCGCTGCCCAGGCCGTCGGACAGAACCATCAACTTTCCATCCTTGATGGATGCCACGGACAGCGAATCTCCGCAAAGGATCTCCCCGTGCTTGCAGATGAACGCGCTTCCGTCTTCGATGAAGAGAGGCGAGTTCATCGGGCTTCCCCCAGTTGGCCGGCGAGCTTGATCAGTTCGAAGAGAGCCGCTTTTGTTTCGGCCGTGGTTTCACCCAGCAATCCCGCGATTTCCTGAGCAACCCTCATCTGCTGATGTATCACCTGTTGAGCCCTGGTAATTGTCTCGGCCTTGAGCACGTCTGCCTGTTGGTCTTTCATGACGGTCTCGGTGATATCCAGGAGCATCAGCACTCTGAGGTCCTCTTCCGGGAGCTTGAAGTTGTAGAGTTTGGCGGTGCGGCCCACTTTTTCAAGTTGCAGCCATCTTGAGCCACCCGATTCGTCTTCTGATTCAAGCGGGTCAACGCCGAATAGTTCCCTGAAGGTCTTTCCCTGAACCGCCTCGTGTCCCTCACCGGAGGCCAGTTCGATGAAGGCGTTGTTGTGGTAGACCACTCTGTGTGCTTCGTCCGCAAGAGCAATGGCCACCGGAAGCCTCTGGAAGATTGTCTCGGCTCGTTGTTCGGCGTGCTGGCGCCGGGTCTGCTGGAGCATTTCCCTGGTCTGGAGAGCGGTGTAAACCATCAGCAGGATCTGATGAGGACCAAAAGGCTTGGGGATGTAGTCGTAAGCCCCCAGTTTGACGGCTTCCACAGCTTCCTCGGTTGCTTTGAACGGAGCGGTTATTATGACCAGTATCTCGGGCTGGCGATATTTGATCTCCTTGAGTAATTCCTTGCCGCTGATGTCGGGCATGTCTATATCAGACACCACCAGGTCGTAAAAGTCGGTCTCAAGTTCCTGCAGAGCGTCTTTGGCAGACCCGGTCACCTTCACGTAGAAGCCTTCAGACTCCAGTATCCGCTGGCATATCTCCAGCACTTTTTCGTCCTGATCCAGCACGAGAATCCGGCTGGTCGGACTGCCTGTGTCGTCGGCCGCGGTGAGAGTGAGCCTGGGATCTGAGATATGGGCCATTATATGAGCCATGCCGTCGGCCATTTTTTCCAGGGAGGCGAGCTTCTTCACTCTGGCGACCTGTTCCCGGGCCTGGTCCAGTTGCCCCGTCTGTTCCGCAACCTTCGAAGCGAGCTGTTTGCCCCATTCTTCCAATCGGTTACGCGATTCAGCCAGGTTCTTGATCATCAAATTGAAGGTGGCTGCGAGCTCACCTATTTCGTCTCTGGCCACGACCGGGACCTCGTGGCTCAAATCACCTTCTGCAGCCCTTCTGGCAGCGTGAAGCATCTGTTCCAGGGGCCAGTTGATCCATTTCACCAGAAAGTAGCTGATGGCTCCCATGAGGATGACGCCCATCAACCCGATGAAAAGGAAAGTCGCCACCAACTGGTCAATAACCGTTGTTACCGGCTTTTCCTGGATCGCCACCTGCAAGGCTCCGATAATTTTGCCCAAATGGTCGCGGAGCGGTTCAGCGGCTGAAAGGTAGGTAGTTCCCTGCTGGGTCTCTGTGGTTATCTCGGAGCCGCCTTGTTCCAGAACCCTTATCTTGACTTCGTCGTGAACCCGGGCTCCAACCAGGGGGAGTGCGTTTTCTCCTTTGAGAGTGGTGCTGATCGCTCCAATGCCCTCGTAAACAGTCACGTAGCCGATGGGACGCTCGCCATAGACCTCGCCCTTGAAAAGCCGATGCGCCATCCGATCCACTATCAGGCTGTTGTTGTTGAGCAGGACACCGCCGTAAACGACTGCAGCCACTCTATTGTCAACCACTATGGGATAGGCGGCCTGAAGCACCATGCCCATGCCGTCGTCCGTCTTTCCTATTCGCTGGCTGAGGGCCGGATTTTCCGACGCCAGGCTGGAGATGGGCAATAGCTTCAGTCCAACGCCCTTCTGCCCCTTGAAGGCGTCAGCGATCATGGCATCAGAAGCCACCGAATCACCCGGTGCGTTTTCAGGCGACATGCCCCGGGCCAGAATCATGCCCTTTTCGTCGGCGATGGACAGGTAATCCAAGTCGTTTTCCAGAGCCACCATCGCGAGCCGCTCTCGAACGCCGGCGGTATCTCCCTTCCCGAGCGATTCCCGGATCTTCGCGGAGCCGGCCGTGAGACGGACCTTCAGCTCCACCATCTCCTCAGCGTTCTTCAGGATGAAGCCCGCGGTGGCCAGATCCGTGAAAAGTCTGTTTCTGGCCTCATCCATGATCGTTTCCCGCGCGAGCCGGGTTCCTATCAGACTGGTTGCCAAGCCTACTAGAACGACCACGCCGAGAAAGCCTCCCAGAACCTTTTTCCTGAGAGAGAAATCCTGAGCCCATGCGGTGAAATCGTTCCAGCTCCTCCACGGTACTCGCTTCGGTCTGACGGTGTCCATGGTGATCACACCTTCTTATTACGCTTTTGGAGTATCTCCGTTTCGAAGATTCTGCGCGCGTCTTCTACGCCGCTTGCGTGAAATAGCTCTTCGTCAACCAGAAGGTTGGCTCCGTCGGTACACTGGTCCATACAGAAGGTGCCTTTGAGCTCGACGTCTTTTTCAAGCCCGGCCTCCTTTATCGCGTCTTTGAAGTAAAGAATAATTTCATGGGAGCCCTTCAGGTGACACGCGCTCCCAACGCACACGGTGATGACTCGCATATAAGGGAACTCCTTTCCCGAGAGACCTGGTGGTTCAAGTGAATGACTCGGCCGGCGGCGGCCTCATAGAGCGCGAAGAAATTCCGGCCGAAGCTTGCGTTTGTCCCGGGCAAGGAGCACGCTGTCAATGGCTTCCAGGATTCTCTCCTTGTCTTTGGGAAGCGTCGCCTTCACCGGCAGATAATTCGAAGCATGGTTGGAACGAAACACGCAATGGCTGAACGAGGATTCAGCTATCATGGTCCGCAATTCCACGATCAGGCCGAAAGGATCCGGGAGTCTGAAAAGTCCCTGAACATAATCCTTGTGAAGGGGCGTCCCTGGCACGAGCATCACGCTGAGTGCTCCAACGTAGTCGGGGTCCATGTCCGTGAGGATCCGGGCGGTTTCCGCTGCGTGACGGCTGCTTCCTTCCACGCCCCCAATCCCCAGGAGGACCGTGACGGAGAGCACTATTCCGGACTCCTTGACTCTTCGGGCGGCCTGGACCATTTCATTGTACGTTGCGCCCTTGCAGATCCTTTTCAGTAGTTCCTCGTCCCCCGTTTCCACTCCCAGATAGATAATGCCCAGCTTCAGCGCCCGCAGCTCCGTCAGTTCCTCAGGGGATTTTCTCAGAACATCTTTCGCATTGGCGTAGATGCCTACACGTTCCACCGAGGGGAAGAATTCATTGACGGATTCAAGGATCTCCAGGAGCCGCTTCTGTGGTATGCACAGGGCGTCGCCGTCGGCCAGGAAAACCTTTGTCACGGGCCCCATATAAGTTGCGTCCCTGAGGTCTTCGCGAATCTCTTCCAGTTTTCGGATAGAAAAGGGTTTTTCCAGGTAGCTGCCGCAGAACGCGCATTTGTTGTGCCGGCAGCCCAGAGTGGCCTGGATTATGAGACTCCCCGCCTCACTGGGCGGGCGATACACTGCTCCAACGTATTTCACAGCATTGTCCTCGATTTTTCGCTGGGGCGTACAAGGTCACCGTCCATGACCTACCGGACGGCCGCCGGGAACCGGCCATTCGGTACGCTACTTATAGTTTATTTCCTGGCGGACGAACTGCTCGAATTTCTTGCGGGACGGGTCAATGTCGTCGCCGTCTGCCCTCCAAAAAATATAATAGAGATAGGAGTCGCCTTGGACAAGGTAGAGAACTCTTTGCTGCGGAATTACCGGTCCGAGCAGGATCTTCATCTTCTTTCCGGACACGGGGTCCTCCATTGTGGCGGGCGTCCATCCCGTCGGAACCTTACCAGGTTCGGAGGAGTTCCTCTCGGGGGCTCTCTTCCTCTTTCGGATGTACTTGGTCCTGAAGACCACCTTGTAAGCGTTCTTGCCGTCAAGTTTGAGGTATTCTTCGTTGTCGCCCGGTCTTATTATTTCGCCCCCCGGGAATAAGGCCGCGTAATGTATCGCGAGGTTTTCCACGGGGCGGGACGTCTGAGTCCGCCGGACTTCAATGAAGACGTTGTCGTCCGCATCGCCGAATCTGGCAGTGGAATCATCCTGATAAGTGACCGGATAAGGGAAGGTAGTTATCTCCGTGATGCCCCGGGCAGCGAGGCAGCCCGCCAGAACGGCGAACAGAGGCAGCAAGAAAATTAAACTGCGAGGCAGGAATAGGGCGCATTTGACCATAGGTTCTTAACGTGTTTTGCAGGGGCCTGAGTGTCACGCCGGCTGAAGGCATTCGGCTCAAGAGCTTCTCTTCAGCTCACCCCAACAGAGTCTTGGCGGAAATCCACAATCACACACGTTGAATTTCGCGGAAAGGCGGCGCTTCCTTTGCCTTCCCCCTCGAAATAGGGGAGCCAGAAAGTGCAGCCTGACATCAATCTTCAACGGGAGCCGCTAAAACAGCCTGAAGGTCACTTCTCACCAGCCCGGGAGGCTTTCCGGATGAGGCCGTTGAGATTGACCACCTCGGACACCTTGCACATTGGTATTACCGCAAGGACTTGGTCTTCGTCTTTGCGAGGCTTTGCCGATTCTTGCTGATCACTCTGCTGAGACTCCTTCTTTTTCTGTTCTTCCTGAGCGATCTTCACGGCCAGCTTGAGAGTCTCCCGGCGGCCGTCCCGCAGGCATTGCTTGTCGGCCGCGTGGCTCAGAGCCTCGGTAAAATCGTCAACTGCCTTGAGGATGTTCTTTTCCTCAAGGGTTTTCAAATAAGTCTGTGCCCTCAATGATCTGGCATCCATTCTCCTGGGGTCCATGGCCAGCACCGACGAGTAATCATCCAATGCCGCTTCGTATTTCCCTGCCAACTGTTTGGTCAACCCTCGCATCAGGAGAGCTTCCAGATCATTGGGATTGGCTTTAACGGCCGCATTGAAATCGCTAAGGGCTTTGCCGAGCAAGTTCAGTTCGGTTCCGTCTTCGGAATCAGGTCCGGCGGAATGGAGGCTAAAGCTCAACTTGATGTCTTTGTCGGTTCTCTTGGCCAGGGCCATTGCTATGAAGGCCAGGCCTCGGTCGAAGACACACCTGCCCATGTACGGCCCAAAGGGAGCGTGATCCGCAGCCCGCTCATATAGCTTCTGGATCAGATTGTAGCCCTTGACCGCCTCTTCCGTCCTGCCTTTTTCCTGCTCAGACGCAGCCCTCTCCATGGTCTGCCATAGGCAACTCGGAATATCCAGTTTCATAAGGTAAGACGCGTCAGCAGAAATGGAGTGTCTCTTTTCGTCAAAAACCGAGACGCGAAGGCGATAAAGTCCTTCCGTTACAGAGGCCACCAAACCCAGCGGAATCTGTACCTTCAAAAGCGGTGCTTCGGGATTCAGTTCCTTGGGAGCTCTGGGATCGCCCCTTATTTCATCAAGGGGAATAGTACGCTCCTTGGATTGCTCCGAGTGAATGAGAGACGCCTCGGCACGGACCGGTTTTTCCTCCGACGCGACGCTGAACTTCACAAAGGCTTCCTGAAGGGGACAAATGGAATCCAGAGGCTCGTCGGAATCGGCAGAGGCGGTTAATTTCACGTCCCTGACCTCCCCTTTGACCGCGGTGAAGTCCAGCCCCTTCAGTTCTCGGGAGAACCGAACCGTGGCGCTGAGAGGCGTGAAACTGAACCCTTCCTTGTGGGGGACTATCCTGAAGGTTCCGTCGTTGGGGAATTCTATGGTGTAACGGCCGTCCTTGCGGGTCTGGACGGTGGAGATCGGGACGCTCCCTTCCAGCTCCGAGAGGCTCACCTGTGTTTCCGGGAGTCCTCCATCGCCTGCCAAGGTGACCTTGCCGTCCATTGTCAGCGCAACCCTGAAAGAAAGACTCTTGACGATCTTGTGTTCCTTTTGGGCTGCGGTCAGTTGGATCTTATACTTTCCCAGATCCAGCTTCCTTCTTTCTTTGAGGCGGTTTCCTATTTTGAGAGGCCTGCCCTTTTCGTCAATGAGGGTCCAGGTTATCTCTATTGGCGATGGCGCCTCGGGATCGAAACCTTTCACGTTGGCTTCAAATTGCACTTCTTTTCCGATTCCGAAGACCGCATTGGCCTTGGGCGCAACGATCATCACATCCGGGTCGGCCAGGACCATTTTTCCGGGGCCTGTGCCCTTGCCGGGAGCCTGCCCCAAAGTGAGAACCTCCTTGAGTGGGTCGGGAACCTTCTTATGGACAATTTCCTCGGGATCGCACCCGGTTAATAGGAGGAGGCTTCCCAGCAAGCAGACCGTCACGAGAATTCTTATGTACATCAAAACCTGCTCCGGGTATCAGCTCACGGGAGGCTGCGGTTGGCACATCAGCGTCCAGGACTTAGTGCCTGCCAACGCCCGCCCCCTGGGGCTTTCGTTCATCCACGATTCAGAATTGTTGGCAAGCCGAGCGACGAGCAACGTCCGAGTCTTATGCGGAACGGCCCACGCGCAGAACCATCAGCTCTGCTTCATTGGCCGGAACCACAGCGGAAAACGGTCTGACGCTCACCGGAATTGAGATTACAACGCATGTCGGGATGACGTCAAGGAATCTATATTGGTTCCGCGCACATCATTGCCGGCGACGCCGGGAAAATTCTAGGCGGAAAATGTGGCGGCGCGGGTAAAAAGTGCTTTCTGTCTGGTATACTTGGGACATGGCTTCGGAAAGAGCGGGAAACGATATAGTCGTCGAGGTTCGCCGGGCCCTGAAGCGCGGACTGATGATCAAACCCGGATCAGGCTTGGTAGTCGGGGTTTCGGGCGGTCCTGATTCTGTGGCTCTGTTGCACATACTACACGAGCTCAAAGAACAACTGGGCTATTGGATCACGGTAGCGCATTTGGATCATGGTCTCCGTCTCGATTCGGCCGAAGACGCCCTTTTTGTCCGGGAGATGGGGCGAAAGCTGGGCGTTCCCGTGAACATTGAGAGGGCGGACGTGTTATCTCTCGCCGCCGGTCAAGGCATGAGCGTCGAGGAGGCAGGCCGCGCGGCTCGATACGCCCTGTTCGAGAAGGTGAGGCTCTCCTCAGGCGCTGAGGCCACGGCGACCGCTCATCATCTGGATGATTCAATAGAAACTTTTTTCCTGAGACTCTTGCGAGGATCTACCTTCAGAGGGCTCCGCGGAATTCCGGCGATGAGGGACAGTATAATCCGGCCCCTGATTCGAGTCGAAAGGCAACAGATCCTGGGGTTTCTGAACGAGCGAAACCTCCCGTTCAGGATTGATCCCACGAATCTCAACTCGGATACGGACCGCAACTTTATAAGGAACCGGTTGTTTCCCACTATGGAAGAGCGTTTCCCTTATTTCCGGGTGCCGTTGGAACGGACCCTGGAAATGATTGGAGCCGAGGATCGGTACCTTGACGAACTGGCCCGGGAGTTGAGCTCAAGGACCCTTCGTAGGGAAGAGGACCGTGTAATCCTGGACCGCGTACAACTGCTTGCGGCTCCCCGGGTTCTCGCGGCCCGGGTACTGGTGGCAGCCTTGTACGAAACGTCGGGCTCGGTTTCTCGATGGACACGGGCCCACGTCGAGATGGCCTTCAAGATCATGAGGGACCCCAATCCGGGGGCATCCGCTGATTTGGCCTCCGGGGTCGTGTTGCGCCGTGAATACGACAACATAATACTCAGCACCCGTCGAGAGGAAGAGACGCTTGCAGATCTCAGCCTTGCGGTTACGGGGCCGGGCCGATTCGAGTGGCCATACGGCCCCATGGTCCTGGATTTTCAATTGGTTGAACGAGACATCATTAATGATTTAAGTGGGTTAGGTGCGGACGAGGCTCTTTTTGACGCAGACGAAGCATCTTTTCCCCTGGAAATACGGTGTCCCAGACCGGGTGACCGTTTGCGGCCCTGGGGGATGGAGGGAACACGAAAGCTCAAGAACTTGTTGATTGATCTGAAGATTCCCCGGCGACTGCGCCACGGGTTGCCGCTGCTGCTCAAAGGAGATGAGATCCTCTGGATACCCGGCATTCGCAGGGGCAGGGCCGCGGGGGTGACTCCGGCGACAAAGAAGGTGCTGAAGGCCAGGGCGATCCGTCATGAAGTCGGGCGCATTGAATGATACGGGTTCACTGCCCCGGGTTCATTCCCGCCGGACATTGCCTGTTGATCCGGAGGTACCCGCGTGTCAATATAGTGCGATGAATTGCAGGACTCGTCACAGGACTCAATCATTGTCGCTCGCCGGTTCCAAGGAATTTGCGATTGACCCCGAGGTCTTTTCGCGCGTGGGGAGCCGGCCCGAAAAACGTTTTTTCGCCCGTGGGAAACCGCTTCGCGAGAGTCCCGGACGTACGCTCTCCAGCCCGACCGGACTCCTTCCAGCGATTCTTCTTGTACTGGTCGTGTCGCTGATCGGCGTTTTTTTGACGCCGGTGTGTGCCCGGGATGTCGGCTCTGTTCAGACCACGGACGACTCAATTCGGGAGCGGTATGGCCATCGTGACCCGGCAGCCCGGCTATTGTCGGATGTAATGCGGCTCATCTCGGAATACTACGTCAAAGCGCTTGACGAAAGGGATGTCCTTGCCGATGCCCTGCAGAAGCTTTCGCTTGGGCTCCCCCCCCATTGCACCGAGGACTTCGAGCCCTTAGCCGACTGCAAAGGCGATGTATCTACATGCTTCATGGAGGCGATAGACGGCATTGCCCGCTGCTCTGGGACGGAGCCTGAAAACCTTGTGGTCAAGGCGCTCGGCATCCTCCTGCGAGACCTGGATCACAACACCTCTTTGCTGGACCAGGCCTTACTCAAGGAATTGCAGATAAGCACTTCGGGCAAATTCGGCGGGGTCGGTATGGTCGTGAGCCCGAAAGACGGTGATTACGTGGTGGTGTCGTGCTTTGATTCCTCGCCCGCAAGTCGCGCCGGAATCAGGGCGGGCGACATGATCATGGAGATTGACGGAACCCCTCTTCACGGCCTGTCTCTCCTGGAAGTGCTCAAGATGGTCAGAGGCTCTGCCGGGACCAGGATGACCGTAAAAATCAAGGGGGCCTCCGGCGGCAAGATCCGTAAGGCCGGAATGGTGCGGCGCATCATACGCATCCCCCCGGTGCGCTTTGCCATGCTCAAGGATCGCATGGGCTACCTGAGAATAGTGAATTTTCAGGAAAACACGGCTCGGGAAGTGGTGAAGGCCCTGAATCCGCTAGTCGGTCATGGTCGAGGAAGCCTCAGGGGCCTTGTCCTGGATTTGCGTGACAATCCCGGTGGCCTGTTCAGCGAGGCTATACGGGTTGCCGACATATTCGTGCACTCATCCGTAATAACTTCCGTCAGGGGAAGAAATCCCAAGCTCAACCAGGAGTTTCGGTCAGGTGACAAGCAGGTCTTCCCCGAGATTCCCATCGTGGTTCTTATAAATAAAGGAAGCGCCAGTGCGTCGGAGATCCTGGCCGGTGCGCTTCAGGGGCGTCCCAATGTCTTGGTCGTTGGTGAACGGAGCTTCGGCAAGGCTTCGGTCCAGGCGGTCTTTCCCTTGAGCAATGGAATGGCGGTCCGTTTGACGACGGCCCATTATTATACCTCCTATGGCAAGGACATCGAGGGCAAGGGTTTGGAGCCGGATGTTGCAATGGAATCGCCGCAAAATCCGGTTGAGGAGAGGGTGGGAGTACCCGGCATCGCGATGGTGGAGACCGATCAGGAACTCAAAAATGCTCTTCATTATTTGGTTTCGGGACGTTTTCCGGGGCGCACTCCCTTTTCGTCCCTTTATTGACCGCGGAACAATTCCCACTTGGCGTCTGTGGCGACTCCTGATATTTTAAAGAGTGATTTGCGCGGTAGGCTCTTTCCAAAAGGAAACGGAAACCGCTTCATCCTATCCGGCAAGAGAAGTGAGGACCACCACAATGTTCATGACCTGGAAATGTTCGTGCGGCGCCTCTCTGGAGCTGAGCATGGAACAGATTACCTCCGGCCGTGAGCTATGCCCCAGTTGTGGGAGCCCGGTCCGGGTTGCCCCGTCCGATGACTGTGATCCTCTATCTGGCGACACGCAGCTGGTTAATCTGAGCGACATGGCACGCATGGCCCAGGAAGGGGTCGAAACCACGAGCTCCGGGGAATGGGATACCAAGGATGATCAATCGGGCAAGCCCCGCCGGTAAGAGGTGTCTTCAGTAAGCCAGAGGGCAACCTGATCCGGATACTTTCCCGGCCGGTTTGCGGTAGTCCCGGGGGCCGCCTGGGTGTTCGTGCGTAGGATTTTGCTCTTGACTCGCACGCGCAACCTGTGGCACAAAGAACACTTACGCCTTTAAGTCAAACGAGATTGCAGGGCTGTAAGCAGGGCGAACATGGTATCGCCCGGAAATGATGTTCGATCCAGGAGGACAGAAGTTTTTTTCGTCCAGTGCATGAACGAATGTAATCTTGTTTCTTGCTTTTATTTCATTTTTTGTGTATAGTTGGCTTGCCTTTCCACGGAAGGGAGCCTTTTTGTTGCAGTGCAGAGGTTAAGGAGGTTGGACAAGCATGAGATTGCCGGCTGGCCACGCTAGAAGGCTTTTTCTAGGTTTTACGTGCTCTGTGATGTTTCTCGTGGTGTTCGCCCTGTTGATCGCTCATAATACCGAGGCGGAGTCCTCGATTTACGCCAAGCCCTCGTTTGAAGATTATCCCCTTACCATAGGCATCCCCACAAACAATCCGGAAGTAACCATCGCGTTTTACTCAAAACTGGGGTTTAAGGCTTCCGCAGGCCTCTACAGCGAACTGGACATCGTCCGCATGGAGAAGGAAGGAACCCCGTATAAGCTGGAAATATTCCACAGCAGGTCTTCCGATGCCCCAACCGTGGCTGGTGGAGTGTCGGGGATGAGTTTCCCGGTCAAGGACTTGCCCAGATCGGTTGAGGAATTCCGGTCCAAGGGATTGAGATTCAACGAAACTCAGGGCAAGAGGGACGGAGTGAATTACGCCTCCCTGACGGACCCCAACGGAATCAGCATCAAGCTATTCGAGCCTTAAGAAAAAAACGGAACCCCGCTCGGGGTTCCGCACTGTCCTACTCTTCAGTCTGTTCCAGGAATCTCTCCATCATTTATCTGCTGCAAAATCCTCTCGACATCCTCGGGCTCAGGAGAAAATGGAAAGTTGCGTATTGCTTGGCCGGGCTTCTCATTGCCGTACGGCCTGTTGCAGGCCACACGGCCGTCCGGTCCGGGGCAACCTGAGGTCTCGAACGGCGCGCCACTCCTGATAATCTGCTCTAACTGAACAGCAGGGACGCCGAAGCTTGTGATCCTTCCCGATGAGTCGAAATCCATAGTTTGCAGTGAAGCCAAGCCACTGTCTATGAGCCATCGGGCCAACTGGATTCTGCGATAGACAGCCAGGGGCGGAGCTGGATGGTTTTCCATGGCTGACCCTTTCTCCGGGAAGAAGGAGAATAGATGGGTGCAACCGCCCATCCGGCCGGCCTTGGACATGGCCGAGACCAATTCCCGTTCGGTTTCGCCCAGGCCGCAGATCAGATGGACTCCTGCCATTCCATGACCGAAGATCTCCACGCTGTGTTCAAAAGTGTCCCAGTAACGCTCCCATCTGTGGGGCCCCCCGACCGGCTTACCCCGCAGTCGCTCGAAGATTTCAGGGGTGGCCGCGTCTATTGCTACGCCCACGCGATCGGCGCCGGCGTCCTTCATTCGGGTGAGGTCGTCACGCTGAAGCACCGTGGGAGAGATTAAGAGCGATACGGGAAGACCGGTCTCCTTGGCCACCCTAGTGCACAGACTGAGGACGTCCTTCCTGCTTCGGGCGTTGGTGATCATAGAGATGCATACCCGCACAACGTGCTCGGGTACGGATTTCATGGCCTCGATCACCTCATCGGCGTGGAAGACACGCCACGGTACGCGTATGAAACTCCCTCCGGACGCTTGAACCCCTTTTTCAGCCGCTATCCCGCAGAATGCGCAGTTTGCGCGGCACCCGTCACTGTAGGTTAGCAGAAGGTTAATGCACTTGAGTCGCGCGTTTCTGTAAAACCACCCCCTGGTGAAACCCAGGGTCATGGCTGCTGCCAGAGAAAGCCTTACATAGTGGGGACTCTCTTTATCCGGTATCCCGGTCTTCTGCGCTTCAGAGAGTTTCATGAGTAATATTGTCCTCCGTAAGATCAGGGCCCAGGGAGCAGCACGTCTCCCGCCAGACGACCTCCAGGCCTAGCCGTCCAGCCTCAGCCACTGCCTGGTCCGACGGCAGCGCCACAGCGTTGACACCAGCCCTCACGGCGAGAGTGTCCAGCTCTCTGCCGTAGCGGCCCCGCGGTCGCGCGCATCCGAGGCACGCATAGAGCTCAGGATACTGCAACCTGGCCAAGGATATGAAACGGGCCACACGGCCTGCCCGTGGCGGGGTTACGTCCGCCATAGGCGTGCCGCGGGTGGGCATCAATACCACCACCACGTATTTTCTCAGCGGATAGCGGCCGAGTAGACCCAGCGCCTCCATCTCGCCCTTTTCAGTTCCGTAATTTATCCCGAAGACTATGTGGGGTACTATCTCGAGATCTGCCGCGGCCAGGGAATCGAGAGTCCGCCGGATTCCTGCCGTGCCGTCCTCAAGATGATAGACTTTCCTGGCCGTGTCGTCGTCGCCAATGACGTCCACAAGAGCCTGGTCTACACCCGCGGCCTTGAGAGATACAGCCAGCCCGTCCTCCAGAATCCCCGTGTGTGCGGTAATCTTCAGACCCGTCGAAGATTTCAGCTCCGCGATGGCCGGAATGAACTCCCGCCACGGAAGCCTCCCCTGCCCGTCGCAGCCCCCTGTGACGAGAATGCCGTGATCAGCCCTCTCAGCCGCCTCGATGCCGAATCTGACAAGGTCTCGGGGATTCTCCGCGCGGGGCATTGTCCTTAACAATGAGGCTTTGCAATGATCACAACCAAGATCGCAGTTCGGTCCGGTGATTGATACCGCGCGGTATTTCCCTCGCCTGCCGTTTACCACGAACATGCCCGGCACATGCATCGTGACGGTGTGGTCGAAGTGAGAACGGGCCGTCCGCCAGGCCGCCTCAATCAGGTCGCCGGTCTCGGCGTCGGTCGTAAACGTTGGCTCCTTCATTCGTCCCCGCGATGTTTCGTGGACGCTCTCACTCGCCTTCGATAACCCTTGAAAGCTATCCAGGTCTCCTCGCATAGCGACGTGAAATCCTCACCGGACCATTTCTGCTCCATGACGGCCCTCTTGGCACTGGCGTGAGTCAGTACCCCGCGGTAGAGGCCGAAAACCTCAGCCTCATATTCGGCAAGGCTCCTGGAGCTTCCGGTTTTCAAAGCAGCTGCAGCAGCGTTTCCCGCGCGATCCCCGGAGAAGATCGCCTGAGGTATCCCGGCGCCTGTGATGGGATGCGTCAACCCTGCCGCGTCTCCGCAGAATATGACGTTTCCTAGTACCAGAGATTCTCTGGGACCCGACACGGGTATGACTCCGCCTGAAGCTGCAAGCCTGCCCTCACGGATCATCCTGGCCTCAAGCAGGATGTCCAGAAAAAATTCAAGCGTGCGCCGTGCAGAGAACGAAGCCCCGGCAGCCACCCCTACACCCGCGTTGGCTACATTGCCCTTGGGGAACAGCCAGCCGTATCCGCCGACTATGCTCGGGTGCAGAAAGATGAAGGTCCCGTCAAGGCTGCCCGAAATGGGAACTTCTACCTGGAGTCCTGCGAGGACATTAGGCCTGGTGAGCCCCAGCAGTCTGGCGACGCTTGAGAGTGCTCCGTCCGCGGCCACAATTAGTCTGGGCCGCAGTGTGAAATGCTCGGGTCCGCTTTTTACTATCCAGTTGTCCGCGTGCCGGTCCACAAGACGAGCGGAAGAGAGCACGACGGCCCCCTGGGCAGCGGCATCGCGGGCCAGCTCCCGGTCGAAACGTACCCGATCAACGACATAGCCTGGCGAAAGCGTACGGAGGCTGGTTCCATGAAAGGTGCCGGGTCCTTCCGCTGGGGAGCTCCGTTCAGTCGCGTGTTGGAGAATTCGGGTCTCCATGAACTCCACTCTCTGGATCGCGGAAACTCGATTTACATAGAAGTCGGTAAAGACTTTTTCGGGGACGAATTCCCCACAGTGAGGTTGCTCGCCGATCCTGGTCTTTGCGTCAATCAGGATGGTCGAAACCCCTTCTCGCGCTGCAACCGCGGCGGCTCTGGAACCGGCCGGTCCCGCTCCCACCACCAGCAACTCACAGTGGCCGGGAACCTTCATTGAGCCGCCTCAGAGTCTTTTCTATCAGCTCCATATTGAGCGAGGTTTTGTTGTCGAACTTCCCTTTGTAGGCGCTGGAACCTTTTCCTAGGTCATAGCAGGTGGTGGAATCGAGATTCACAAGGATGCCTCTGGCCGCCACCTGTTCCATCTCGGTCTGGTGCTTGGCGTAGAATGCCTCGCAGCAAGACCCCACGTAAATGTCATCGCTCCCCGCGCACTGGTCGTCAAGAACCTCCATAAGGTGCTCGAAGCTCTGTACAGTGATTGGTTCCAAGCCGAATGATCTCGCCAGCGCAAAACAATCCCCTATCTCACATTGGCCGCACTCATCGCATCCCGGCGTCAGGCGGTAAGGGCAGGCAAGACTCTTGGAGCAATATGGGAGGAGCAGCCACCTTGGTTTCATCCCGTAAAGCTCGGAAGGGACGATGTTGAGCAGGAAGAGGTCATTGAGCTCGGTTCTTGAAAACGTGCCGTCGTCCAGCGCAAGGCGTGCGCCCGCGGAAGCCACTGCGTCACCCACTTTTCCCGGCTCGATGCCCAGAATTGAACCCTCGGCGGATCCCAGAAATTCCTTGACGGTTTCTTTCAGGGAGGTCTTTTCAAGCGGGGCTCCGATGAGAGCGGCCTCCATATCGTGGATCAGCCTTGACGGGACGGTGAAAAAATCACCGGCAATGAGAGCTTGCCTGACCCTCTTGCCGCCGGAAGCGGGCCACAGGTGCACCCGCAGAGTTCCCGCGTCGGTCTGGACGATGGAGCGCAGGGGCTGGCCTTCCGAAAGGGGGCGGGAGCGCGCGTCTATCCAGGCAGCGCTCCGAAAGTATGTGCCTTCTTCGTGGAGGCGGATCTTCTCCCGGTGGGTCAACTGCCCCGCTACCAAGCCAAGTCCCAGACATCGTTCGAACTCCAGGGCCAGCGTCGCCTTGATCTCATCCAGTGCGGGCGCGGGCCTTACGATGTCCGACAGGAAACAGATCCTTTCCATGAGAGATTCGATCTCTCTTTTCTTGAGTTTTTCCACCGGCACTCGCAAGGCTTTGAGGAAAAGCTCGATCTCGTTTTCCACCAGCAATGTTCCCTGGAACATGAATGCGCCGGAGATGGTCACTCCTCCGGTACCGGAGATCTTCCTACCCTCTACCTCGATATCATTGCGAGGCCTGAATCGAGCCCGAACTCCCAGCCTTGAGATTCCCGAAGCGGCTGCGGAGCAGATCCTGGTGAGGAGCGCTTCATAGGAACCTCGAAAAGGATCCTCGCCCTGAACGGCAAAGAGTTCCCATCCGAGGGCGGACTCTTGGAAGAGAATGCTCCCCCCGCCTGTGTGCCTGCGGTTTACATCAATGCCGTGGCTTCGGCAGTAGTCTTCGCGAATCTCAAGACTCACGTCCTGGTGATAGCCCACAAGAGCGGCTGCGGGCCGGAACTGCAGGAAGCGCAGGGTCGGCGGGCTTTGACCGGCTGCGACCTCTTCCAGGATGATTTTATCCAGGGCCATGTTGTCCGCGGCAGGAATGGGGCCTGTATCAAGCAATCTGAAGGTTTTCAATCGAATACCCGGGAGTAGTTTGCAATTCGTGGCAATCTATAATACCTCTCCGAGAGTCCGTATCCTGGACGGGGCGTGTATCGGCCCGTCTCTTAATCCCAGAGCCGCCTCCCGAAGGGCCTCCGAGATCGTTGGATGTGCGTGAATGGTCTGGCAAAGATCCGACGCGGACATGCCTTTGGCCAGGGCCAGTGTCGCCTCGCCGATCAACTCCGAGACATGAGGACCCATAAGGTGGACTCCCGCCAGGCGGCGGGTCCGGCAATCCTCGATCACCTTGATGATACCGCGGCTTTCCCCTTCGGCTAGCGCCTTTCCGCTGGCCGCCAGGGAAAAGGTGCTTGTTCTGAACGGCCGGCCGGTTTGTACGGCCTGTTCCTCGGTGAGGCCTACCCAGGCTATCTGAGGTGAGGTAAACACGCAAGCAGGGACCACGCTTTCGTCGGCCGGTTTCAGGGGCCCCGCTATGTTCTCGACTGCCGCCTCACCGTGGTAAGATGCCACGTGGGCAAGCATCTTGCGGCCTGTAACGTCCCCAATTGCGTAGATGCCCGGGATGGACGTTGCAAGAAACCCGTCAACCTTGATCGCTGAGTTTTCAACCGCAATGCCGAGCTTTGTGACGCCCAGTTCCTCAAAATTGGGGCGGCGTCCGGTAGCCATGAGGATGAAGTCAGCCTGGGCGGTCTTTCCTTTGTTCTTTTTCTCGAAGACGACCCTGAGCTGTGATCCGGCCGGCTCTATCCGCGTGATTCTCACCCCCGTCTCGATGCTTATGCCGCGTCCGGGAAGCAACGAAGCAAATCTCTTGGCCAGTTCAGCGTCAACCTCGGTGAGTATCCTGTCCAGTGCCTCCAGGATCGTGACGTGGCATCCGAGGGCCGAAAAGAGCGACGCAAACTCCTGGCCGATTATTCCTCCTCCGACGATGATGAGCGATTGCGGCAGTGTCTCGAGGCTCAGGATCTCTCTGGTGGAGAGCACACCCGGCAAGTCCGCGCCGGGTATGGGCGGGACCCAGGGCCTGGATCCTGTTGCGATAATTATGTTCCGGGCACGGATGGGCTTGCCGGAGACGACAACAACCCCGGGTTCCGAGATAGCCGCTGTTCCGCTGACTATTTCCACTCCCGATTCCGCGAGCAGCTTCCCAAGTCCCCCGACCAGGCGATCCACGACAGCGTCCTTGCGCTTGATCATAGCCTTAAGGCTTATACCGGGAAGCGTCTGGAGGATGCCTTCCTTCACCGCGCCGCGGGCCCACCGGTAGCCGTCGGCGTCTGCCAGGAGGGCCTTCGTGGGAATGCACCCTCGGTTCAGGCAAACCCCACCCAGAGGCCCCTTTTCCACCAGGGACACCGTCAGGCCCAGTTGTCTGGCCCTGAGGGCGGCAACGTACCCGCCGGGGCCGGCTCCAATAATCACCATGTCTAATGCTTCGGACATGCCCGACTCTCACATCAGCGAAGTTGCCTCGGGAAATCAGGACTTTTCACCGAATGCGGCCCTGGCGTCCATAGCTTTGATGACCTTCTCCGTTATATCCGGCACTCCGGTGGAATACAGAAAGGACTCTTTCGGGAAGACAGCGGTAAAACCTTCTTCCTTTGCCACCTGGGCAACAATTTGTTCGAGTTCCGTCCTGAAAGCGCTCTGAAGAGACCTGCTTTTCACGGCCAGTTTGGCTTTCAAGGCTTGCTGCAAAGCCCTTGCCTCGTCGAGCTTGGTGGTGAACTCTTTCTCAAGCTTGTCTTTTTCGTCAGGTTTGAGGGATTCCTTCTCCTTGTTGAAGCGCTCCCGAAGTTTCTCGGCCTCGGCTTGAAGACCATTGAGGCGAGGCGCCATTTCGGCTTCCAACTTGTTGATTTCTCCTACCGCGGCTTTGACCTTGACCGAATTCTTGAAAACCGCCTCAACGCTTATCTGTGCCAACTTAAGATCCTGGGCCTCCGGTTCGCCGCAGAAAGCGAGTGTCAAAGCAAGAGTGGCGGCAAATACAGCGGCGGCCACGGAGCTACGATTTGCCATAATTGGCTCCTTTCAAGACAGTATTAATGAAGAATAGTTAAAAGCAGCGGGGCTGTCCACGGATAAATTTACGTGAGTCTAGGCATTGAGTTTCGCAGGGGGGATAATGGTTCCCCTGTCATTGCGAGGAGTGAAGCGACGAAGCAATCTCGGCATGTACGGCGGCGGAGATTGCTTCGCTGCGCACGCAACAACAGGCTTTCTCTCGCGTAACCGACGGATTACTCTGCAACAAGTCAGCCTCTTTACCGCCGGGCCAGCGCGCTCACTGCTCGCGCCTGTTGCGCTCCTTGGGCGGCTCCTGGACTACTATTTCGTTCCTGACCCAAACCGCCTCGCAGTACTTGCGTAGATTCTTTTTCATTTCGCGGTCCAGTGTTTCCCTGGTGAACAACAGTTCATCCGGGTGTGTCTTATCCCAGTTGCGATTCTTTTCTTTCAACTCCTGTTCGATCTTCTCCTTGTACCCTTCCATGGGTCTGATCTCCAGGTGATATATTGCGTACGCCGATTTCTCACGGCAGATATAATACACCCGCCCGCTGTCGGTTATCCGTATGGAGACCAGCTTCCCGGAACTGGGGACTTTGGTATAAACGTTCTCGTACCGAACGGCCCGAACGTCACCCAGAATGCTTTCCGCAGGGCCGAAATCAGCCGCCTGAGCAGGAGCATCCGCCGATAGTCCAACCAACACCATCACAGCGATTGCCAAAATTCTATTCATGATAGCTAACCCTATTCCAATGCTCGGCTGCCTCGTCTTATCACTTAAGCAGCACTCGTGCGATGACCTTGGCGAGTTCTTTGAAATCAACCGCCATTTCACTGTGGTGGTCCCGGATTGCTGCGGGAGCGTACTTTAAGCCAAAAAAATGGTTAATGTGTATTCCGTGTGAGGCGCAATAACCGTCCAGAGATGATTTGGTCATGCTTCCTATCGTGAAGGCGCCGGCCTGGGATGCCCACCGAAAATGCGGCCCATCGCCTCCGCTGTCCCCCATTACCACCACATTCGCCGGCTGTAGTCCCAGAGATTCCATTACTGCTCTGGTGTTCTTGGCCTTGTCCTCGATTTCCAGGACTTCGTGAGCATAACGCGCGTAGTGGGCATTACCGAATCGGATCATGGGATTCGCCGCCACCACGGGTATCTCCGGAAGCAATCCCAGCTCGAAGACTCGTTGAAAGTACCCCTGCGTGCCTGTTGTGTTAATCATGAAGAGAATTCCCTTCTCAAGACACCATTGCATGAGCTCGGGCACACCGCTGTACGTTCTGAAATGTTGCTTGAGGTAACTGTCCATCTGTTCCGCGCTGAGCGGCTCGGGCATGAGGTTCCGTATCTGAGACGTCGCCTGCCGCAGAGAAATCCGATTCCCTGTATACTCGCGGAAGATCCGCCTCAGATCCTCGTCCAACTGCGGATAGGCAGCCGCTATGGGATCAAACGGTCCATTGGGAGAAAGACACTCACTCCAATCCGACGAAAAAATGCCTCTGTACTGATTGACGCCCATGATTCTCTCCTTGTGGTGCTGAGAAGGATTTCGGGCCCTGACGACTTGAAACTGTTACAGAATTGTGGCGAATGCAACTCTTTTGCTTCCCCAATTGACTAATTTCCTGTGTCCAACAGAGCATTCGCAGCCTCGGCGGAGAGCGTGGCCCGACCGACATCGCGGCCACTCATGGTTTTTGCTTGAAAGTCGGCCAGTTACATAATATAATGACGTCGTCCTTGAACTTCCCCGAGACAGGAGACTTTTCGATGGCCAAGTTGGAAGATCAGGTCACTCCCTCGGAACTCCTGCAGGCCATAAGAGCCGGCGCAAGAAAAAACGAATTGATCAAGAAATACAGGTCCTCGGATGGGGAGTTGGCCTCGATGCTCCATCCTCTGTTCCGCAGCGGCAAGATGTCAGCGGGAGAGTTCAACGATTTCTTCAAGGGCGTGCCTTTGAGGCAACCCCAACCGCCTGCCTCGCCGGCCCATGAAGAACACCGCGCGGCCACGAACGAGGATCTTCCGCCTTCACAGATTGTGGAATCCCTGTCCAAGACGGCGCCAAGGGCCCCTGAACCTGCGCCTGAACCCGAGGCAAAGCCCTCGCCGAAGCCGGAGACCAAAGCCGATGCTCAGCCCCCCGAGCCGCCTCCAGTGGCGCCTCCGCCCCCTCCGCTGAGCGAACCCGAGGCCGAGGAAGCCCCCGTAGCAGCAAGCATCAGGACCGAAGGAGCGCTGCCGGGAGATTCGGCCGGAGTTTCCGCGCTCCTCGACATGATCTTCACCAAGCTCAACTCCATTGATGGCCGTCTGGCCGAAATCGAGAGGAAACTAGGGATCTCCTGACCCTCGGTCTTTCATTCGGTTTCGATGACACTGCCTCGTGGCCGGCTGGGGCAAGACTGTCATTGCGAGGACCGAAGCGACGAAGCAATCTCCACCGTTTGGCGCACAACGCCTTAAGATTGTTGCGGTGTGCTCGCTCGGGCAAATCCCCCTCGTCCGCCTGATCGGAACTGCCAGACGGGCTGAGATGACCTGTCATGCCGGTTGTTACCGAGACACATCACTAGCCGGCAGCATCAGAATTGGGCGGACCGGCTCCTTCGGCCTCGCGGGGTCGTTGTCTCCAATCTCCTGAAAGGATCCTGGGCCGGGATCGCACCTCCTCCCGAGGCATCACGTAGGTCTGCACTTCCGACCCGTCTGAAAGTCGGATGAGGGTTCTCGTGTACCAATCAGGGTGGTTTTCCAAGCGATCCAGGTCAGAGAGCGTCTCACTGTCCACCGCGTAGAGTTCTCCCATTACCTCGGTGGTGCCTCCTGGAATCATCGCAGGGCACCAGCCGAGACTGACGAGTTCGAAGAAAGGCCCTGTCTTTGCCGCGCCGATGAATCGAGCCCGCTGGAGGAGGGGGTGATTTCGCTCGCCCCTCATCAGCGTCCCGTAAACAAATACTGTGGTTTCTCTGCGGTATTGGGTCAAGGGGATGATAGGCATCCGTCGTGTTTTTGGCGGCCAAATGCTTCCAGGGCTGCTTTGACAAAGGCGTGGATTTTTTCCATGCTGCGGGCGCCGTCGCTTTCCTCAAGACCGGTATGGGCGTCCACGCCGTGGGGACTTACCTCGATAATGGCCCGTCCCACGTTCGAGGAGGTCAGGCCCCCGGCGAGAATCACCGGGATGGAGGAACGCGCGACGATTTGGCGGCTGATATTCCAGTTGTGGGTGAGACCCGTGGCCCCTTTCCGTCCCGTGGCCGGATCGTGGGAATCCAGAATGAGAGCATCCCACAGGGGGGGCTGAAATCCGTCGGCCTCGAAAAGACTCTCCGGTCCGGATACCGTGACCCGACCAATCGTGCGGGCATGAGGACATATATCCCTGAACAAGCGGATCTGGTCGTCGGAGATCCCGCCGTGGAACTGAATGGCCTGGGCCCCGATTTCAGTTATCAGGCGGCCTGCCTCCCGGGCGTCCGTGAGGTAGGTTATGGCGACTGCGAGCACGTCTTGGGGCAGCCGTTCTATAATCCGTTTTGCCTTCCGTCTGGTAAGGCCGTCGTGAACGCCTCCCGGAACGTCCAGAGTAAAGCCCAGCGCTTCCACGCCCAGGCTACGACACACCAGGGCCTCCTCAAGAGAAGAGACGCCGGCAACCTGAATCCTCGGCGGCCAAGGGTATTCTCTCTGGAAGCAATAAGACATGACTCTGTTTCCCCCACCTCGAAGCGTGGTTGCTGCGGCGAAGAAAGCGAAGTTATTGGCCGGCTTCAGCCACGGTGAAGTAATCAACTTGCCCCCATTATAGTCAGAAATCTCGGCCGTTCAAGTAATAGAAGTCTTGACAGGGCGGATTTCTATTCGGTGACCGGGGTAACGCGCCGCTTCCTCGAGCGCCGTCGCCGCTTGTTTGAACAAGGAATGGGCTACGGTGGCTTCTGTGGAAAAAGCGGTAATCCCCACATGGAATACCAGCAGCCCCATGTATCGCTCGGCGCCTATGCGTATAAGTCTTTCAGCGAACCTGGCCGCATTCTCCGGACTTGTGGAGGGGAGAAGTACCCAGAGGTTCCCGGCAGCGCATGTCGCAGCGGCGTCCGATGCACGTAAGTTCTTGATCACAAGCTCGGCCACGCTGTTGAATTCCGGTTGCGTCTGCAAAGAGACCGGCTGCCACCCAATGGCCATTAGCGAAAAGAGGCCGCCGTACCTCCACGCTCTGTAGAACTCCTTCTGAACATATTCGCCGAAGAATGCTTCGGTAAATAAGCCGTCCACCTCGGGGCAAAGGGCTCTGGCTGCTGCCGTTTCGTGCCCCCACGCGTTCGCGAGGCCCAGAGATATCTTTTCCGCCAGCGATGAAATGAGATGGGTGTTCATGCCTCCGCAATAATGGGAGGGGTCGTCACTGCCCAAACAGAGCAGGCCCAACTCTCCCTCCTCCGTGAGGAGACTGGCCACGGCGGCGGAGGAGATCATGTCGGCGGCTTCACCGAACAGATGGGTGGCCAGCGGTCCGGAGGGATCGTTGAGGACAAACGGATCATTGCCCGTCAGTCCTGCGTTCTCCATGATGTCCGGGGAGATGACGGAAAATCCTGAAATTGGGGATTCGGACAGAAATCCTGCGATGGGGTGCCCTTCCTGGATCAGGATGCGGGCCGAAACCAGATTCATGTCCGTCTGAAGGATCCGTAGTACCCGTCGCGCAAGTTCCGCCGTGGATCGAGAGGTAAGAAGAACGCGATCAATGTTGTCCAGATGCCTGCGGGTGTCCTCAGAGCGCTGGTGAAGTCGAAAAATCATGTCAAAGGATCTCAGCAGGGCGGAGTTCTCCGTATCCTCTTCGAAACACTGCGCCAGATCTGCCGGCACTGCACGGGCGCAGTCCTGGGAATCGCAGGGGTCATCGGCGTCTCCGTCGCAGGTTCCGGATGATTTCACGATTTCATTGTCCTGGAGGTTTTCAGTCGGAGCGTGGTCCTTCACGGACCGGGTATCGGCGTCCGTCAAGAATCCGGGAGAGATAGAGTCTTGCATTGTTCCCCCTTGCGGCGGCTGCACGGCGGCAGGCGCCTGGCGAAGGCAAGGGATACATCAACCTGAGGAGAAAAACAAGAATAATCGCGAACAACTTGTTGAGTTGGGTGCTCAATAGAGAGTATAATAAAAGTTTCGGTTGGAGCGCTGACCGTAACCCATCAATTCACTGCCGACTCCCAGGAGTCACAACCGTGGATCTAACCGCGGTACGGGCCGAACGGCAACCTGCATGTGGCAGGAACAGCTTGGCAGACAGCCAATCAGCGTGGAGCGATGGGAGCAAAAAACAGTAGAGGCCTGGAAATGGGAATCCTCAATCTAATCGGAAACACCCCCCTGGTTGCCATCCAGAACCCCGACAACAGTGATGGGGTCAGGATTTTTGGCAAGCTGGAAGGAAACAACCCCGGCGGTTCCATCAAGGACCGCATTGCATACTATATGATTGAAAAGGCCGAGGAAGAGGGCCGGCTCACGAAGGAAAAGATCATCCTGGAGCCGACGTCGGGAAACACGGGCATCGGCCTTTCGATGGTGGCGGCCAGCAAGGGTTACCGTTGTCTCTTGACCCTTCCCGAGTGCGTGAGCCTGGAACGTCGCAACACGCTGCGGGCTTACGGTGCCGAGCTGGAAATCACGCCAGGGTGCGAGGCCACTGACGGAGCGATCCGCAAGGCCCACGAGATATACGAGTCCAATCCCGACAAGTATTTCATGCCCAATCAGTTTGAGAACCCCTACAATGCCGAAACTCACTACATGACCACCGGGGTGGAGATACTGGAGCAGACTTCCGGAGAAGTGGACGTGTTCGTGGCGGGCATGGGAACCACGGGAACGCTGATGGGAGTATCCCGGAGGCTTAAAGAGCGAAATCCCGCGATCGAGGTAGTTGGGGTGGAGCCATTCGAGGGGCACACCATTCAGGGCCTGAAGAACATGAATGAGGCCATAGTGCCGAAGATTTTTGATCGCAAAAGGATTGACCACATCATGAGGGTCAACGACGACCAGGCTTACGACACATCAAGGTGGCTTGCCCTGACCCAGGGGATTTTCGTAGGCATGAGCGCGGGGGCTGCGGTTTATGGGGCCATCCAGGTGGCAAATGATATGTCGCACGGAACGGTGGTCTGCATACTGCCGGATCGAGGGGACAGGTACCTGAGCACCACGTTGTTCAAGTCAATTTGCGCCAAGTGCCCGCCATAACAATGATACGTTCGGGAACAGGCAACTTGTCTCGAGTCCGCCGAGCCTTTATGACGTCCCGGTCACGACGGGACATGCAAATCCCCAGGAACGAATCTCGCCCTGGCCTCCCATTGCCGTCATCCCGGTGAAAACCGGGAGGCGGGAACTCCGGATTGCGACGTCCGCCGGCATGACGTGCATTCGGACGGTAGTATTTTGCGGTAAAGCCTTCGGGAGCGAGACGGTTCAGTTCAGGATCAGAAGAACTCGTAGCATTGACCGGCAGGGATGCGTGAGTGGTCGTAGATGAAAACTCGTGATCCGTTGTGGTCAGGCAGTGCGAATTTGACCGTATTCCTGGTTCCTGGTTCAAGGTAGGCGCCGGCCCCGTAGAGCTGGAAGGCAACCAGGCGTCCCTGTTCGTAGACGGGCTTGGCGTCAACAACAGAGCCGTTTACCGTCCAGACCGGCCTGGGGATAAAAAAAGAGTAAACGGGATAAGCAC
>Ga0172371_10002454_pt1 | contig 29449 bp, 17 predicted proteins | sample Lak12m_FD_114543 | JGI IMG/M metagenome (GOLD analysis project Ga0172371, IMG submission 114543) | Freshwater microbial communities from Kabuno Bay, South-Kivu, Congo - kab_022012_12m | ecosystem: Environmental > Aquatic > Freshwater > Lake | place: Democratic Republic of the Congo: South-Kivu...
CGACGGTTGGTGGCATTGTCGTCGACCACGAGGACCCGCAGCCCGTGCAGGCACGGTGGCTCCGGGAGCGCTCCCGGGGTGGACGGACCGCTCGCCGTGCCGAGGGCGACGGTGAAGTGGAACCGGCTCCCTTGCCCGAGTTTGCTCTCCACCCAGATCCGCCCGCCCATCAATTCCGCAAGCCGGGACGCGATAGCCAATCCCAGGCCGGTGCCCCCGTGGCGGCGCGTGAAGGTGCTGTCGACCTGCTCGAACATCTCGAAGATCGACGAGTGTTTCTCTTCCGGGATGCCGATCCCGGTATCGGCGACGGTAAAGTGCAGGAGGACGCCGTCGCCCGTTTGGGGCTCCCGCCGCACGTCGACGACGACCTCGCCCCGGTCGGTGAACTTGATGGCGTTGCCGACCAGGTTGACGACGATCTGGCGCAGGCGGTTGTAGTCGCCGACGACCATCCGGGGCACGTCGGGGTGGATCGCGCAGGCCAGTTCCAGCCCTTGCCGGTGGGCCCGGACGGCGAACGATTTCAGCGTGTCGCCGAGGTTCTCGCGGAGGTCGAACGCCGCGCGTTCGAGGACGATCCGGCCCGCCTCGATCCGGGAGAAGTCGAGGATGTCGTTGATGACCGCCAGGAGCGCCTCGCCGGAGTCCAGCACGGCCCCAAGGAACTCGCGCTGCTGGGGGGAAAGGCCGGTATCGAGCACCAGCTCGGTCATGCCGATGATCGCGTTGAGGGGAGTGCGGATCTCGTGGCTCATGTTGGCCAAGAACGAGCTCTTGGCGCGGTTGGCGGCTTCGGCCGCCTCCTTGGCCGTGCGCAACTCTTCCTCCGCCTGCTTCCGCTCCGTGATGTCGCGGGAAAGGCCGAACGTGCCCACGATATTGCCCGCCTCGTCGTACAGCGGCATCTTGGTGGTGGCGGCCCACGTGGTGTGGCCGTCGGGCCAGGTCTCCTTCTCCTCCTTGTCGAGGATGGGGACGCCGCTGCGGAGGATCTCGCGCTCGTCCTCCAGGGCCTGCAAGGCGTGCTCGTTGGTGAAGAAATCGACGTCGCTCTTGCCCACGGCCAGGCCGGCGTCGTCGAGTCCGACCCAGCGGGCCATGGCCCGGTTGACGTGGATGAATCGGCTCTTGGCATCCTTGAAGTAGATGTGATGGGGGAGGTTGTCCATGAGGACGTGGAGCAGGTAGCGCTCGTACTTCAGCTCCTCGTTGGCGCTGGCCAGTTCCGCGGTCCGCGAGCGGACGCGGGCCTCCAAGGCGTCGCGGACCTGGCGGAGATCCGCCTCCGCCGCCCTCCGCTGGATGAGGCCCCACATGCCCTGCATCAACAGCGTGAGCTGGCGCGCGTCGGAGTCGTTGTAGGGCTCCTGCTTGTTCCCCACGCCCGCCACCGCCACAATCCGCTCGCCGTCGAAGACGGGGACGTTCATGTGGCGCCGAATGGGCACGTGGCCCTTCGGGTAGCCCTTCACGAGCGGATTCGGAGTCGTATAGTCGTTGGTGATGACCGGCCTCCGCTGCCGCACCGCCTCGCCCCACAGCCCCGTCGTTTCCACCGGATAGACGATCGGCTTGTCGAGGATGGCGCACTGCGTCATCGCCGTCTTGGACCAGGAGTGCATGGTCAGAACCGACTCGTCCCGGTTCATGAAGGCGAGGTAGCCGATCTCGCTCTCCGTCAGCCGGACCGCCTCTTCCAAGGCGAAATCGGTGATCGCCTGCAACGACGCCTCGGTCATCTGGTTGAGCTGCAAGAGCGTCTCGAGGCGCGATTGCTCCAGTTGCAGGGCCCGGCTCGCCAGGTCCCGCCGGGCGATTCCCCGGCCAAGCAACCACACCGCCGGCGCGGAGGTCAACGCAAACAGGACAATCGTCGCGAGGAAGATGATCGCCGTGCGGTACAGGCCGGTTCCCGGCTCGTTGCCCTCGATGCCGCCCGGTGCCACGCCTGCGGCATTGCCGAGGTCCGGCCAAGACACCGTCAGCACCGACGCCGCGATCAGGGCCAACCCGATCGGAACCGCGCAAGCGACGAGAAGTTCGGTCCGGGCCCTCATGGAAGGCATCAACACGTCCCCTTGATCAAGGGGTGACGCGACGGCATCGAGCGAACCCCGCTTCCAACGAGGGACATTCTACCACGCCGCGGTGGCCTCAGCAACACCCGCCCTCGCGGGGCAAGTATGGACCTGGGGCGCATCGGGCGCGTGCCACTGCTTGCCCGCCACGAAAGTATCCACAATCGCTCGTGACTTGGCGGCGGGCAAGCAGTGCCACACAGGTTCACGCGCGCCCGCTCACGGCTTACAGGTCGTAGAGGGTTTCGTCCACGCGGGGCGGCTTCAGCTTGCGCGACAGGCCCCGCAGGCTCCCCCCGCTGCCGCCGAGCAAGGGATTCTCCTCATCGAGAAAATCGCCCATTTCTTCCTCGATCGTCTCCGGGTCTTCCCCGGCCTCCAGACGCCGCACGGCCTCCTGCACCTTGTCGCTGAGCTGCATTCCGGTGCTCTCGTACAATTTGCGCATCATGCGGGCCATTTGCCGAGGGTTGTCCTCGTTCATCCCTTCCGCCTCCCGGGCCAGGTCTTCCATGGCCTGTTCCATTTTCGACTCGTCGAAACCGGGCGGCAGCCCTTCCGGCTCGGGCGACTCGGACCGCCCCTTCGAGATGGCGAATCGGGATACTCTCCGCTCCAACTCGGGCCGCCCGCAGCGGGGACACGCCGGGCGCTTCGTCGTGTTGATCGTACGGGAAAGGAAGCTGTACACCGTGTGGCAGTCGACGCAGTAGAATTCGTAGATCGGCATCGCGGGACGCTCCTGCACTGCTATCCGTTTGTCTCTTGTTCTCGTAGCAAGGTTCTATGAGTCGGAGGGTTCGGGGTTCAGGGGGTAGGGGTAGGGTTCAGGACTTCAAGTCACGTTTTCCACTCAATTCCTGAACCCTGAACCCTGAACCCCGAACCCCTTCGGTTGCGGCCGTAGGCCGGGGTGGCATGGTTCGTGTCACGCCCGGACAAAGGTCTTGTTGCGATACATGTACCAAAGCAGGATCCACAGCGTGGCGATCGCCCCGGCCCAGGCGACGGCCTCAAACCAGGCGCCGACGTATTGCTGGAGCCCGCCAAAGAACACCTCGGAAACCCTGCGAAACGCCGGATGGCACAACTGCCAGGCCATGTAGGCGAAGATCGAGTTGGCGCCGATGACCATGAAGGGGACTGCCCAGCGGCGGAACTGCCACACGTCGATCACCAGGTAGAACAGGGCCAAGAGCAGATAGCTGTAGCCGCCCGCGTAGAGTGCGAACGTGCTCGTCCAGCGGTTCTTGATGATCGGGCACCAGACGGGCCATTGGCTCCAGTCGCGCCCGGCGAGTTCGACCCCCGGCCACTGCCGGGCGGTCCAGCCGCTCCAAAACAGTCCGGCCGCCAGGCAAACGACGCCGAGCAAGGTGAGCCAGCCCGCTTTGGCGACCCGGCTCGCCCCGGAGCGGAGGAGTTGCCCGGCAAACACCCCGAGCATCGCCGTGGAAACATGGCCCAGAATGCCCAGGATCCAGCCGAACCGCCAACGGCCTTGGAGATCGCCGAGGATCCAATCATTGAGCCAATCGCCGAAGTTGCAGCCGGGTTTGAACACGCCCATCTCGTGCCCCGGCCCGGGCACAAACGCCATGAGGGCCCAGTAGCCCATCAGCATCACCGCCGTGGCTGCGATCTGCCACGGCAGACGCAGATGGAGGAAGACGATCGAGGCCACCAGGTACCCCAGCGCCAGCATCTGGAGCACGCTGTAGGTAATCTCGAACTTGTGGACGTTGTAGCTGAGCAGGTTCCCATTCACCATCATGCCCAGCACGATCAGCACGGCGACGCGCGTGACGACGTGGGCATAAATGCTCTTCAAGCTGTCGCCGCGGGCCAGGCGTTTGCCCAGCGCGTAGGGAATCGCGACCCCGATGAGAAACAGGAACAGCGGGAAGATAAGGTCGATGAAGCGAAATCCCTCCCACTCTACGTGGACGAACTGCTGGGGAAGGTCGCGCAGCAGGTCGCAGTCGGCGGCCTTCACGGCGGCTCCCACGATCGTGCTGCCGCCCATGTCCAAAACATGTCGAAGCCCCGCAAGGCATCGAGCGATGCAAGCCTTGCGCTGGCCGGGTCGGTTTGCGGAGCGGAACTCATAGGCGTTCTCCTCCCGTTTGGCTTCTATCGTGGACGACCGCACTCCCTATGTCAACACCGGGAGAGCCGCACCGGACCACCTCAACAGACATGGACGATTCGGGGAATCCGGAGCCGGGCCGTGTCGGCCCGGAGGAGCGTTGCGAATGAGGAATTGCGGGACAAGCCTGGCAAAGCTGGGTTAGAAGCGGTAAGATGGAGACCCTGGCCGCGACAACTCCACCCTAGGGCCCATCCGAATAAGCCTGCAGCGGACGCCTCCGTGTCCCTCGGTGGCCTCCGTGGTGAAATCAGGAATTTACCACGGAGGATATGGGTTGCAGATCTATTACGCCCCCCAAGAGCCACACCTTAAGGAGCGTTCCATGTCGACACAAATCAGGATCATGTCCACGCCGCTGTTTGTTCTCCTGTCCGTCGTTGCCGCTGGTAAGGACAACACGGCCGTCGCCCAGACGTACAAGGGCCTCAAGTACACGCCCACGGCGTCGGCCGGGACCTGGGCGATCCTCGAGCGCGACGGGGCGAACCGTCACGTCCCGCGGTATCTCTCGTCGCTCGGGGGCGGCGAGACGGGCACGGGCATGATCGCCTCGCCCCCCTTCCGCATCTCAGGGGATAGAATCGTGCTGACGATCTGCGGTCACGACGGGCAACACGGCGGCCGGAACAAGAACTTCGTCGCCCTGGTCGATACCCGAACCGGCCAGGCCCTCCAGAAGACGACCGCCCCCGGCAACGACGCCATGCAGGAGCGATCGTGGGACGTGGCCAAGTTGCACGGCCGCGAGGTCCGCATCGAAGTCCACGACGGCGACTCCGGCGGTGCGTTCGCCTGGCTGGGCGTTGGACGGATCGACGCCGGCGATCCGCTGCGGGTCGATTTCCGCAACGGCATGCCGCAAGGCTGGGCCGCCAAAGCAGTGCCCACGCACGAGCGCCCCGAGGTGGTTCGCGACGGCATTCCCTTCCTCCGTCACCCCTCGGAGTACACCATCATCCCGGCCGCCGGGGCCCGCGAGCTGCCCTGCGGGTTTGCCGCCGAGCGGCTCTTCTTCCTGGGCGGGACGGTGGCCAGCGGCCGGCCCCTGGAAGTGGCCGGGTCCATCGACGTGGTCTATCGCAACGGCTCCCGCGACCGTTTTCCTCTCATGGTCGGCTACACGCTCGACCTGGCCGGCAAGCTGCTCAGCCCGTCGAAAGCGATCCACCTCCACGCATCGGCCGACCCGTTCCAGCATTATTTCGTCATCGCCCCGAAGGCCGAGGTGATCGAGAAGATCGTGCTCCGCCCCAGCCCGGAGCACTCCGCCCTCCCACGGATCACCGCTGTCACCTGCCAAACCCCAGCCACCGGCGAGAACGTCGAGCCCCTGCCCGACGCCAAGCCCACCGCCGAGGAAGAGGCCTGGATCCGGTCGCACACAATCACCGCAAGCTCTCCCGACATGGACCGAATCAAGGCGGAAATCCGGAGGGCAAATAGGGTGGAGTAGACTGTCGCAAGTCCGGAGGACGGGGCAGAACGATTCGTGCCCCCTAAAATCCGTAGGGTGCTCTGCGAGCACCATCGGAATCTGACCTTTGTCGCGTGCGCCGAAGGAGAATGCTCGCAGAGCGCCCTACGCCTGTCCTGGAGTAATCGCGCCGCCTGGAGCGTATAACACAAGCAGGAAGAGGCCGGGAACCGCGGAGGAGGCCAAACCGATGGCTGATCTCGAGAATCCTGCGATCATCTGGACCAAAGGGTTCCTCTTCCTGGTGCTCGGTCTGCTGGCGTCGGCGCTGGTCGTGGTGCAGGCGCCCAGCGTGACAATTGTGTTGCTTCTCTGTCTGTCGGTGTGGGCGTTTTGTCGTTTCTACTATTTTGCCTTTTACGTCATTGGGCACTACGTTGACCCGACGTATCGGTTCTCGGGCCTCCTGTCGTTCTTGCACTACGCGTTTCGGAAGTCCCGCGAGAGATCAAGGGACTAGTGTAGTGATTCACAATTGCGGGAACGTTTGATGCGAATGTCCTTGCCCCGGAGGGGCATTTGAAAATAGCCAAGCAGTTCACTGCTGGGTCCAGTTGTCCTACGGATCCTCTCTTCCGTCTTGTAGGGACGGCTGAAAACAACAGGCGACGATTCAATCGTCCCTACAGGACGACGGCGAACCCATCTACACCATTGGGCTCTACGCGGCCAATGGGCGAGGCCGGCCATCGGGAGGCCGGGAAACGAGCCACTGTCGCCGCCTCCCAGACATCACCGCTCGGCGGCGAGGATCGGGACCTCGATCACTTGCGGCGAGTCGCCCGCGAGCGAGGCGCGGACCGCTTCCGTCAGTTCCTCCGGCTCGCTCACGCGGCAGGCGGCCACGCCCAGCGATCGGGCCAGGCCCACGTAGTCGACGGCCGGATCGACCACGTCGAGCCCAAGAAACTGCCCGGCCAATGCCTTGGGAAGCCCGAGCACCTGGGCGCATTCCTTGAGGATCTTGTACTGCGTGTTGTTGGTGACGAGAAAGGTGACGGGGATGCGGTAATGGGCGGCGGTCCAGAGCCCCTGCACGCCGTAGAGGGTCGAGCCGTCGCCGAGGATCGCCAGGACGGGTCGGTCGGGCCAGGCGAGTTTCACGCCGATCGCGCAATTCAGGCCCCAGCCCAGGGCCCAACCGCGCTGGGCGAAATAGTCGCTGGTGGCCTTCATCGCCCCCACCTGCTCCAAGTAGCAGCCCGTGGTCGTCGGCGATTCTTCGATCACGGCCACGTTGTCGGGCAGGATCCGGGCCAGGCACTCCATGAGGTATGGCGGACTGATCGGGCGCAAGTGCTTTCGGCCTTCGGCGTCGCGGCGGAGGGCCTCGCGCTGGGCTCGATGGACCTGGGCGTGGGTCGCGCCCCGCTCCCGGGCCGCGGCTGCCTGGCCGGGCGTCATTGCAGCGTCCAACAGCGCCGCCAACTCGGCCAACGCCGGCTTCGGATGACCGGCCACCGCCGCTGAGAGCGGATAATTCTTGCCCAGCTCCCAGGGATCGTCGTCGATCTGCACGAGCTTGACGTAGTCGGGGATCGGGCGAGGCTCGTGGTAGATATACTGTTGCATCAGCTTCATGCCGGCCACCAGGAGCACGTCGAACTCGGCAAGATACTCTCGGACCTCCGGCGACCAGAACGGCAGCGGCGAGGCGGCCAAGGGATGGTCCGACGGGAAACTCATCCGCCCGTGCGAGGTCGACGCCTCGTGAATCACCGGGGCCCCCAATCGCTCGGCCACGGCGATCAACTCGCCGACCGCCCCCGCCTCGCAGACCCGGCTTCCCACGAGAATGCCGGGATTGCGGGCCTCGGCGAGCAACAGGGCGGCGTGGCGCACGCTCTCGGCGGCGGGGCGGCGATGGGGATCGGGCAGGCGCGGCGGCGTGAGGTCGAGTTGGGCCTCACCCATCTGAACGTCCAGCGGCAGCGACAAGAAGACCGGCCCGGTCGGCGGCGTCATCGCGGTTTGCACGGCCCGCCGCACCGCCGACGGCATGTCTTCCACGCGTGCGACTTCGGCGGCCCACTTCGTCCAGGGCCGCGCCGCCGAGACCATGTCGCCCCAAAGGATCGGCTCCTCGAACATCATGCGCTGGTCCTGCTGTCCCGCCGTGACGACCAGGGGCGTGCCGGAGCGGTAGGCGTTGTAGAGCATCCCCATCCCGTTGCCCAACCCGCAGCATATGTGCAGGTTCACCACCCCCGGAGATCGAGAGGCCTGGGCGTATCCGTCGGCGATGGCCATGGCCGGGATTTCCTGGAGGGCCAAGACGTATTGCAGCCGATCCTGTCCGGCCAGGGCGTCCATCAGGGGGAGTTCTGTCGTCCCCGGATTGCCGAACAGATACCGCACGCCGTACCCGGCCAGAACATCGAGCATCGCCTGAACGCCGCTTGTTCGCATGGTTGCGATCCACCCATGGGCCACAATCTGCACCTTGCCGGCCAGTCTACCCGCGGCGACACGGGGCATCAACGCATAAAGCCCGCGGGCCATAGCCCACGGGCTTTGCGGAGAGTCCGTCGATCCATAAAGGTTCGACTTATTCCACCGTCGTTCCCGCCTGGAGCGGCTGCGCTAAATGTGGGAGTTGCTCGGCAGTCGCCGGCTTGACCACGCGATCGGTAGTCGAAATGAGGCGGGGAGCATAGGCCCCGGAAGAGTAGGGCCCTGAAGGACTCTGGGAAGAGTTTCGCTGCGTTCGCGCCGCGTACTGCGTCGGATAGCCCTGGGCTCGGGCGGAATACTGCGTCCGATAGCCCTGCGTTCCGGTAGCATTCTGCGTCGGGTAGCCCTGGGTTCCTGGAACGTACTGCGTCGGATAGCCCTGGATGCCGGAGGCATACTGCGCCGGATACCGTTGCGTGCGAGCAGCATACTGAGAGGAGTAGCGCTGCGATCCATAGGATTGCAGACTGGTTGCACCTTGCCCGCAACTGCGGCATCCGCCCGGCTGAGGGGCCGTGCCGCCATCCTCGTACTGGCCTGCCATCCCGGCCGGAGCGTTGACGCCGCGGCCTCCGCAACTGGAGCATCCGCCGCCAGTGAAGTTGCCGTAGCAATCGCAGGGGTCGCAACACTCGGGGGGATCGCCGTACCAGTCGCCCCAGTACCGTTCGCCGCAGCCGCTGCACGGTTCGCCAGGCCCGCATCCCGGGCACGGGCCCGCGGAGAACAAGGCGAAGATCAAGGACAGCGGACCGCGGAGGATGCCGAGACGAGGTCGACAACAAGTCGGCCCGCCGCACTCCTCGCAACATCCTTCGTCGCAAGGCTCGGCCACGGCACCGCCGACCCCGCATCGACCTCGTAGCGGCCCGGGGCCACACGGCTCCTCGCACACCGGCCCGCACGCCTCACCGCACCCTCTCATGCCGCATCGGCGCCCGTCGCAGAGCGTGTTCGGCCCGAACGGATCGTACAGGATGGCACGGACCACGTTGCAGCCGCAGGCGCCAGCCAGGATACCGCATAGCAGGAGTAACCTGATCGCTTGCTTGGTCATAGCGATTCCCTCTCCACGTAGTTTGCGCGTTGTCAGGAAACGTTATCGTCCAAACGACCCGCAGAATCCAAAGAATCGTCAAATTCCGCATCCGCGCCAAAACCATCAGATCATCTGCGGCTTACCCAGATTCACACATCGTCCCCGGCTGAGGAATTGGCAGCCCCGGGGCGGTTCATTTACAATGATGGAAAGGCCCTGAGTCGGCCCCCTCTCGAATAGGGAATGCCCCCATGCCGCAGAAGTTGTCGACGATTGACCGAGCCGTGGAAGCGGTGGCCCGCGGCGAGATCATCATCGTCATGGACGCCGAGGACCGCGAGAACGAGGGGGACTTCGTCTGCGCGGCGGAGAAGGTGACTCCGGAGATCGTGAATTTCATGATTTCCAACGGGCGGGGCCTGCTGTGCATGCCGGTCCTGCCCGACGTGTGCGAGCGACTGGACCTTCCCCCCATGGTCGACGAGAATACCGCCCCCCTCGGCACGAGTTTCACCGTTCCGGTCGACCACCGGAGCTGCAAGACGGGCATCACGGCCCAAGAGCGGGCGGCCACGATTCGGGCGATCGTCGATCCCGCGAGCAAGCGCTCCGATTTCGTCCGGCCCGGACACCTCTATCCCTTGGTGGCCAAGGAAGGGGGCGTGTTGCGTCGGGCGGGGCACACCGAGGCGGCGGTCGACCTGGCCCGATTGGCCGGCCTGCGACCCGCGGGCGTGCTCTGCGAAATCCTCGACGCCAACGGCGACCGGGCCGACCGCAAACGCCTCGACGAGCTCGCCGGCCAGTTCCACCTCGAGATCCTCACCATCGAGGATCTCATCCGCTATCGGCGGCGGATGGAAAAGCTCGTCTACCGGCAGGTCGATGCCAACCTGCCCACCAAGTTCGGCCCGAGCCGGGTGGTCCTCTATGGCGTGAAATACGAGGCCCAAGAGCCGCTGGCCCTCGTGTTCGGCGATCCGGCCCAGTTGCCCGAGCCGCGCGTGCCGCTGGTGCGGCTCCACTCGTCCTGTTTCACGGGCGACCTGCTGGCCTCGCTCCGCTGCGATTGCGGCGACCAGTTGCACATGGCCATGGAGATGATCTCCAGCGAGGGGGCGGGCGTTCTGGTGTATCTGCCCCAGGAAGGTCGTGGCATCGGACTGGCCGAGAAGATCAAGGCCTACCGTCTCCAGGACGAGGGGCTCGACACGGTCGACGCCAACCTGGCCCTCGGCCACCCGGTCGATAACCGCGACTACGGCATCGGCATCCAGATCCTCAAGGACCTCGGCCTCTCCAAGGTCCGGCTGCTCACGAACAACCCCAAGAAGACCGACGCCTTCATCTACGGCGGCTTCGACCTGGAAGTGGTCGACCAGGTGCCGATCCTCGGCCCGATCAACGAGCACAACGCCCGCTACATCGCCACCAAACGCGACAAGATGGGCCACCACTTGCCGCAGGAGATGTGATTGCGCCGCCCCGTGGGTTAGGCTGTAGGATGTGTGCCCTGCACGCAGGCGGGCGATCGACGAGAGCAGTCTCTACCCCCGACCGGATCCCCGCGATACCATAGGGGCCGGCCGAGTGCCGTTTCAGCCCCGAAGGGGCTGAGGAGGGACGCCAGGGAGCGAGTCGCCTGGAACAAGAGCGGTATGCAGACCAAAGGTTTCAAGGGGCAACTTTTCACCTCTCCAGAGTCGACCAAGAACGGGAGGAAGCATGAGAGAGATCATCGCACGGGTCGGCGTCGCCGTGTGTGCGGCCGCATTGGCATCTGCTCCGTTGCTTTGTGCCGCCGAGGAAATGAAGCCGCTGCCGCAGGGCGCGGTGAGCATGCGCGGCGAGATCGGCCGGCGCCTTCAGCTCACCATCGAAGGGAATCTGCTGAAGCTTGACGTCGAGCGCGATTTCCTCGCGCCGCTGAAGGCGAAGAAGGGGGACTACGTCGGCGTCGGCATCCTGCTCGACGCGGCCAGCCGGCTGGCCGCGGCCACGGGCGACGAGCGGATCAAGGGTCTCCGCGACCGGGTCGCCAAGCGGCTACGGGAATCCCAGGACGCCGACGGCTACATCGGCTACAAGCCGGCCGCCCAGCGGGTCTGGGTGATGTTCGACCCGGACGAGGTGTCGCAAATCATGCTCGGCCTGGTCAGCCATCACCGCTCGACCGGGGACGCGGCGTCGTTGTCGGCCGCGCGGAAGCTGGCCGACTTCGTCATCCGCACCGTGCGATCCAACCCCGCGAGGGCCGCCGGGGGATTGGCCGACGTGATCTACTGGATCTGCCTCGACCAGGCGATCTTGAGCGTGTACGAAGCGACCGGAGATCGCGGGTACGTCGATTTCTGCACCAAGGACCGCAAGTTGCCGGCCTGGACCGGCCCGATCGTGCTCGGTCGCTGGGGCCGAATCGAGGGACACGTCTACGGGCACCTGGCCAAGTGCCTGGCGCAGTTGCGTCTCTACCGCGCCACCGGCGACCCGCGGCTCTTGGAGCCGACACGCCGCGCCATGGATTTTCTGACCCGCCGCAACGGCATGGCCATCACCGGCGCCGTCGGCGAGACGGAGTGTTGGCACGATTCGCAGGACGGCGCATGGCACCTCGGCGAGACCTGCGCCACGACCTACCTGCTGCACGTGCTCGACGAACTGCTGCGCTTGGACCGCGCCTCGGTTCACGGCGACCTGATGGAGCGCGCCATCTACAACACGCTCTTCGCCGCTCAGTCGCCCGACGGCCGGCGAATCCGCTACTACACCGCCTTCGACGGGCCGCGATCGTACTGGGACAACGACATCTATTGCTGCCCGAACAACTTCCGCCGCGCCATGGCCCTGCTCCCGGAGTTGATCTACTACCGCGTGGACGGCGGGGTGGCAGTGAACCTCTACACCGCCTCCACGGCCGAAATACCGCTGAAGGACGGGCTCGCGGTCAAGGTGCGTCAGGAGACCGATTACCCTCGTTCCGGCAAAGTGACGCTGCACGTGGAGACGCCCAAACCCGCCAGTTTCCCCCTGTGGCTCCGCATCCCCGCCTGGTGCGCCAAGCCCGGCGTCGCGGTCAACGGCCAGCCGGTCGGGCAGCCGAACGCGCCGGGCCGGTTCCTGGTCCTCAGCCGCGAGTGGAAGGCCGGCGACCGCGTGGAGCTGGATCTTCCGATGACCTGGCGGTGGGTGAAGGGCCGGCAGGCCCAGGCCGGACGCGTCGCGCTCATGCGCGGGCCGCTGGTCTACTGTTTGAATCCGGACGGCCACAAGGAACTGGCCGGCAAGGACCTCCGCCAGCTCACGGTCCTTCCGCAGACGCTCCAGGGCCCCACCGATGACGACCGCGTCCGGCCAGGCGGCCTCAAGACCCGCGTCAACGGTTGGAAACACGACCTGTGGGCGAACATCGGTGTGAGCAAGCCGGACCTTGCGGTCGAATTGACCGAGTTTCCCGATGCCGGCGGGCAGGCGACCTATTTCCGTGTGCCCAATCCTCAGGACGCATGCCTCGTGGACGATGAGCTGCTCGCCCCCGAACGAATGAAATGAGGTCGGTGGGGCGCGTGCTCTGCGAAATCCTCGACGGCCTTCACCGCGGCGATTGGGTCCCTTCTTGTCGTGCATTCACTTGCCGGTGACGCCTGGCGCGCCACAGCATTCCGGAGGCGAAGGCCGCGGAGCACACCGCAGCGGCCAGGAGCGTGGCCAAGCGGAGAGGGTTTGACTCCGCTTCTGTCTCTTCGGGGTCGGACGGCCCGGGTTGCGGAGCGGCGGCGTTCTTCGCGGCCGTGGGGGGCGGCGACGGCGGGGGGCTTTTGTCGGCCGTGGGACGTGCGGCATCGGGCGGGGGAGCCGTTAAGACCTGGCCCTCGACCGGCTTCGGCGCCCGGGCGGGCCGGTCCGAAGCGCCGGCAGATGCCAGGGCCTTGGTCATCTCCGCGTTGCCCGTGCTCTGCAACTGCTTGCGGAATTGTTCCAGCGTGCCGTCGGCGAGCTGGTGTGACGCCCCGGCGAGCTTCTCCGCGAGCGTGGCGAGGCCCGGGTTGCCGCAGATGTGCGAGGCGCAGGCCGCGCCGTGCTGGGCGACCGTCTCCACGTAGACGCGGGCCGCCGATTCCAGCGTCTTGGCGTCGAGCTTGTGCAGGCCCTTGCGATGCGTTTCCAGGACGCGGGAGGCGATGTTCTGCAAGGCGTAGGGATTGTGCCGGTTGAAGAACTCGCGGAGGCCCAAGCGGTACTTGTCGTCCAGGTAGATCTCGGCCGACCTCTTCCAGTCGTCCGCCGTGATGACGTCGCTGACGACGTTCCAGCCGTACTGGTTGTCGGCGATCCGGCTGAAGTACCTCGCCCCGTCGTAGCCTTCGGCCTTCATCGCCTTGATGAACTCCGGGTTGTGGTAGCGGCTCAGCATCTCCTGGACCACCGCCTCGCGCCCGCTGAGCACCTTCTGGCCTCGCACCAGGTCGTTGACGTACAGGTCGGGCTGTTTGCCGTCGAGTTGCTTGACGGTCAGGGCCAGGGCCCCTTGGTACTCGAAGTTCTCGGTCAGGTCCATGATGCCGTAGAGATTGCTGCTCCGGCCGTGGATGACGCCTTGCACCCCGCGAAGCTGTCGTTGGAAGACCTCTTGGGCCGGCTGAGACCACCCGTCGCCCGAGAACCCGAACGACATGCGCCGCAGATACTGCTCGGCCACTTCCGGGCGGTTCGACGCCTGTTCGGAGGCCTTGACCACGCCGTCGATACCCGTGCCATACTGGCCGCTCTGCGCCCCGAAGATCCGCAGCAAGGCCAACTTCTGGCTCTCGCGGGCGTCGGCGCCCCGCCCGGTCAGCTCCCGGGCGAGCCTCTGCGTGTTGATCTGGACGTGATTGGCCTGTTCAGGCTCGGGCGGGGCGTCGTTCGCCAAGCGAACCGCCTTGTCCAACAGCAGCATTTTGTCGGGAAAGGAGTCGCGGTACATGCCGGTCACGGTCATCACCACGTCGACCCGGGGGCGCCCCAAAGGTGCGATCAGCTTCACGTCCGTCACGTCCCCTCGGTCGTTCCAAGCCGGCTCTACGCCCAGCAGGCACAGCACCTCCGACTCGAGGGCCCCCTGGGTTCGGATCAGCGTGTTGGCCCAGAGGGTGACGCTGAGCTTGTTCGGGTATTCGCCATAGCGGCGGCGGTGCAGGCCGAGGGTTTGCTCGGCCATGCGTTTGCCGACAGTCCACGCCTCGCGCGTGGGCAGCTTCTGCGGGTTGTGCTGGCACTGGTTCCTTCCGGTGGGAAAGATGTCGGGATTCGACAAGGGGTCGCCGGGCGGGCCGACCGGAATGAACCGGCCCTCCAGGGCGCGGCCCAGGTAGGAAAGCTCCTGGTTGTGACGCATGTGCCACGCGGTGGCTTCGATCCGGGCCCGGGCGATTGCCGCTGCCCGGGCGGGCTCGGACGCCGCCTCGGGCACCGCCGGCGGCAACGGCGGTTCCGCGGAATCGGCCTTGGCCGCGCCGGCCAACCAGGTCCGCTGCTCGGCGGCCTTCAGGCCCGACTTGCGAAGCGTCTCCAGTTCGTCCTTGAACATGCGCGGGAGCATGTCCTCGGTGGCCTCCTGCGAACAGGACTGGCCGAAGGTGTGCAGGCCGCGCGGCCCGGACTGCGAAGCGACCTCGGAGAGCCACTCTTCGAGTTGGTGCATTTCCTGCTCTTCCGCCGGCGACGGGCCGTGTGGCACAGCCGCCCCCGGCGGTGCGGCGCTTCCCAACACAGTGGCCTTCGGCGGTGCGGCATTCCCCGATGCAACCCCGCTCGGCGGTGCGGCGCTCTCCAGCACAGCCGAGGGCGGCTGTGCCACAGGCGGGCGCTGGTATCCCAACTCGACGGCGAGCTTCATGGCGCTCTGGTGGCACTCGGTTTGGAGTCCGTTCTGCTTCTGGTCGCGTGCCTGCGCGTAGCGGTTGATCAGGTCCTGGAGCTTGGCGAGGTCGCCGTAGACGCCGCCGCTGGTGAGCGGCGGGGTTGCGTGGGTGAGGATCACGGCCTGCGCACGCCGCTTGGCGGCGACGGCCTCGCCGATGCCGTCCACGATGTAGGGGTAGATGTCGGGCAAGTCGCCCAGAACCATGCCGGGCGGGTCGTCGGAGGCCAGCCCGTTGCCCTTGCCCGGCAGGAACTCCAGCGTGCCGTGCCGGCCCAAGTGGACCACCGCGTGGGCCCGCCACTCGTGTTGCAGCCAGAGATAGAAGGCGAGGTACTGGTGCGTGGGCCAGGTGAGCGGGTCGTGATAGAGCGACGCCTGTTTTTGCGCCGAGGCCCGGGCGGGTTGCGGGGCCAGCAGCACGTTGCCGACCTGGAACGCCGGGAGCACGAAGTATTGCCGGCCGTCGCGAGTGACGGTCATTACTTCGCCGGGCGGCTGGCCCCATTGCTGGCTCATCTGCCGCTTGGTTTCCTGCGGCAAACGGTCGTAGTAGGCCAGGTACTTCTCCAGCGGCCAGAGGACGGCCCCCTTTTCGACCAGCCGCTCGACCTCGCCCGGGGCCCACTTGCCCACGTTTCGCCCCACGGCCAGCATCGAATCGGTGACGGCCTGGCGATCGACCTTGCCTTCGACGCGATACCCGCGCCCGCCGAGGTCCGCCAGGATCGCTTCGAGGCTCGCGGTCACGTTGAGATAGCTCGCCCCCACGCTCTGCTTTCCGCCGCCGTGGTTGTAGAAGAGGATGGCGACCCGGCGCTCGGCGGGTTTGGCGCGTCGCAGCCGGGCCCAGGCCAACGCCCGCCGGATCTGCCACTGGTAGTTCTCCTCGATGACCACGGTGCGGAAGTATCGCTGCTTGGTCTGCGGGTTGTCGACCGGCTGCCGCGCGGCGATCACCGTGGGCTCGATCAGCCCGGCGCACTCGGGAGAGATGATTCCGAACAGGAGATACGAGGCCGGAATCCCCTGGCGGCTTTGACGCCACTGGTCTTGGGAATCGTTCAGGATGATGCTGTTGAGCACGGGAACATCCAATTTCTGGAGTTCCGCGTCGTGGCAGGGCTTCTCGTTCAAGAGGCGGAAGCTGGAGGTGAGCAGGACGTCGACCCCGGCAAAGTACCGCCCGATGGGCGAGGCCGCGGTGTCGGACCCATCGACCGGGAGGAACCAGAAACCGAGCACGGGATTGGCCCCAGCCCGTTCCAGTCCGCGAATGAGCTGCGTGAAGTAATCGGTCTCTTCGTTCAGGTAAAGGGTGTTGTAGACGAACAGTCCGACCTTCGGCGCCTCGGGCTTGAACCCGGGACGCGCGGCATACCATTTCCAGTAGCTTGCGGCGTCGGAGAACACGCGGTCGGCGTCGGGATGGTAGATCCCCTCGGTGGGCGATGCAGCGGGTTTGCGGGCCTGGACGCCCGGCACACGGAACGCTTCGCACACCTTCTCGAACAATCCGATCATGTTGCCGACGCCGCGCTTCCGATAGTAAGGGGCCAGGTCCGGCAGGTCGTCGATCAAGGCCGCGCAATCGCCGTACTTGCGCGTGGAGTCGACCACGACCCAGGCGCCCTTGGCGGCGGCCTTGCCTACGGCCTTCTCCAGCCCCGGGATCGAGCACCTCAGGGCGAGAATCATGTCATAGCGCTCGAAATCGAGCGGGCGCGGCGACTCCGTCCACTCCTGTTCCACCCAAAGGTCCAGGGTCAGCTTCTCCGATCCGTGAAGGCTGCGGAACTGGTCGTACGCGCGAATGAAAATCGGGGTGTGCGAGGCGACCGTGAGGACGGCCAATCGGACGGGCTCTCCGGCCGCCTTCGTACGCGTCGGCTGACGCGGCCCCGATGCGGAAGCGACGCCCTTGGAGCGATGCGTGCCCTTGGGAGCCTCTTGGGACATCGCCAACGACGGCAGCAATAGAGGCAGCAATAGCGCCGCCATGAGCACTGCAACGCCAAGTTCGCGAAAAAAGGGGACTGGCTCCGTGGCGCAACCCATTGTGGCATAACCAGAAACGTTACCGCCACGGTGCCGGTCCCCTTTTCCCGGCCCCGGAACGTCACCCCCGTGGTCCGTCGCCAAAGGGGACAGGCACCGTCGCCGGAGACGGAAGTGCGAGGGATGCCCTGATCGAGGCGACGGAGCCAGTCCCCTTTTGTGACTGCCGAGTGGCGTCGCACGATTCCGGGACGGATCGGAGACTCCGAGCCGGGCCGTGTCGGCCCGGCTCGGAAAACCCTGAATCGTGGGAGCCGCCTTAGTCCGGCACATAGATCACCTCCCCGCCCTCCAATTCGTAGGCCACCCCCAGGCGCACCCCCTGGCCGCCTGCTTTGCGAGCGCTGACCTTCTGGATGCGGATCGACTTGCCCTGACGCGAAACCACCTCGGTCTGGCCCGACGGGCTCCGCCGAACCAGCGTCCAATCGTCGCTGGATCGCATCAGATCGCGGAAACCGAGCGCCCCGAGGGCCGTCAACAAGAAGCCGATGGCCAGCACGATCGACAGATCGAACAGGTTCGGCATCAGGCTCAGGGGGTCGTCGTCGGCCACCGAGTCCATGAACCGGCCGGACCGGGAGCGTCGTCTCATGCGGGAACCTCCTCGCCTTCCATCGGCCTCAGCGCCGCCGGCCCGCCCGCCGACTGCAATCCCAGGAGCGTACTCACCAGGCCGCTCACCAATTCGACGTCCGCAGCCACCAGGTCCGCCGTATGGGCCCGGGCCACGGCGATCACGTAGCTGATCCCACCGATGAGCAGTCCCACGACCGTGGTGGAAAAGGCCACCACCAGTTGCGACGAGAGCCGGCCCAAATCGCCTTCATTCAAGGCCATCAGGCCCGGCCCGAGCGGGAGCAGCGTCCCAACCAGACCCAGGCACGGTCCGAGACGCACGTACACGCGGACCCGATTCACGTCGCGGGCAAGCGCCGCCTCGATCTGGCCGACCAGATGGTCAATGCGGGCCGCCAGCGTGTTTCGGGGCCCTTGGTCGAGTTCCTCCAGGAGCATCGCGGCAAACCGCCTCACCTGCGGATGCTGCCGGCGACTGTGGGCCACCGCGCAGAGCGACGACGCAAGGCAGTCCCCGTCGTCGAGGCCGATATCCTTCAACTGGCGGGCCGCGAGCGGCTTGCGCGAATGCCGCAAAGTCCAGGCGTCCAGCACCGATTCGCCCAGGTGCCACATCGTGTGCAAAAACCCCAGGACCAGCAGCACGAGCGTGGGATAGAGCAGCAGTTGGCTGGCCCGATACACCAATTCTCCGACACCCAAGTCTTCCATACCCATCTCGACGATCACCCCGAGGCCGGTCGGCGTAACACGAATCCTGACATTATATTACCGCCTCGGCCGCCGTGCAACCTTCGGCGTCGAACTGGGAAATACCAGCCTTTCGGGTGTGCCGCCTTCCCCCAAGGCGGTTGACCTAACAAGAAATCCCGCGGGGCATCTTGTAATACGAATCTGATTTTCGTAATATCACCCTTGCGACCCCCCGAACTGCAAGGAGACGGACCAATGAAACAGAAGAAACGACGCGGCTTCACCCTGGTCGAGTTGTTGGTGGTCATCGCCATCATCGGGATCTTGATCGGCCTGTTGTTGCCGGCCGTTCAGGCGGCCCGCGAGGCGGCCCGACGAATGCAGTGCAGCAATCACCTCCACCAACTGGGCGTCGGCCTGCACAATTACCTCAACACGCACAGCGAAACCTTCCCGATGAATCGCACGGGCACGTCGCTGCAAAACTGGTCGGCGCTGGCGATGATCGCGCCCTATGTCGAGCAGGCGAACATGTACAACCGCCTGGATTTCCGCGGCTACCCTTACACGACCACGACGGGATCGGGCGCGACCGTGGACGCTGGCACCAACCAGGAGGTGGCGAAGACCCTGATCGAGGTCTACCAGTGCCCCTCGGACCCCGGCGGCGTGATCAATTCCGACGGTCTGGCCCCCACCAACTATTTGTTCAACGTGGGCAGCGGCCTGGTCAACAACGGCGCCATCTCGACCAGCGGCAGCCTGATCCCGGACGGCGTCGCCTACCAGGCATCCGCCGTCCGCATCGGCGACATCCTCGACGGCACCTCGAACACGGTGGCCATCGGCGAGAGCACCAAGGGACTGGGCACGAATCTTGCAGCTTTCGTTGACGTCCGGCGCCAGCACATCCGGAGCAGCTCGTTCTTTCCGGCCTGCAACGCGACCGCGAGCGACAACGTATGGTACGGCGACCGCTGCGACAAATGGGTCAGCGGGAGCTTCCCCTACGCCGCGATGACCTTCTACCTCTCTCCGAACTCCGCGCAGGCCGATTGCATGAACGGCTCGTCCATTTACGCACGCATGGCCCCGCGAAGCTACCATCCCGGCGGGGCCAATATCCTGTTCTGCGACGGCCACGTGTCGTTCCTGGCCGACACCCTCAGCCAATCGGTCGTGCAAGCGATGGCCACGAGGGCCGGGGGAGAAGTGACCGCAACTCCCTAGTGCTCCGTCTAACATGGTCTGAGGGACGAAGCGATGACCCCATCTGGCACAGCCGCGTCGGCTGTGTGGGCAGTTCGCACAGCCGACCGCGGCTGTGCCACAGATCCAAGCACGACTGAGGGGACATGAAGTCCCCCGGACATCACTTCTCGCCCGGCAGGAGCATCTTGGGGCGTTTCACCTGCTTCGGCAATGCGACCCAGTCGGCCGGGCCGGTCAGGCCGGCGGTGCGGATGTCGAACGGCTTGAAGCCGATCTTTGTGGCGGGCGAGTCGGGCTGGAGGCGGAAGTCGTAGTGGGCCGGGTCGACGAACTTCGGGTCGGCGATCAGGCTGTGTACGTCCTGGCCTTTGGCCTGCCATTTCTCCAGCGAAAGTCCGCCGGGGAACGTGACCGGCTTGCCCGCCGCGTTCCAGTAGAGGTTATAGTCCAAGAAGAACCCGCCCTTCGACCAGTTCCCGCCCAGCAGGTCCGCTTGGGTGGAGTAGACGATGTTGTGCTCGAAGGTGAACGAGCGGTGTTCTTCCTGCCGGCTGCGGATCACCTGGCCCTTGGTGGCCGAGTCGGCGAGGATGTTATTGCGCAGCGTGTTCTCCCGCCCGTAGTGCTGGTGGAAGCAGCCGTCTTTGACCCGGTAAACCACGTTGTTCTCCAGCACCATGTCGGTGCTCCCCTCATCGGTGTAAAGACCCCAGCCGCCGTAGGAATAGGCGAGCACGTCGTGGATGAGGTTGTAGGCTTCCCGGGTGCCGGGCGAGATGCCCAGGCTATAGATCCCGCCCAGGTCGCTCAGTTGGCCCCAGCCGAGGTGATGGATGTGGTTGTACTCGATCAGGTTGTGATGGGCCGTGCTGGGGGCGTATCCCCAACTCCAGCCGACCGACACGCCGGTGTAGAGGAAATCGCAGATGTCGTTGTGCCGGACCTTGTTGAAAGAACTCCTGCCGATCCAAACGCCGATGCCCGCGTGATACACCTTGCCGCCGTCGTGGACGAAGCAGTTGAACACTTCGTTCCGCTCGGTCTGCAACTCGGGCTGCGCGGGCAGGCCCATTTCGCCGATGCGGATGCCGCCGGCGCCGAGGTCGTGCAAATGGCACTCGACGGCCCGATTGTCCTTGGCCCCGCGCTCGAACCAGAGGCCGTAGCCCCCGGTGTGGGCGATTTCGCAGCGCTGCACAACGCAGTCCCGGGTGCCGAGGAAGTGCACGGCCGCGGTCTTGAGGGCCGCGTTGGCCTGGCCGTCGACCGTCTCCGCCTTGGGCATGGTCCATGAGGTGTGCTCGAAGGTCAGGCCCTCGAATCGCAAATGCGCCACGATCTTGCCCGCGGCCGGATCGCCCTCCAGCCGCAGCAGTTCTTCCGTCGCGGGCATGACGGCTTGGGCCTTGGTCATGTCTTCGCCGGGGCGCGGGTAGTAGGTGAGCGCGCCGGAGTTGGGGTCGAGATAGAACTCGCCCGGGGCGTCCAGCCCTTCGCGGACGTTTTCGACGTAGTAGCGTTGGTTTTTCTCCCAAGTGCCCATGGGCCAACCGCTGGGGGCAGTGAACTCCACGAGGCGGTCCTTCGTGTCGAGCGACTTGATGCGGTGCCGCGAGGTCGTCCAGGAGTGGTAGACCACGACGACCGCCTCGTCGAGGTTCGCCCAGTTCTTCAGGTCCTCGTCCTGGTAGTGGAGCGAGACTTTGGTTGCCGGGTTCTTCCGGGCGGCGCTGCGGTCCTTCATCGTGACCCCAGGGCCGGCGGCGCGGAAGGTCTCTTCGTTGGGCAACCGGGCCGGCACGCACCGCCGGCCGGCGACCAAGAGCTGCCGGAAATAGGCCCGGCCGTCGCGGACTTCCGGCACCACGGTGCTCCACAAAGGCCCTTCGCCCTTCTTCCAGCCTGTGATGGGCACGCCGCCGCTCAGGATGGGCTTCTCCTTCGGCCATGCCGCGTACGTGATCGGGGCTGCTTGGGTGCCCGAATCCCGGGCCTCGAACAGCACCGGTCGCGTGACTCGGTAGGCGCCTCCGCGGACCAATACGAGGACCGGCTTCTGGAGCGGGCCTTGGTCCTTGAGGCGTCGCACGGCGTTTCGCGCGCCTTCGAGCGTGGCCAAGGGGCCGTCGCTCCGGTCGGCCTTCGACGCAGCCAACCGGCCCGACCAGGAATCGTTGCCGCCGGGGGCCACGTAGAAATCGCCCGCCGGCTCGGCCCGAGTTGCCTGCGGAAAGAAAACCACCGCCGCCGCCAACGCAGCCAGGACATGTGCCTTCGACATCGCCAGTTCCTTTCGCCTCGAGTCTCAGACCTCCAGCCCCATATGCCAAGTAACCTAGCGAAACCCGCCGCGCCGGGCAAGACCGTGGGCCAACGGGCCTTGCCGCGATATGCCGCATTGCTCCCCTTCCGTTTACACCGGTGCATGGCTAGAATACCCTCCGATGGACTGGATGGTCTATGGAGGAGATGGGCGGGAGTCTCCCGTATGGCAATGGATACCTATGACGTCAGGTCCATAACGGATTTGGTCTCCGGCTTTCGCGCGAATCTAACGGACCTGCGCGACTCCCAGACGAGCGAAGCCGTCGTTCGCCAGGAATACATCGACCCGTTCTGGAAGGCCCTTGGGTGGGACGTTGCCAACGACGACCACCGCTCGTACGCCGAGAAGGACGTGCTGATCGAAGCGCCGGTGGGCACCATCGAGGGCGAAAGGGTCCGCAATCGTCGGCCGGATTACCTCTTCCGGATCGACGGCTTCCCGCGGTTCGTGGTCGAGGCCAAGAAGCCCGCAGTCGACCTGAGAACCGACAAGGAGTCGATTTTTCAGGCGAAGACGTACGCCTGGAGCGCCCAGATCCCCTTCGCGATCCTCACGAATTTCGAGGAATTTCGTCTCTACGACACCACGATCAAGCCCTACCTCGAAGAGCCGAGCCGCGGGCTGATCGGGGACTTTGACCTGCGTTTTGAGGACTTTATCACGCAATGGGACGTGCTCCGGCAGACGTTCAGCCGTGACGCGGTTGCAGGCGGCTCTCTGGAGCGGTTGCTGGCCAAGCTCAAGAAGGTCCGCGCCGGCCGGCGGATTCGCGGTTTCGACCGTATGCTCTTCGACCTCCGCGGGACGGAGCCCGTCGATCGGGTCTTCTTGAAGCACCTTGAGGATTACCGGCTCCGTTTCGCGCGGGAAATCCATCAAGAAAACCGCGCCCGCTTCCGCGAGGCCGAAACTCGCCACGGCGCCGCGGAGTTGGCCGAAGCCGCGCAACGCCTGATCGACCGCTTGGTCTTTGTGCGGGTTTGCGAAGATCGTGGCATCATCAGTTATGGAACGCTGCGCGGCGCGGTCGAGACGGCCGCCAAGCAGCGACTCGACCTCGACGACATCTTGCGCCAGAAGTTTCGGGAGTTCGACGCCCGATTCAACGGCTACCTGTTCAAGGCCCATTTCAGCGAAGGACTGTCGGTTTCCGCTGAATTGCTGGCCGACTTCATCCGCTCGCTGTATCTTCCCGAAGGGCCTTACCGTTTCGACGCCATCGGCGACGACCTGTTGGGGATCATTTATGAGCGATTCCTCGGCAGCAGCATCACCGTCGAGCGAGGCATTGTGGAGGCCAAGGAAAAGCTGGAGGTTCGGCACGCCGGCGGCGTGTACTACACGCCGCGATTCGTCGTCGATGCCATCATCCGCCGCGTGGTCGCGCCGAAGGTCGAAGGCAAAGCGCCGAAGGACGTGCGCGACGTGAAGATTCTCGACCCCGCGTGTGGGTCCGGCTCCTTTCTCATTGCCGCGTTTCAATACTTGGTCGACTATTGCTGTCGGTATGTGGCCGAACACCCGAAATCGGCCCAAGTGCCCGCCTCGCCGCGTGCGCGGAACAAGACGCGCAAGATCGCCCTCCAGAATGGCGAGGGCCGGTGGCTCTTGACCCCCGACTTCAAGGCGGAGTTGCTCACCTCCTGCATCCACGGCGTGGACATCGATGCCCAGGCGGTCGAAGTGACCATCATGAGCCTGTACCTCAAGACCCTGGAGAACATGCCGGAAGGCTGGCAGCGGGGACTGCTGGAGCACCGCCTGCTCCCGCCGTTGGATAACAACATCCAGTGCGGCAACAGCCTTCTCTCGCAGGTGGATTTTGACAACTACTGGGACGAGAAGCATGGCACGCTGTTCACGCGCGATGCCGACGTGGCATTCCGAATGAATGCGTTTGACTGGTCGAGTGCGACGCACGGCTTTGGCCGGATTCTTGAAAAACGCGGGGGGTTCGACTGCATCCTCGGCAATCCGCCGTACATCCGCGTTCAGGAGCTGAACCGTTGGGCCCCCGAGGAGTGTGAGTTCTATAAGTGGCGTTACCAGTCGGCGGCCAAAGGGAACTACGACATCTACGTCGTATTCATCGAACGGGCCCTGGAATTGCTGGCTGACGATGGGCTCCTCGGGTTCATCTGCCCCCACAAGTTCTGGCAAGCCACTTACGGCGCCGGCATTCGCAAGATCATCGCTGACGGCCGGCACCTCCGATCGGTGATCGACTTCACCGACCAGCAGGTGTTCCAGGGAGCGACCACGTACACGGCAATTCACGTGCTATCGAAGGACGCCAACCGCGGGCCCGTCCAATACGCGGCCATCGCGGAACTGACGGACGGTGACGCTCAATGCCGCTGGCTCGACACCGGACGAAAGGAGGCCCGTGTTGAATCACACCGGGCCGACCCGCCCCAGGGGCCGAATGCGTGGGTATTCGTCAATCGACGAAAAACCGGCTGGATGACCATGGTGCGCGGCAAGCACCCGACGCTGGGGGAGATTACGGCGAAAATCGCGCAAGGACTTGTGAGCGGCTGCGACAAGGTATTCTATCTCGCGCGGGCCGGAACGCGATTCCGAAGTGAGGCAACGCAGTCGGAGCATGAACTCGAGAAGGCGTTGATTCATCCGCTCCTGAAGGGCGCGGTGCATATCCGTCGTTGGTGGCCCGATGCCTCGCCCATGGTTGTGCTCTTCCCCTATCGACGGGTGAGCGGCGTCTGGACCCTCATTCCCCCGGACGAAATGGCCGCCAAGTATCCCAACGCCTTTCGGTATCTTCAACAGACTCGCGACCTGCTGGAAGGGAGAGAACGCGGACGATTCGCCGGGCCGCAATTCTACCAGTTCTCTCGGCCACAGAACTTTGACGTGATGCCACGCCCGAAGATTCTCGTGCCCTCCATCGGCAGCCAAGCGGAGTACTGCCTCGACCCGCACGGAGAGTTCTTTTTCGTCGGCAGCGGGGGCGGCGGGGGCGGCGGATATGCCATTCTTCCGTCGGTCAAGATCGCGCTGCCCTATCTTGCAGGGTTACTTAATAGCAAGGTGCTGGATACGTACCTCAAGGCCGTGACGACTCGCTTTCACAGCGGGTGGTATGCGTACAGCAGACTCTATCTGGCGCAACTGCCAATCAAGATTCCCGAACGCGCCCAAGAGCGAAAACTGGTCGATGAGGTTGTCGACCGGGTAGAGCGGATTATCGAAGCGAAGAAGCAGATCCAGAAAGGCACCGTCGGCGACCGTGCCGTAGAACGTGCGCAGCGCGAGATCGAAGCCCACCAGCAGCGGATCGACGAATTGGTCTGCCGGCTCTACGGCGTCGATGAAGTGCCCGAGGGCGGTTGACGAGAGCGTCGGCTTTCGCACCGACGAAGAGAAGGAAGACCCTGGGGCCGCCGAGCCGCAATCAAGACTTCCGAAGTCTCGGAGACTTCGGAAGTCTGCGGAGCATGCCCCGCGAGCGCGATGGAGCTCGTTGGATGGAGCAGACACGCCAGGTATCAACGCAGGCGACCGGAAGCCCCCGGCCGGTGGCTGTGCGAGAGACGGTCTGCAAGACGATCTTGAACCGCGGCGGGATCAGCGATTACTCGCTGAACTGCTACACGGGCTGCACCCACGCCTGCGCCTACTGCTACGCCCGATACGTGCAACGATTCCATCCCCACGCCGAGGCGTGGGGGGAATTCGTCGACGTCAAAGTCAACGCCGTGGAGACGCTGACGCGGCAGTTGCGACGCGCGGAGCCGGGCGCGGTCTTCGTCTCCAGTGCCTGCGACGGCTGGCAACCCCTCGAAGCCGAGCGGCGTCTGACCCGGCGGTGCTGCGAGCTGCTCCTGGAACGAGGCTTCCAGGTAAACGTGCTGACCAAGAGCGACCTCGTGCTCCGCGACTTCGACGTCTTCGCGGGTCGCCAAGTGCAAGTCGGCACCACCGTCACCACGCTCGACGATCGTTTACAGGCCCTTTGGGAGCCGCAAGCGGCGCCGATCGAGCGGCGGTTCCAGGTGATCGAGGAGGCCCGGCGCGCCGGGCTTTCGACGTCGATCATGTTCGGGCCGCTCTTGCCACGGCTTTCCGACGAACAGGCGTCGATCGACGCCATGCTCCAGCGGGCCGCGGAGCTGAAAATCGACCGGATCTGGGTGGATGCCCTCAACGCGCGGCCTCGCGTGTGGCCCTCGGTGGCCGAGCTGCTACGGCGCGATCTTCCCCGGCTTTGCGAGTCGTACCGCAGGCTGCTCTTCGATCGCACGGCGCGGGAAGCGTATCTGGCCGAACTCGGCCACCGTGTGCGTGCGGCCGCACGACGAGTTCGTATTGTCGATCGGGTCAGCGTCTGCTTCTGAGGGGTTCCCCGAAGGTTGAGGAGGTGAAGGTGTTGGAGTCTTCACGGTCGAGGGCCGGCGTGATCCTGGCGATTCTTGCCGCGACCGGCTGGGTGTGGGCAGTCGCCCTGCTGACCACGCGGGAGCACTGGACGGCGTTCTACACGGTGCTGTCGGCGGCTCCGGCGTTGTGGGGCGCTTTGGCCCTGAGCAACACGGGCTGGCTGACCGTCTGCTCAGCAGGCGTTTTGCTGGCGATTCTCTGTCGTCGCGTGGTGCGGAGGAGCGGCCGGGTTTTTCCCCTGCCCACGCGATGGCTACTGGTTGCTTGGTTCGTGCCCCTGCTGGATCTGTTGCGTCTGGCCGGCTGGGATATTCCCCACACGTTCTTCGAGCCGATCCTCGTGGCCGGCGTCACGGGCGCTGCCGCGTGGGGAATCGCCCCGCACATCGAGGGCGCGGCGGAGGGCCGGGGGCGGGCCGCCAAGGTCCCCTGGCTCACGGCCGTTTGGATCCTGGCGATTGCCTGCGGGGCCTGGTGGTACTGCGAAGCCCAGCGGGCCTATGACAATTACCTTCTGGGCTACAACGACTTCGGCCATTTTGCCCGGCGCGTGGCCAACACGTGGGAAGGCCGCGGGTTTCTCATGGAGTCGCCCGGCTTGCCGGCGTTCTGGGATCACTTCAACCCCGGTCTGGCTTGGTTGGCCCCGCTCTGGGGGCTATGGCCCGACGCGAGGCTCTTCCTCGTGATCCAGGCGGTCTGCTTGGCTTTGCCAGCGCCTCTGGTGTATGCGATCGTCCGGCGGCTGGGCGGAGCCCCGAGCGCCGCCGCCGCGTGGGCCGCGGCATACTTGTTGTTTCCCGCCCTGGGGCAACTCAACCTGAACTGCACCTACGGCTGGCACCCGGTGAGCCTGGCGCTCCCGTTCATGTTTGCGGCGCTGGCGGCATTGCTTTGCGGCTGGCGTGCGGCGGCATGCGCGGCGTCTCTGTTGGCGTGCAGCGCTCAGGAGGACGTGCTGGTCGCCCTGGGGTGCCTGAGCCTGATGCTGTCGTTTCAGGCCTGGCGGGACCGCAACCGGAATGCGACCGTGCGGCCGGGCGTCGCTGCGGTTGCCGATCGACTGCCGTGGTGGGGATGGCTGGCGGCGTGTGCCGTCTTCCTGGCGGCGTTCGCGGCGGTTTTCGAGCTTTCGCCTTTCTCCCATTACCAGGTGGGGCGGTTCACGCGCCTTGGAGATTCCTGCGAAGAAGTCCTGCTCTCTCCGATCCTTCGGCCGAGGGTCTTCTGGGGCACGGTGATGCGACCGGAATCCGCCTATTTCCTTCTGGCGCTGCTGGCGCCCTTGGGGCTCAGGGATCTGCGGCGCGGCTGGTTGGTCCTTTCGGCGACGCTGGTGCCGCTGGGCGTGCTTCTGGCCTGGGGGCACCAACCGGCCACGAGCATCGCCTTTCAGTACACGACCACCTTGATCCCCCTTTTCTTTCTGGCCGCCATGGTGGGTGCAGCGACCCCTGCCGCCCAGCCACCGCACCACGCCCAAGCGACTTTGCCGCAAGACCGCGCGAGCCCCTTGTGGGGCGCGGGGCTCGCCGCCTTGACCGCCTGCGCAAGCGCCTCCACCTGGTTCGGCGCCATGCCCTGGAGCGGAGCCACGTTGACCGACGTGATCCACGAGACCTATGGGGGCGACAACGGAAGCGGCGCGATCGACGATCGCACGGTCGGCTCTCAGGGCAGCGCCACGCTCAACAAGATCGTTGCCCAGGTCGGCGGGCGCGCATCGAGTGTCGTGGCCACCGGCCGAATCGCCGCCCACCTGTTGAGAGTCCGTCGATTGGACACCGTCGCCCAGGCCGGCGATCGATGGAAGGACTTCGAGGCGGAAATCGGCCCCGGGCGCTCGCCGATCGAGCTGTTCGACTGGATCGTGATCGACACCGCCGAGCATTTCTACCAATCGCCCGCCCAGTGCGCGTTGATCGTCGAACAGGCCCGCCGGGCGGGCTACCGGCTTGTCGGGTGGGACCACGGCATCCTCGTCTACGCGCGACGTTCCTCGGTCGCGCCCTCCGTGGATGGGGAGGGAGTGAATTGAGATGAACGGAATGACTCGTTGCTGCGCCACGATCCGTTCGTCTCTTGTTTTCGTGGCAAGGTCCCTGGGAGTCTGAGGGTTCAGGGTTCAGGGGTCAGGGGTCAGAACTCCCCATCCACGTTCTGCTCAAAACCCTGAACCCTGAACCCTGAACCCTGAACCCTCATGCTAGCACTGACTGCTGGCATCGACGGAAACGGCAAACCGGCCTTCCCGCCAACCCGCCGTCCAAGTACATTCTCAGTCCGACAGCGACGTGGCAGGAAGCCAGTCTCAGCAACAAGGAGGTTGCGAACATGCGCGTGGAGCCTCGTCCTTCGGAGGTCCGCAGACTCGTCATCAGGGTGTTCCGAAACCTCGGTGCTCCGCCCCCCAGCCTCTTCGATCTCGAAGAGGAAATCCTGATCGACGAAGGGCGGTATCTCGGACGCAGCTACCACGCGGATGACCTCATGGCCATGTGGTTGGCCGAGATCGGGCTCATCCAATTCTATGACTCCGAAGGGAACATGCTCCGCACGATCAACCTGTTTGAAGAGGTCGCTGGGCAGCGAATCGCAGCTTGACACGAGGCCGTCCGACGGGTAACTGCGCGGCTGCATAATCCAAAGAATCGACAAAATCAGGAGAAACCCTCCAGTTTCCCCCGTTTTGCAGCCGAAATCTCCTTGGGACGGCATGAAACCGCGAGGTGCGAGCATTCGTCGGCGATCGCATCGCACGGCCGCTCTAAGCGAACCACCGGACTTGCCGCGGTCAAGTCGTCCGTGTCGATCGGTCCGGAGTGAGCACTCCACGGAGGACAGGCATGCGACGCTGGTGGGCTGGTGTCCTGTTGGCCGCAACGGCCGCTATAGTCCCCGCCGGGGCTGTTGCCGGGAACCAGGAGACCGCCGAACAAACCGCCGCTACACTCCAACAGAGCGGGCAACTACGCCATTACCACATTGCCGTGCTGCACCAAAACGGAACCACGTGGCTGAAAGGACAAGTCGCTACGCAGGACCAGATGGACATTGCCCTGCAATTGGCATTCGGATCAC
>Ga0172371_10002456_pt1 | contig 29437 bp, 24 predicted proteins | sample Lak12m_FD_114543 | JGI IMG/M metagenome (GOLD analysis project Ga0172371, IMG submission 114543) | Freshwater microbial communities from Kabuno Bay, South-Kivu, Congo - kab_022012_12m | ecosystem: Environmental > Aquatic > Freshwater > Lake | place: Democratic Republic of the Congo: South-Kivu...
AGGCAGACCGATGTCCAATAGCACCAGGTCGGGCGGATCGCGCCGGGCCAGTTCCAGGGCGTCTTCAGCGTTGGCCGCGCGGCTGGTTCGATAACCGCTATGTTCCAGGTTAAACCCCAGGCTGCGCCGCATCAGCGCGTCGTCGTCAACCAGCAGGATGTGTTTACTCAACATATGGGAGCGATTCTAACATTGTTTTTTACCCTGCTGCGGAAGGCTTGATCGAACAAGCGCGCCAGACAGGGGCAATAAACCGGAAAATGGGCAAATTATTGTGCTATAATGTTTCCAACATTTCCGGTATGAAAATAGCTTGTAATTTTCATCCATCGAGGGTGCAGGCGTCAAGCCGGCATCGCGACTGATAAGAAAATGTAATCGGAGGCAAATTATGAAAATAACGCGGCTGATCACTTTACTCACGGTTTTGATCTTGCTATTCCCCACCCAGGCGGCGCTGGCTGGTGTGAATAAGCCGGCTCGCGGACGTGTGCCGACTGACCCCATTGTAACCGTAACTCCTTTTACGACAACGACTGCCAGAAACTCCACGGTCACGTATAATGTTACGGTCAGCAATATTCCCAACGGCGGCATTCACTGCGCCAAAGTGGATTTGTTTGTCCCGTCCGGTTTTAAACTTTATCCCGGCGCGGGTTATTCGTTCTATCATGTATACAATACAACCCCCCTGGAATTTAAGGTCAAAGTACCCAATACTGCTCAGCGCAGATTCTTGTATGGGCGAGTGAGCTGGTCGCGGGATTATGCTTGCAAGAGCATCCGCACAACCAATTTCTCGTCCCAGGTCGAGATCATCGTAACCAAGTAATAAACGCTTGACTGGCTCAAACGGCCTCCTGTTTCGCTAGCGGAGCAGGAGGCCGTTTGATTCCCGGGCAAGTCAGCGCAAGGTTGCGGGGAAAGCGCGCAAGACCTACGGGTATTCTGCTATGAGACTGGTTTACCCGGATCGTTTCCAGCGGCGGGGGATGGTTCAGCCGGCGGCGCCGGATTGAGGCGTTTTTGCGCCTCTTCAAGCTCGGAGCGCACGGTTGCCAGGCTCTTTTCCAGGTCGGTTATTTTTTTGCGCTGCTGGCGCAAAATCCAGCGGGCGCGCAGGTTGGAGGGCAGCGAGGCGAAGAAGCTAATCAGCGCGCCGGCGGCCAGGGCGACCAGCAAGACGAGCGCCAACGAGCCTTTGAAGTCCCAGATGGCAAACGAGATTGTGGTCGGGGCGGTATTTTGCACGGCGAAGATCACTGCCAAGATGGAGATAATCAGGGCGAAGAAGAGAAAGATTTGCATGGTATCACTCCTCGAGCGCCGCGCTGCCGGCGTGGTATCCAATCGTCCGTGGCCGGCGCGCAAATCCGTTTTAGAGCGCGGCAATGATGGCGGCGCAGAAATCGGGCAGGTCGTTGGGGTTGCGGCTGGTGATGATATTCCCATCCACCACGACCGGCTGATCCAGAAATTCGGCGCCGGAGTTGATCAGGTCATCGCGTAGCGCAATCACGCCGGTCATGCGCTTGCCGCGCGTCACCCCGGCTGAAATCAGCACCCAGGGCGCGTGACAGATGGCCGCCACGACCTTTCCGGCGGCACAGCACTCACGAACGATCTCCAGCGTGTGGGCGTGGCGGCGCAGGTAATCCGGCGAAAAGCCGCCCGGGATCACCAGCGCGTCGATCTGTTCGGCATCCAGGTCTTCGTGTTCGTGCATGCGGTAGTGGCGGCCTTCGGGCATGACCGGGATTGGAATGGGCGTACCGAAGCGCCCGCTGATCGGTTTGTTCTCCAGGTAAGGGCGTGAGTGGATGCCGATGCGCACCGGCGTGACCAGGATTTCCGCTCCCTCTTCGCTCAGGCGCAAGATCGGGTAGATCAACTCAATATCTTCAAATTCATTCGCCACGAGGATGGCGATCTTCTTACCGCTCAATTTTCCACTCATTCAGGGTCTCCTGTAAACGCTGCCAACGGAGGCAAGGCCCCGCCGCCCGGTTCGTATCTATAAAGTTGGCCGATTATAACATAATAAAAAATGCCCGCATTGCGGGCATTTTTGAGTGGGGCCGGTGGGAATTGAACCCACAAGGAGTATCACCTCCGGAGGATTTTAAGTCCCCTGCGTCTGCCAGTTCCGCCACAGCCCCGGGCAAGATGACGTTTGCAAAATGATTTTAGCATTACCGCTGGCAGGCGTCAAGCACTTAAAAGGGGCGCTTTTCAGCGATTGCGAGTTCTTACGAGAGGCCCAGGCGGCGCTTTTTTTAGTTGTCAAGCGGGTCACTTTTTTGGTTGATAGAGAGAATTCGGTAACTCGAAACGCCGGCGAACCGTCCACGAATAGGGTCGAATAAACGAATATCACGCTCCGATTGATGCGCCAGACCTGTCGGGTTTTTAAAACCCGACAGGTCTTAATGTATGCAGCGTTAGCCCGCAAGTAGCTGGTACAGCCTTTATCTGAAAGATATTCTGGCGGCAATAGAAAGCATTGAAGGCTTTATTGCAGGAATGGACTTGGAAACATTCTGAGATGACGACAAGACAAACAGCGCAGATGGGGCATCAACCTCCTTCAATTTCCCAACCAACGTATGAAGCTATATTAACAAAGCAGGCTCTATCGCTGACGCCTCCGCCACCTAGCGATGTTGTTTACCCCAACATACCGGCAAAAGGGTCGCTTTTGGGTTGATGAACAGAAAATGGTGGGTTAAGGAGTGAACCTATGTTACGAAATCGCCGGGTTGATAGCCAAAGAAACCGGTGGGTTCAAGAGCGAACCCACCCTACGGACTTCATGCAATGGGGGGCGGCGCCGTTGGACCGATGGCGCAACGGGCGCTTATTGCAGCGGCTCACCCCTCCGATGTTATGGCATGGGGGCAGGTGGGACGCTCCAATAGCAAGGTTTAGACTCTGAGCGAGCCGCGGAAGCCCCGGACGCCATAGTAAGAGGGCGCGCCGTTGTGATATACGAAGACATGGCCGTAGCGGCGATCGGCAAAGAGGGCGCCGCCAAGTTTCCGGATATCTGAAGGCGTTTTTACCCAGCTCGAGGTTTTGGCGTCGAAATTTCCAAGTTTCTGCAACTCGCGATATTGTTCTTCGGTTAGAAGCTCAATGCCCATAGCCTCGGCCATATCCATGGCGGTATTTTCCGGTTTAAATTCTTTTCTGGCCTCCCGCCCTTCACGGTCGTAACAGACATTTCTGCGGCCTGGAGGGCTTTCCGCTGAACAATCATAAAAAATGTATTCGCCGGTCGCTTTATCATGACCGATAACATCCGGTTCACCGCCGGTTCTTTCCATTTCGGCGAGCGACCACAGTTTTTCGGGATTCGCTTCCAGCCTGACCTGTACTTCAGCCCATTCAAGACCTGGATGGCGGTTCATGTTTTTCTCAAAACGGATTTTTAATGCGTTGAGCAGTTCTCCCCGTTGATCGGGCGACAAAGCCTTTTCGTTGCTATTCATGACGTTCATGATATTACCTCAGTTGAACAGGTGTGTTAGATGGCTATATAGCAATACTTTGCAGAGCGATTTGTGCGGCAGGCCAGTCTTCGTTTTTATAGCCTCAGCTCACCGATTATGTTTGCCATTGATAGCCGGGCGTATGGCGACTTCCAGGCGGGGCAGCGAGGGCCGGCGTTAAGGGGGAGGCCGCCGAGTCCAGGTTGACCGGCGGGGTGAGTTGGTGTGGCGTGGGGGGAGTGAGGGGTGAATGAGGTACAGGTCTGGTTATTTGTTAACCGGTTCGGTTTTGCGGGCAGCTTGCTTCAGCCGCCGGACGTGCAGGCGCTGGCTTTTGGAGGCGCGCTTTTTCTTGACATCCTGGTTATTTGGCATGGGTGTTTTTCCTTTATCTTCCCAGTAGCTCCAGCATGGTTTGCTGGGCTTGATCTTGAGACAGGCCCAGGGAGTGGGCCCATTCGGTGAGCAGCGAGTTGGTCGCCCGTTCCAGGATGGAATTCTCCTGGTCGTTCAACTTTTTACTGCGCTTGAACTGGTTCAAGTCACGCACGACGCGGCAGAGCGATGATAGCTGTCCATCCCGCATTTGGGTCAGGAGCTGGTCTTTGCGCTGGATGCGGTCTTCTTGCAACGGCTCGCCGGGACCAGTCAGGATAGCGCACAACTCGACAAATTCTTCGGGTTGGGCGGGCAAGCGCAGGCTGTGCTGTTGCCGGTCGTCAATCGGAATCCAGATCATCAGATCGTTTACCCGCACAACGTAGCAGTCAGCAAGATGACCGTGGACGGTCTTTTGCTCGATCTGGACGATTTCGCCCAGACCGTGGGTGCAATGAATGACTTTATTGCCGACATGAAAGCTCATTCCACACCTCTCTTTCAGAATGAAAGCGAAAGACTGGCGGGGTTGCACTCTTTGCAGCGCGGCTCATCAGGGTGCAACCCCAGGAGATCTGTTTAATAGCGCTGGCTAAAAGATTTCCGCTGTGGGCGGTCTTCGCGAGGCTTGGCGATGTTCACTTTGATGGCCCGGTCATCCAGGGTTTTTTCATTCAAAATCTTGATGGCGTTCTGGGCTTCTTCATCGCTGTTCATGGTGACAAAGGCGAAGCCTTTCGGACGCCCGGAATCACGGTCTTTAATCATATCCACCGAGACGACTGTTCCGGCTTTGGTGAACGCGGCGCGTAGCGCATCTTCGGTAGTATTAAACGACAGGTTCCCAACATACAATTTTGTTTCCATTTCGAATCCTTCAAACTTAAACTTGTACGACGATCAATTGTTTCTCTGTCACAATGACAATCGTTAAAAAAATTCCTGGCTTTACAGAGAGAAAAAAGCCGCCAATCGTTGATGAATGGCGGCTGATGATTCAAGAACAAACCTGGAATTCGTCTGGACTCATTATACCAGACCCGGCCGTGAAAGCCACTACTATACAGATGAATGTTTGCTCATCGGAGAAGCTGGCGTTTTGGGTCGGCTTCGATCTGCCAAATGCGCGAGACAAGGTCTGGATAGCGGGAGCGCCCCATTGCTCGAACAAAGGCGTTAGAGCCGGCTGGATTTCACTGCTCCCTGTGGAAGATTGCTAACGTGCGCCCTCCCTGAACGAATACATTATTCTTCGGGCCGCCAACCTGGCAGCAAATGGGACGGGGATTCAGGATGAGGCGCTGAGAAGGGCAGCGGAAACCTTTTCAGCGCCCCGGTCTTTTCATTGGCTCACTGGTTCAACAATTCAAGCAAGTGCGGATATCCACCAGCCTCAGCACCAGCGGTTCGATCAGGCCATGCACCTGGGACTCGTTCAGCCCGTCAACTTTGAAGGTTATCATGTAGTTGGAGGTGTCTTCGCCGGCGAACTGGCCGAAGGAGACGATATTGCCGTCCTGGTTGGCAATGGCTTTGCTGATGCGGGCGATTTGCCCTGGCTCGTCTTTGATCAAGGCGGTGACGCGCACGCCCATGTGCCGGGCGCCCATCATCTCTGAGAAGACTTTGAACAGGTTGGTTTCGGTGATCATGCCGATCACGGCCTCGCCGCGCATCACCGGCAATCCGCCGATTTTGTTGTCGAGCATGACGCGCGCCGCCTCTTCGATGGGCGTGTCTTCTGTAATGGTGATGACATTTTTGGACATTACATCTTTGACCAGAATCTTGCTGATCAGGTAATTCAACTCCCACACGCTCAACGTGGTGGCTGGCGAGGGGGAGGCGTTGAGCAGGTCTTTATCGGAGACAATGCCCACCATTTTGCCATCTTTCAGCACCGGCGCGCGGCGGATATGCTCGCGCTTCATCAGGCTCAGCGCTTCGATTACGGGCATTTCGGGTTGGATAGTAATCACTGGATGGGACATGCGGTCGCCAACAAACATAGTAGCCTCCTGGTTTCTATGACTAAATAATTCGATTGATTGGGTTCGTCTGGCGAGAATTATACCCGATCCTCCCCAGGCTGACCCAAATTATGAACAAAATCTAACCCCCAACAGTATGCAATATGGATTGGCGCGCGCCGGGCAGAGTCTGGTAAACTTAGCTGATCCAAACTGTACCCTCGAGGTGGAGATGATTGCAGAAGTTGCTCGTCGCTTGCGTGAAAACGTCCAGCAGGTGATTGTAGGTCGAGATGAGGCGATCAACCTGGCGTTGGCGGCTGTCTTGTGCGAAGGCCATGTGCTGTTGGAAGATGTGCCGGGGATTGGCAAGACGACCCTGGCGCGGGCTTTGTCTGTCTCGCTGGGCTGCACCTTCCGGCGCATCCAGTTTACGCCTGACCTGCTGCCGTCGGATGTGACCGGTTTGAACTGGTTCAATCAGAAGCGGCAGGAGTTTGAATTTCGCCCCGGCCCGATCATGAGCCAGGTGGTGCTGGCGGACGAGATCAACCGCGCCACGCCGCGCACGCAATCGGCGCTGCTGGAGGCGATGCAAGAGCGGCAGGTGACGGTGGACGGGGTGACGCGGCCGACGCCGCGCCCGTTCCTGGTGCTGGCGACGCAGAACCCGATCGAATTGGAAGGCACTTTCCCCTTGCCCGAAGCGCAGATTGATCGCTTTTTGTTGCGCATTGCGATCGGCTATCCGAGCGAGGCGGAGGAAGCGGCCATCCTGGAGCGCTTCCGCTTGAGCGACCCATTGGGCGCGTTGCAGCCGGTCAGCACGCCGGAGGAAATCCAGCGTCTACAGGAGCAGCGCCGCCAATTGCTTGTCGAGCCTTCGGTGCGGGATTACATCGTGAAAGTGGCGCGCGCCACGCGCAAAAACCCTGAAATCTCTCTGGGGGCCAGCCCGCGCGCCAGCATGGCGCTGTACCAGGCTGCCCAGGCCTGGGCCGGCATCCAGGGGCGCGAGTTTGTGCTGCCGGATGATGTGAAGCAGATTGCGCCGCACGTGCTGACGCACCGCATGATGCTCTCGTCGCAGGCGCAGTTGCGCGGACGGCAGCCGGAGGAGCTGGTCGCTGGCATCGTTGAGACGGTACCGGCGCCGGTGGAGAGCTGACTTGGCCCCGCTGACCTGGTGGCCGTTCCTGGCGCTGATCTTTTTGCTAGGACTGCTGGGGGGCGTATATCCCCTGGCGGCCTTTGCTTTGATGTTATTAATTATCAGCGCGGCAGCGTTCTGGTGGAAGCGGCACGCCCTGGATGGGGTGCAGGTGCAGCGGAAATTTTTGTACCGGCGCGGCTACCCTGGCGAGACGTTACAGATGCTGGTGGAAGCCGAAAACCGCAAATTCCTGCCTTTGACGTGGCTGCGGGTGTATGATCTGCTGCCGATGCCCGTTGCACCGGAGGACGAAGCCGCCATCCGGCAAACGCACGTGCAGGAGGTCGGAGCGTTGATCAGCCTGTTCAGCTTGCGCTGGTACGAGCGCGACCGGCGCGCCTACACGCTGCTGTTGCGCCAGCGCGGCGTATACCGGCTCGGCCCGGCCAGCATTGAATCGGGCGACCTGTTCGGCCTGTTTGAACAGGTTAACCCGGAAGGGCCGGTGGATTACCTGACGGTTTTTCCCGAATCGCTGCCCTTTCAAACCTTACAATTGCCTTCGGGCGACCCGTTTGGCGACCGCCGGGCCCGGCGGCGACTGTACGAGGACCCGAACCAACCGATGGGCGTGCGCGATTACCGTCCGGAGGATGATTTCCGGCGCATCCACTGGCCGGCCACCGCCCACACCGGCGCTCTGCAGGTCAAGGTTTACCAGCCGATCTCGGCGCGCATGCTGGTGATCTGCCTGAACGTCTCTACGTTGAAGCATTATTGGGAAGGCACCGACCCCGTTTTGCTGGAATACCTGGTGAAAGTGACCGCCACCATCATCGAGCAAGCGTTGGAGGATGGCTATCGGGTGGGACTGGTTTCAAATGGCTGCCTATCGCACGCCGACCAACCGTTTCGAGTGCCGCCCGGTCGTTCGCCGGCTCACCTGGCTGCCCTGCTGACCGCGCTGGCGAGCGTGACGCCTTTTGTGACGGGCAACTTTGACCGGTTCTTGATTTCGGAGACGCCACGCCTGCCGTATGGCGCCACGCTATTTGCCATCACCGCCTTGATAGACGATGCGCTGGCAGAGGCTTTATTGCGGATGAAGCAACACGGGCGGCGGGTGGTGTTGCTCAGTTTCGCGCCCCAAAAACCGCCGGTCATCCCGGGCGTGCTGACGCACCATATCCCGTTTCGCCATTGAGGCTGCCGCGATGACCGAGCAAACCCTGCCCCCCACAAACCAGACTATCTCCCCCTCCACTTCTGTTAAATGGTGGTCGCAAGCGGCGATTGGCCTGTTGGTGATCGTCGAGCTATGTTGGGTATTGCCCTGGTTCCGCATGGTGATGCAGGTCACGGTTGTCGCGCCGATGGGGGAGGTTGGGCTGGTATTGGGCGGGATCATGCTGGCGGCATATGGGCTGGGGCTGGCGATGGGGGCGCTGCGCCTGATGCATAAAATTCAACTGATCGGTTTCACGGTTTTTCTGCTGGCTAGTTTATGGCTGGCCGAGAAGCTGCTGCTGGTCAGGCCGGCTTTTGAGGCGGTAAATGGACTGGCGCGGCTGGACCCGGGCGCGGTGCTGGCGCTGTTCTTCGTGATCTGGATGTGGCAGCGCGGCCTGACGCTGGCGCAGGATGTCTTGCGCCCGATCACCGTCTGGCGGCGGTTTGAGCTAGGGCTGCTGATCTTCATGGCTTACCTGTTCATCGCCGCCCAGTTAGATTTCTACCGTCCCAGCTTCGGCGTGTTTGTCTTGTTCCTGTTCTGCGGCCTGATGGCGGTGGCGTTCGCGCGGGTCTCGTATGTGGGAATGAGCAAAGGCGTCACCAAAAACCCCTTCGATCTGCGCTGGTCGGTCAGCCTGAGCGGTACCCTGGGCGCCACAGTGGCGCTGGCCGCCTTATTTGGCAGCCTGCTGACCGGTCAATACCGGCTATTGCTGGATTTCCTGGCCGAGGCGATCAAATTGCTGATAGCAGTGGCGATCTTTGTGTTGGGGATACCGGGGCTACTGATCTCATTCTTGATTACCCCGCTGGTACCCTGGCTGCAAGCGGCCGTCTCGGGCGCGGATGTGACCTCTACGATGGGCGAGTTATTCCGTCAGCTCAAGTTACCCGAAGACCGGATAGAAACGCCGTTGCCCATCTCGTTCCAGGCGCTGTGTTTCTGGGGGCTGATCATCCTGCTGGTGGTCGTGCTGGTCTTGCGGATGCGCAAGGCGTTCATCACGCGGCGGAATACCAGGCTCTACCTGCCTGAGGACTTGCTGAAACGCGGCGAAGCGCGCGAGATCATCCGCCGCGCGGTGCAAGAGGCGCTGAATGGCTTGTTTGGGCGTTTGCGCCCGGCGCGACGTTTCATGGCGGCGGCGCGGATTCGGCGGATATACGCGCAATTAATGGATTTAAGCGCTGAACTGAAACACCCGCGTCCCGAAGCGGCCACGCCGTATGAATTTTTGCCTCAGTTGGGCGAATTATTCAGCGCCCGGACCGAAGACTTGCGCTTGATTACCGAGGCTTACGTGCGCGTGCGCTATGGGGAAATCCCTGAAGACCCGATAGAGATCGAGGCCGTGGAAAAAGCCTGGCAACAAATCCTGGAAGAAGGGCAGCGGTTGAAGCGCGCCGGCGCGGCAAAACTACAAACCGCCGAGATCAAGGAAATCGAGCGCGGGGGCGTCTGAAAAATCTGGCGCGGCGCTATTGGGCGTGCGTCTCGGCCAGGATCTGGCTCAACTGTTTCGCCAGCACATGCACACGCGGTTCATAGATGATGGAGGTGTGATGGCCGGGGATGTCATAGACTTCGATGGCATCTCCCACCACCGATCCCCAGCCCAGCTTTGCGTCGTGGTAGATGCCCAGCGGCTGCTTTTCGGCGCGGAATAACACCAGCCGGCCGTCAAAGCGGCGCGGTTCGCGCATATAGCGTTTTCGGCGGCGCGCGGCGCCCATATGCACCGAGCGAATGCGCGCCAGTTGACGCGGCACCGGATGGAGGATTTGTTCGAGCTTATCCTTCACCCGCCGCGCCAGGCGTTGATAGAGCTTCGGCGCCTTCACGCGCAGGTAGGCGACCCGCCCTTGCCAGTCGGTATAGCGCAGGTTGCTCCAGTGGGTATCAATCCGGCGCACATATTTATAAAATTTGCGCCGCAAGCGGGAGGCGCCGGGCAGCCGCTTGGGATAATTGGGCCCATAAGCGTCAAACATCACCACCAGGGCGACCGGCTTGCCCAGATCGTAGAAAAGCTGCGCCATCTCATAAGCCACCAGCCCGCCAAACGATGAACCGGACAAGTAATAGGGCCCTTCCGGTTGCACATTCAGGATTTCTTTGACGTAGTGAGCGGCGATTTCATTCACGTTGCGGTGAACGGTTTGCGTCCCATCCAGGCCGATGGCTTGCAGGCCATAGATGGGGATGGCGGGGTCGAGATAGGCGATCAGGTCGTGGTAGGACAGCACATTGCCGCCCACCGGCGCGGCGCAGAACAGGGGCGGCTTCGACCCGCCGGCGCGCAGCGCGACCAGCGAGGACCAGTTTGGAATCCAATCATCCTGGCGCAAGATATTGGCCTGCGCCTCGACCGTAGCGGCCTGTAACAGCGTAGCCAGCGGTAGTTTCCGGCCAAATATTTTTTCGATCTGGGAAAATAGCTGGGCCGCCAGCAGCGAGTTGCCGCCCAACTCGAAATAATCGTCCTGTACTCCGACCGGTTTGGTCTTCAGCGCCTTTTCCCAGATTTTCACCAGTTGCACTTCGATGGAATCGCGCGGCGCCAGATAACCCTGCTCGGCGCCTTGACCAAGCGATTCGGGTTCGGGCAGAGCGCGGCGGTTGACCTTGCCGGTAGGGGTGAGCGGCAATTTTTCGAGGAAGACAATCAAGCGCGGCACTAAATGATCGGGCAACTGGCTGGCCAGGAAACTATGGACTTCGCGCTTGCGCAAAACGACATGCTCTTCCGGTTCGATATAGGCGATCAACTGCAAGTTGTCGGGCGAGTGTTTGAGCTCGCGGGCGATGACGGCTGAATTCTTGACGCCTGCATACTGGTGCAACACAGCCTCAATTTCCGCCGGATCCACGCGGAAGCCGCGAATTTTGATCTGCGCGTCCTTGCGCCCGAGGTGTTCCAGGCAGCCGTTGGGGCGCAAGCGACCCAGGTCGCCGGTGCGGAAGATGCGCAAATTGGGGTCTTCGGGGTCGGTAAAATATCTTTCGGCGGTCAGCGCTGGCTGTCGCCAGTAGCCCGGCGCGTGATAGCGGCTCTTGACCAGGATTTCGCCCACTTCGCCTTGCGGGACGGGCTGACCCGTCTCGTTCACCAGCAGCAGCCGCTTATCCCCTACCGGATAACCGGCTGGCACATTGCGACCTTCCAGCACAGTATTGTGGCGGATCGTCATGGCGGTGATACCACCGGTTTCGGTCAGGCCATAAGTATTCACCAGCAGGCAGTCTTTGGGGAAATGCGCCCGGAAGAGCGCCACATCCTGACTGGTGACCGATTCCCCGCCTAAATTGATGACGCGGATGCTCGAAAAGAGCAGCTCTGGCGGGGCCAGGTTGAACATATGGCGGAAAGTAGAGGGGGTCGAAAGCAACACGGAAAGCTGTTCTTGCTCAATCCACTTTGCCAGCTCGCCCAGTCCGAGGGTGCGCAGATCGTACAGGCACAGCGCCCCGCCGTTCATCAATGCGCCGGTGATCGAAAAACGCGAAGCCTCGAAGCCGAGGGTGATAATCAAAGAGAACCGGTCATGAGCGGTGAAATGCAGCTCATTCGCCATGCTCAGGGCGTTGTGCAGCACATCGCGGTGGGAATGGATGGCGCCTTTCGGCGCGCCGGTAGAGCCGGAGGTATAGAGGATGTAGGCCATATCGGCGCTGGTGATCGGCGGCGAAACAAGTTCCGCGGTAGGATTTTCATCCGGCAAGCCGTCTTCGAGCGAGTCCAGGTTCAAAATCGTGACTTTGCCCGGGTTGACCAGGGAAGTCATCACCAGCGCCAGGTTCTGGAAATTAGTCACCACCAGTTCGGCGTGCGTATCGTCTAGAATCTGGGTGATCCAACCGGTAGGATAGAAGGGATCAACCGGCACGTAAGCTTTGCCGGCTTTCATAATGCCCAGCATGGCGATAATGGCTGGCGCGGCATGCTCCAGTAAAAAGGCGATCGGTTCGGCCTGCGGGCCGCGCGCCCGTAAGAGCGCATGCGCCAGGCGGTTGGCGACGGCGTTCAACTGGCGGTACGTCAGCGACACGCCGGCCGAACGGAGCGCGATATGCTCGGGAAAGCGGGCCGCGATTTGCTCAAAGCGATCAACCAGGGTGTGCTGCAGGGCCTCTTCGGTAAAGGGCAGGTCGGCTAGCTCGCCGGTAAGAGAGGATTTGGGGAATGGATTATTCATAACCTGGATTAATACTGGCGGTCGGTCTGGTCGTTATACCAGGGGGTTAACCTTTTGGAGAGGAATTGCAGCAGCAGGTTGACGCCAATGCCCAATAGGGCGATCACCACCAGGCTGGCGTAAAGCTCTTCGATGCGTAAAGTTTGCCAGGAGAACCATATAATCACCCCCAGGCCTTCTTTGGCGGCCAGCAGCTCGACCGCGATGGCGATCACCATCGCCATGTTAATTGCCAGGCGGGTACCAGTCAGGATCAGCGGCAGGCTGCCGGGCACGATCACGCGTGAGAAGGTTTTCCAACGGCTGGCGCGGTAATTTTTGGTCACCTCAAAAAAGACCGGGTTTAGATGACGCACGCCGGTCATACAGTTGATCAACATTGGGAAGAAAGCGGCAATGGAGATAGCGACGATTTTGGAGGTCTCGCCGATGCCAAAGATAATCATAATGAGGGGGAAGATGGCGATCTTAGGGATGGGGTGGATGGCAGCGATCAGCGGGTCCATAACCTGACGCAGGCGCTGCGACCAACCCATCGCCAGGCCGAGCAACATACCGGCCAACCCACCAAAGGCAAAGCCGATAGCCAGCCGTTCTACGGTGGCGCCCAGGTTGAGCGCCAGCTTGCCATCCAGCAGCATCTGATAGAGCGAGGCAAGGATGGTAGTGGGGGCGGGAAAAAACAGCGGCGAGAGGCGCCCGGTGCGCGAGAACCATTCCCAAAGCAACAGCCCCAGAATAATGATCAGGCCGGGCAACCAGGCTTCCAGCCGTCTCCAAAAACCGGGCTGGTTCATGTTCAGGCTAAAATTCCCAACTCTTTGCGTACTTCGTCTTCCAACATGCTCCAGATTTGCCATCTAATCTCCGCTACTTCTGGATGATCCCGGTTCGCCAAGTGACGCGGACGCTCGAAGGGGATTTGGATATCCTGGCGGATGCGGCCGGGACGCCCGCTCATCACCAACACGCGGTCGCCGAGCAGGATCGCCTCTTCGATATCGTGGGTCACATAGACGACGGTTTTGCGATGTTCTCTCCAGATGCGCAGCAACTCCTCCTGCATGACCAGGCGCGTCTGCGAATCCAGCGAGCCAAAGGGTTCATCCATCAGCAAGATTTGAGGATTTGCCAGGAAAGCGCGCAAAATTGCCACGCGTTGGCGCATGCCGCCGGATAGCTCGTGCGGGTAGCTATTGACAAAGGCCGCCAACCCCACTTTAGTCAGGAAATCCCGCGCTAACTGACGGCGTTGTGAGCGCTGAGCGCCCTGGGTTTCCAGGCCAAAGGCCACGTTATCCTGGACGGACATCCACGGAAACAGTCCTTGCTCCTGGAAGACCATTGCGCTGTGCAACTGGCCGTTTTGCGGCTGTTCGGAATACACAATCTGCCCCGAGCTGGGTTGGGCCAGCCCGGCGATGATTTTCAGCAGGGTGGTTTTCCCACACCCGCTAGGACCGACGATGCAGACGAATTCCTCTTCGTTGACCTGGAAGTCAACATCTTGTAAGGCGATCACTTCGCCATTGCGCGCGGTAAACGTTTTACACAACGCGCGGCACTGAAAACCCATTAGTCTATCGTTCCACAGATTCTATTTTAAAGCCTGGTTGGCGTATTCCACGAAGCTCATATCCAACAGCTTCTCCGGCGGCACCAACCCGACCTGGAAGCCGCGGGCAGTCGCCCAATCCTGGAAACCGGTCATCACCGCCGGATCAATTTTGCCGTCGTTGCGAATGGCAATCCAGCAGGATTGTTTGACCTCTTCCGGCGTCATCTGAGTATATTTTGCCAGGATTTCGACGTTACGATCCGTTTTGCCCTGGTTATACTGGCGGACGCCTTTCAGATAGGCGATCATATATTTCTTGCCCAGTTCGGGGTTCTTTTCCAGTAAATTCGGCCCATAAATATTAATGGACCACTGGATGTTCGGTACGATTTCTTCCAGGCCTTTCCAGACCGAGGTGACGCCCGAAGCCGCAAAGCGCACGGTCCAGGGATCGGAAACGGCGGTGATGTCTAACTGGCCGTTTTTTATCGCTTCCAGGCGCGAGGGCAGCGGCACATTCTGAACGTCCATATCCTTGGTGGATAGACCGAGGTCTTTGAGCAAAACATCGAGGGCGTATTCCGAAGCGCTGGCCGGCATGAGAGCAACTTTCATGCCCTTGAGCTTAGCGGGGTCTTTCAATGCGCCGCTATCAACCAAATCCTTACGCGCGACGAAAGTCATAGCCGAGCAAACCTGGGGATCCAGGTAGCCTTTGTCGGAGACATACTTGAGATTGGCGCCTTTGGCAATGGCATTGAGCGTGCTGACATCAAATGAACCGGAAGCGACATCTATCTGCCCTTGCGCCAGCGGCGCCATGGCGTCGGAATTTTTGTCAATCGGTACAAATTCAACGTCCAATCCCTGTTCGGCGTAGAACCCTTCTTCTTTCGCGATGAAAAGAGGGGCATAGGTCAGAAAGGGCAGGGTACTGACCTTGACCTTGGTCAAGGTCTGGGGCGCCTGGGTAGCGGCAGGCGGCTGAGCGGCAGCCGGCGCGCAGGCAGCAAGCAAAAAGCTTACCAATAAAAGCCATACGACGGATTTGAAAAGACGAATTAACATTCGATATTCCTCTCTACGCGAAATATAGTTATAAATAGAAGCTGGCTTACATGCGGGAGTGATTTTATCATATTCGACAAAGTTAAACTGTTATTGCGGCACGGGTCGCAGCACCGGCTGCGGCAGCGTTTTAGGCGAAATAGGCGGCAGCGGGAGCGGCTCATAGATCTCTCCCGTGCCGAGGGTGCCATACGGGATGTAATACAAATAGATTACGCCGTCTCCTCCGGGGTATTTTTGGTAGGCGAACAGGATGTGCGTGCTATCGGGACTCCAGATCGGATCGCGATAACAGCAGTTATTGTCCACCGGGTTGATCTTGACCCCAGGCTTTTTCAAATCCATATTATAGACATACAGGTTGCCGAAGCCTTCGTAGCGGATGGTAGTCGCCAGCGAGAACAGGTTGAAGCCATCCCAGCCGAAATTGGGCAGCATGGGCGCGGCGACGTATTCGGTGGGGACGAAACGCGGCGGCGGGAAGTTATCCAGGGCATGCGGTTGGGCGGTGCATTCATTGACCGGGATGACCTGGATGGTATCGGCGGAACCGATGCCTGAAGCCACACCCATAATCACCATAGCCAGCTTCTGCGAGTCTTTGGACCAGCGCGGGAACTTGACAAAATTGCGCAGGTAGGGAGCAAAATCTGGACATTCGGCCAGTTTGCCCAGTTCCTCGCGCACGGTGATGGAGCGCAACTGGTTCAGGTCGTAGGGCAGCAAGTAAAGCTGGTTATCCAGGCTGAGGGCGATGGTCTTGCCATCCGGAGAAATCTCAAACGCCTTGAAATATTCGACGAAATTGAAGCAGGTCAGGATCTCTTTTTGTTTATCTGCCAGCCTGACCGAAAAGGCGCACTTGCCAGAGATGTAGTTGACCGCATCTCCCGCCAGCGTCCATTGCAGGTTGCTCTTCTTGGTATTGTCTTCGGTCAGTTGCACCAGTTCGCTGCCATCCAGGTTCGCGACCCAGATGTCGTTGCCATTCAAGAAAGCCACCTTATCCGCGCCGGCAATCACGGGGCCGGTCGAAGCCAGCGGCGCAGTGACGGTTTCGGTTGTAATGGGAAGCGTGGCGGCGATGGTCGGCGGCGGCAGAGTGGCGGAGGCGGTCGGGGAGGGTAATTCCGCGCCGGCGGGTTCGGTGGGGGGGGCCGGGGGGGCAGTGGCGGTTGGGCTTTGCGTCTGGGGGGGCGCCAGGGGGGGAGTCGGCGGGGACAGGAAGGCCAGCGGCCCCTTGCCCTGGCGGCCAGTGGAAGCCAGGATCGCCCCGCCAGCCAGGAGCAAGACCAGGATGCCTACCACCACGAGAATCACCCAGGGGATTGTCGGGGCGCGCTTCTCGGCAGCGGGCAGCGGTGTGGCGGCGGCGCCGGCCGCGACTGGCTGAGCGCCCATCACGGTCTTGCCGGGCGTTACCATCGTGGTCATCTGGAAATCCGGGCGGTTAGCGCGGTCGTGTATGGCAGTGGCGGCGCTGGCAGACAGGGGCGACCCGCCAGGCCCGCCATGTACAATGGCCTCCAGGTCGGCGGCCAGCTCGGCGGCGTTTGAGTAACGATCCTCAGGCGCTTTGGCCATTGCCTTGGCGATGACTGCCTCCACGCCGGCGGGCAGATCGTCGCGGACTTTGAGCAGGTCGGGCACCGGTTCTAAGACGTGCATCATCATCACGCGCGCTGGCGTATCCGACTGGTAGGGCGTCTGACCGCTGAGCATCTGGAAGATCAGCACGCCCAGGGCGTAAATATCGCTCCGGCCGTCTATCTTCTTATCGCCCTGGATTTGCTCAGGACTCATATAGGCCGGCGTTCCGAGGATGGCCTCGCCGGTCATGGTGGCGCTGCCTTCGATGACGATGCGGGCGATGCCAAAATCGGATAGATGGGCGTTGCCATACTGGTCGAAGAGGATATTGCCCGGTTTCAGGTCGCGGTGGATGATATTGCGGGCGTGCGCGGCGTCCAGGGCAGGCGCCATGCGCGAAACGAGCTGGGCCGTCTCGGCCAGCGTCAGAGGGCCTCCTTGCAGACGCTCGGTCATCGAGGCGCCAGACATATAGCGCATGACGATATAAGGCTGGCCGCCTTCCTCGCCGAAGTCGTACACCGGCACAATGGCCGGGTGTTCCAAGAGGGCGATCATCTTGGCTTCGCGTTCAAAGCGGATGCGGAACTGCGGATCGTGTAGGAACACCATTGGCAGGACTTTGATTGCCACATCGCGTTCGAACCGCGGGTCATAGGCATGGTAGACTGTCGCCATGCCTCCTCTTCCGATCTCGGATTTTACTTCGTAGCGACCGATCAATTTAAATGTGGACATTTTGCCATAACCGGGATTTGGGATTAGAATTCAGGTAAATTGTAAGCCAATTTGCATTTTTTATACACCCCCAATCCAGGAGATAATCCGCCATGCGCCAGAAACATTTTATCGATTCAAACAAAGCCGCCACCGCTTTTTTTGTGCTGCTGCTGATGGCTATCTATCAACAGTGGCAAAACCCGACCGCCTGGATCTACCTGGCGCTGCATGGGACTTATGGCTTTTTGTGGGTGTTGAAGAGCCACATCTTTCCCGATAGCAGTTGGGAGCAGAAGACCGGCCTGAGCTATGGCGTGGTGATCTGGCTGGGGCTGTGCCTGTATTGGGCCGCCCCGTGGCTGATTACCTCGCAGAATATTCAGGCGCCCGGCTGGTACCTGGCTGTATGCGTCAGCCTGTATGCCTTCGGGGTATTCACCCACTTTGCTTCCGACATGCAGAAGACGGTGGCGCTGCAACTGCGACCGGGGGAACTGATCTCGGATGGCATGTTCGCCCGGCTGCGCAACCCGAACTACTTTGGCGAATTGCTGATCTACAGCGGCTTCGGGCTGCTGGCGATGCACTGGCTGCCGATCCTGATCTTGCTGATCTGGGTCGGGTTCGTGTGGATACCGCGCATGATTCGCAAAGACCGCGTGTTGGCGCAGTTGCCGGGCTTTGAGCAATACAAAGCGCACAGTAAATTGTTCATCCCCTTCGTGTTTTAGGCGAATCAGCCTCAGGCCGTGCCGAACTGGCGGTCGCCGGCATCGCCCAGGCCGGGCAGGATATAGCCGCGTTCGTTCAACCGCTCGTCCACCGCTGCCAGATAGATTGGCACTTCGGGATGATGGCGTTCCATCAGAGCGATGCCTTCGGGCGCGCCGATCAGCCCGACGAACTTGATGCGCTTGACGCCCCATTTTTTCATGAGATCAATGGTGGCGACCGCCGATCCGCCAGTGGCTAACATGGGGTCTAACACCAGGCAGACCGAAACGGTGGGCTCTACCGGCAGCTTGTTGTAGTATTGCACCGGCTTGAGCGTCTTTTCGTCGCGGTACAGCCCGATGTGCCAGACCTCGGCGGAGGGCATCAATCCCCAGACGCCTTCGACCATGCCCAGGCCGGCGCGCAGGATGGGCACCAACCCGATTTTTTCCATCAATTCCGAGCCGTCCATTTCCGTTAACGGCGTCTCAATCCGGCGCGGCTTAAGCAGCAGGTCTGAAGTGGCCTCATAAGTCAGCAGGGCGGCAATTTCGCGCACGAGCTCGCGGAATTTTTGGGGTTCAGTGGATTTATCGCGCAAGCGGGATAATTTATGCGCCACGAGTGGGTGCGAGGAAGGAAACAGGTTTGCCATAAAAACTCTCCTGGTGCGATAGTCTATGGCCCGTGGAACGAGCAGGGCCAGCACAATTATAAAAGGTTTTAGGCTTTTGGACGGTAAAGCAATTTTAGAGTTGAAAAGCGATCCATTTCGGGTGTACCGATTTTTTAAGGTTGTAATGGGTTGGCTTGAGTATAGTACAGGTGCATTGGGTGTGCACGCCTCTTGCACCGAAACGTGATTTTTACCAGCTTGGAATGACAGCTATTGCGTCCGTTGCATAGGAGATGATAAAATAGAATTCGGAAGGATGAATAGATTGATAAGAATGAACACTCAACGAGATATTAAAAAATCAAGCCGCCTGGGGATTATCCGGGGCGGCTGTCTGGCGCTGTTGATGGTTTCGCTGGCTGCGTGCAGTTTTGGGTTGGGGGCGAGCGAATCCAGCGCGCCCACCGCTACGCCGGCCGGCGACCTGGTCGCTACCATACAGGCCGATGTGATGGCGACCTTGCAGGCGAAACAGACCCAGGATGCTGCGGCGCAAGTCGCGCCGACCCAGGCGCAGAGCGTGGATACCCAGGCGACCCTCCAGGCTATGCAAGCCATGTTGGACGCACAGGCTACCGCGCTGGCTGCGCCGGCGGCAGTCCAGGCCACCCAGCCTGCCCCGGTGCAGATCACGGCGCCTCCGGCTTCAGGCGGCGCGTTGGAACCCATTCAGGTCTCAAATTTCGCGGTGGAGTTTTGGTCTAACGCGCCTTATGGCTGCGATGGCCTGGCGCCCTGTTGGGTCACCAACGACGATTTCATCAAGCACTTTGGCGGCAACTTGCTGATAACCAGCCGGCAGAGCTACCTGGTTGACCCGGCCTGGCCCAGCCCTTTCCTGGTGTTTCGCGACCGGCGCGATAACCAGGCGGATGGAGTGGTCGAATTCCTCATTGACGGAAAACCGGTCATCGCCAAGTTCATTCCCAAGGGGAGGCGCAACTGGTCCAATGAGGCTATCTCCTTGAGCGAGTATGTTGGTAAAAAGATTGCCATCCGTTTTATGGTGCCTGGAAGGTTGGATAGCAATGAGAATGAGCACGGCGGCACCTCTCCCAGCACGCACTGGTTTGTGGCGCAGGTGCAGATCATTCCCAACTATCAACCCTGAGCGATCGGTAGCTGTATATAAGGAGATCGTCCGGCAAGCTATCGCCGGACGATCTCCTTAATGGCGAAACGCGGTAGAGGTGGTAGAGACGTTGCGTGCAACGTCTCTATCTACATAGCTTGCAAGCGCGCCCACATGGCCGGCGCCAGCTCGCGCGAGCGGGCGGCGATGCGCTGTTCGTCCAGGCTCAACACACGCTTACCCTGCATGAGGATTTTGCCCTTGCAGACGGTGGTATCCACCACCGCATCCACCAGACCAAAGATCAGGTGACCGAGGAAGTTCGCCTCGCTGAGCGGGGTGGGCGGCTGGTAATCAAAGATAGCCAGGTCGGCGGGCAGCCCCTCGGCCAACTCACCTAATTGCAGTCCGAACTGTCGTTTGGCGATGGCGGCGTTATTCTGCAGCAGCAGTTGCGGGGCTTCCAGGAAGGCGACGCGCGGGTCGCGGTTGGCTAAGCGGTGCAGCAGATAGGCGCAACGCATCTGCGCCAGCATATCCGAGTTCATCCCATCCGTACCGAGGCCAACCAGCACGCCCTTGCCCAAAAGCTTCAGCAGCGGGGTCACGCCGACGGCGTTGTTCATGTTTGATTCGGGGTTATGCACAACGCTGGTCTTGGTGGCGTAGAGCAACTCCATTTCCGCCTCATCCACGTGGACGCAGTGGACGAAGATGGATTTTTCACCCGCCGCGCCTAATTTTTCAAGCCGGAACACGGTGGGCAGGTTGTACTTTGCCAGCGAATCGGCGCGATCGGCGGCGTCTTCGGCCACGTGGATGTGACAGCCCACGCCGGCCTGGCGGGCGATGTCTACACATTGCTCCATGGTCGCGTCGGACAGGGTGAAAGAGGCGTGCATGCCCATCATGGCGGCAATCTGCCCGTCGCCTTTGCCAGTTTTCTTGATGAAGCGTTCGTTTTCAGCCACCCCGCCGCCCATCACATTGCGATCTGAGACTTCGTAGCAGAGCGAGGCGCGCAGCCCGGCCTGCCGCACGGCGTTCTCGATCAGATCGAGCGAGCCATCGCGGAAGGAGGGGGAGGCGTGGTGGTCTATCACGGTGGTCACGCCATTGCGGATGCACTCGACCAGCGGGATTTGGGCTGAGAGGGTGATGTCCTCTTCGTCCAGGGCGCGGTCAACCTTCCACCACAGCCGCTCGAGGATTTCGACAAAGTTAGCGGCTGGTTCGCCGGGAATGCCCATGCCGCGCGCCATGGTCGAATAGAAGTGATGGTGGGCGCAGATGAAGCCGGGCAGAATCAGCTTGCCGGAGCAATCTACTGCCTGAGCTTCGGGGAAGCGCCGTTTTAACTCGGCAGCGTCGCCGAGAGCGACGATCTTTTCACCCTCCACCACAACCGCCGCGTTCCATAAGACGCGGTTGTTGGCGCCCAGCGTTACCACAATGCCGTTTTCAAAACGAGTAGTCATATCAGTCCTCCGTTGTCGGTTGTCAGTTTCCAGACCTGACAGGTTTGCAGCCTAGTGTTCTTTCAAGACGGCCAGCTCGTCCGCGCTGCGGGCGCGCATGGCGATGGCGCCGGTGAAGCATTTCTTGGCGCAGATCGAGCAGCCGATGCACAGCGCCGGGTCGGTATGCGGGACGCCTTGCCCATCCAGCGTGATTGCCAGGTAGGGGCAGCGGGCGCAGTTGCCGCAAGAGACGCATAGCTCGGGGTTGGCGTTCGAGATCTTCTTGAGCGGCGTCAACGCCATGAAGTCGGTGACCGGTTTCGGTCGGGCGATGCCGATCAACTCTTGCATCGAGCCGATGCCGCGTTCCTGCATCAGGAAAGCCGTCCCCGATTCGAGGTCGCGGATGATCCCGTAGCCTTGCTTCATCACGATCGTGCAGAACTGCACCGTCTTGACGCCCAAGGCCAGGAAATCCATGGCGGCTTTGTAATGCATTGGGCCGCCGTTGCCGGAAATCTCGATTCCTTCCGGTACAGCATTCGCCAGGGTCAGGTACGAGATGGGGGTGACGCCGTCGCCGCTCATCCCGACGATCACGCCTTCTTCCCAACGCCGGCCGGCGGCCGGGCGGAATCCCAGGGTGGGGAAGGAGTTCGCCAGGGTGATGCCGGCTTTGCTGTTGGGGTAGCGCTCCAGCACCTTGCGGATGGCGCGCAGGATCGGCACAATGGAAGTCACAGCGGCGGTAAGCTTGAACAACTTGGGGATGTCTGGATCGCCGACCTGTAAGATCCAATCTATGATACGGGCGGTCAGGGCGGCGTTCTGCGAGACGATGTCGCCCTCGGTGCCATCGCCGCCTTGCGGGCAGGAGAGCGAATACTCGATGCCCATGACGCCGGCGGATTCCAGCTTCTTGGTGTTTGACTGCCAGCCTTCCGCGTCGCATTCGTCTTTACCGGTCACCGGGCCGCCGGTGGAGGCCATTGTCAGCCGGTCAGGCCACTGCTTAATCAGTTGCTCGACCTCGCGGCATACCCGATCCAGCGCATGCCCGGAGACATTGTCGCAATTCGCATAGGTGTAGGGGCTGAAGGCAAACATGTATTCGCCGGGGATGTGGATCGGCACGTTGTCGAAAGCGGTCTTCATCACGCCGCCGGCCCAACCAGCCTGGTAGGCGAGGGTCATCTGCTCCAGCCCATCGGTGGAGGGGGAGGCGGAGATCAGGTAAGGCGAGCGGATCGGACGACCGAAGAATTCGGTCGCCAGCGAAACCGGCACGGGGATGTAACCGGGCAGGCCGTAATAAGACTTGAGCGGGTTGGCGATGGCTGGTTTTGGCGAAACTGGTTTCGCCTGGACGCCCTTGAGATAAGCGTCAATCTCCAGCGCGGTGTTCTTGCCTGAGGCGACTGCCTGGACGACCGTCTTGGGGCCGCTGAGCATATCGCCGGCGTAGAACAGCCCCTCAACCTGCGGGCGGGGCAGGGTTGAGCGCATCCCGATAGCCATTACCAGCGCGCTGAAACCGCCGCGTTCGCTGGCTGTAGCGGGAAGATCGCGCATATTGGCCGGGCTGAACGGTTGGCCTTCGGGAAGCTCGACCTTGATCGTCTTCAGGCCGGAGACTTTGCCGCCTTGCTGGATGATCTCGCTGACGCGGATGCGCCCGTTCACTTCGATGTCGAAATCCAGCGCTTCCTGGCGTTCGCGGGCGGTAAGGGGCATTTCGGATAGCTTTTCAAGCATGAATAGCTCGACGTGCTGCGCGCCGCGTTGCCGGGCGGTAATGGCGCAATCAATCGCAGTGGCGCCGCCGCCGATGACCGCCACGCGGCCCTCGAACTGGTGGGCGGCGGGGTTGGAGAGCAGGTCAACCATCTTGACGGCTAAGTTTTCGTTTGGCACGCCCAACTCAATCGGCTTCCATAAGCCAACGCTGACGCAGACCGCCGCGTAGCCTTGTTTGTCGAAACTAGTTTCGCCCAAGAGCGCCTGCGGGTCGGCGACGGCGGTGTTGGTTTTGGCGTGAACATCGCCCAGCGAGAGCAGGAACTGGATATCGCTCTGAACGACTTGCTTTTCCAGGCGATGATCGGGGATCAGGTTCATCATCCCGCCCAGGCGCTCGCCCGCTTCGAAGAGGTCTACCGTGTAGCCCATCTGCGCCAGGGCTGCGGCTGCGCCCAGTCCAGCCGGTCCGCCGCCCACCACAGCCACTTTCTTGCCATTGGGTTGGGGTTTGGCGAAGGCCGGCAGGTCGCCCAGCTCTTTGGCCATTTCGACCAGTGTGGCCTGGACAAGCGGGATGTTGATTGGCCCATCGAATTTCTTGCGTGTACAGGCGGCCATGCACAGGGTATCGGGACAGACCATGCCGCACACACCGCCCAGCGGGTTGGCTTGCATGATCTCGGCCGCGGCGCGGCGGATGTCGGAGGGGTTGCCGACGCGGGCGGCCATGATGAAATCGGCCGGCGAACAGTTCACCGGACAGGCCTCCCGACAGGGTTTCTCCTCGCAGAACTCGCAGCGCCATAACTCAGTCTGGAGCTGGGCAGGGGTCATAACTAAAGCTTCTTTTTTTGTATTTTCCATCTTGCACCTCGTTTTAAAATACCTGGATTGATTCAATCAGTTAATTGTTATCGGTTGTGAGCAGTCGGCTACTGGCTGGCGGCTTTCAACCCTTGTAAGACACGTTCTGGGGTCAGCGGCAGCGAATCGAACCACACGCCGGTCGCATCATACAGGGCAGCCACCAGGGCCGGAGCGAAGGGGATAAAGGGCATCTCGCCCAGGCCGCGCGCGCCCCATGGGCCATGCGGGTTGGCGCGTTCGAGGATGACCGAAGCGACCTGATCGGGCAAATCATTGATGGTGGGGATCAGGTAGGTGCTGAAACTGGGGGTCAGCACACGCCCGCCGGAGGTAATGAAGTTTTCGTGAGTAGCCCAACCCATGGCCTGCAGCACGCCGCCTTCGATCTGCCCGACCACCTGCTGCGGGTTGATCGCTTTGCCGGTGTCGTCGGCGCAGACCACGCGCACGATATGCAGTTCGCCAGTGGCGGTATCCACTTCCACTTCGACGGCCTGAGCCACGTAGCCATAGGAGAAATTCGGCGTGCCATAGCCGGTCTGCAAGTCGAACTGGGTGGTCTTGGGCGCTAGGTAAGTATGCTCGGCGATAGCGGGGCGTTCCTCGGCGCGCCACTTTTTCAGGGCATGTTCGACCGCGCCGCGCACAGCGTTGCCGGCCATCAGCGTGGTGCGAGAGGAGGAGACCGAACCGGCGCTGCCTGGGCTGGTAGCGGTATCTGAAGCGACCAGGAGCACCTTTTCCAGCGGGACGCCGGCGGCTTCAGCGGCCATCTGGCGCACGACGGAATGCACGCCCTGCCCGACTTCGGCGCTGCCGATATAGACGATGGCCTGTTCGATCTCTGTATCGCCGCGCAACTCCACTTTAGCCCAGCAGTTTTCCTGGTAACCGAAAGAAAAGCCGACATTCTTAAAAGCCGCCGCAATGCCGATGCCGTGCCGCAGTGGAGGGGGTGGGTTGTTTGTTTGCGGCTTGCGCCAGCGATGTTCTTTATCGCCGCCCTGCCCGGCGCGCTGCCAACCGGCAGCTAGGGCGCATTGCTCGGTGACCTGCACCAGACTGACGCCGCCGGGCAAAGGCGTGCCCATCGCAGTCAAGCTTTCCTCGCGCAGCATATTCTTCAGGCGCAATTCAACGGGATCCATGCCCAACACATGCGCCAGCCGGTTCATCTGCGTTTCAGCGGCGAAGATAGCCTGTGGAGCGCCAAAGCCGCGAAAAGCCCCGCTGGGCAGGTTATTGGTGTAATAGCCATCCACATCCACGTAAATGTTGGGGATGTCATACGGGCCAACGCTGGTGACGGTGGTATTGCCCAACACTTTATTGGTGGTGAAGCAGTATGCGCCGCCATCGGCGATCACACGCACTTCTGCAGCCACCAGCTTACCATCGCGGGTGGCGCCGAGCTTACTATAGATCCAGGCGGGATGCCGTTTGCAATGCCCCAGGATCGATTCTTCGCGGCTCCACACCAGCTTGACCGGTCGGCGCACCTTCCAGGCTGCCAACCCCAACACGATCTGCACCGACATATCTTCGCGACCGCCAAATGCGCCGCCGATGGCGGGATAGATCACCCGCACCTGTTCGGGCGGCAGTTTCAGCGCATGGGCGATCTGATGCTGGTCTTCCCAGGTCCATTGCCCGGCCACCAGCACGGTGACACGATTTTCTTCATCTATATAAGCCAGGCCAGCCTCGGGTTGCAGGTAGGCGTGTTCCTGGGGCGAGGTGTAATAATCGCCTTCGATCACAACCTCGGCTTGCGCCCAACCGGCTGACATATCGCCTTTGCGGATCTGGTGGTGGGAGATCAGGTTGCCTTCGGTCTTAAGTTCGGGATGGATGGCGCTGCCCTTGCGGTGCGGGTGAAGCTGCGGCGCGTCCGGCTGGAGCGCTTCGAAGGGGCTGGTCACCACTGGAAGGTCCTGATATTCGACCTGGATCAGGTCGCGCGCCTGGGTTGCAGCCCGTTCTGTCTCAGCGATCACCAGCGCTACCTGGTCGCCGACGAAGCGGACTTCATCGGCGGCGGGGTTTGAAGAGCCTGGGCCGCATAGCACCGGCTGATCCTGCGTTTGCAGGCCGCGCTCGTTGACCGGCACGTCTTGGGCGGTCAGGATCGTCACCACGCCCGGCGCGGCCAGCGCGGCAGAGAGGTCAATACTCAAGATGCGGGCGTGCGGACGCCCGGCAAACAGCATCTTGGCATAGAGCTGTCCCTCCATAGAAAGATCGCCCGGATACTGGGCTTCGCCGGTCACTTTGGCGTGCGCGTCCAAACGGGTAACGGATTGTCCTACAATGTGCGTCATGCCAGCGCCTCCTTCGCGAGATTCGTTTCGCCGCCCATAGCGATTTCCATAGCCTGGATAATCTTGTAATAGCCGGTGCAGCGACACAGGTTGCCGCTCAAGCCGGCCAGGATCTGACTATGGGTCGGTTGCGCGACCTCGTCCAGCAGATTGGCGCCGGCCATGATGAAACCGGGCGTGCAAAAGCCGCATTGCACCGCGCCGGCATCTATGAAGGCTTGTTGGACAGGGTGCAATTTGCCTTCCTGCGCCAACCCTTCAATCGTGACGACCTGCGTAGCATGGGCGCGCGGGGCGGGCGTCAGGCAGGCAAAAACCGCCATGCCATCCAGCCAGACGGTGCAGGCGCCGCATTCGCCTTCACCGCAGCCCTCTTTCGAGCCAGTCAGCCCCAGGTTGTCGCGCAGCATATCCAAGAGGGTTTTATCGTTGGCGCCCTGCACCGCGACTGGCTTTCCGTTGACCGTACACTCAATCCGCCCGCTTTGGCTGCCATGATGCAAAGCCGCGCCGCTCAGGCTGGTAATATGACCCTGAGATTTGCCCCACAGCCGCGGCTCGGCGACTGGCGGGAGGGGGGCAGCCCGGCCATTAGCCGGCTGTAAGCTGTTCAAGGCGCGCTGTACCAGCACAGTGACCATCTCGCGGCGGTAATCGGCGCCGGAGCGCACGTCGCTGATCGGCCGGGCGGCCTGGGCAGCCAGGCTGGCGGCCTGGGCGATGCGCTCGTCGCTCAGTTTACCCCCGACCAGCGCGCTTTCCGCTTGCAGGGCGCGGACGATGGTGGGCGCCACACTGCCCAGGGTGATAGACGCAGCCCGCACCCGCTCGCCATCGAAAGTGAGCCGCACGGCAGCGTTGACCAGGGCGATGGCGTGCGTGCGCCGCAAGCCCAGCTTGATAAAGCTGGCTTGCTGGTTGGCCGCCAGGGCCGGGAAAGCGATGTCGGTCAGCATTTCATCCGCCGCCAGCGCGGTCTTGCGCACCCCATAATAAAATTCGGACAGCGGCAGCACGCGCTTGCCGCGCGCGCTTTGCAAGGTCAGCCGGGCGTCCAGCGCCCACAGGGCGGCGATGGTATCGTTGGCTGGCGAGGCGGTGACCAGGTTGCCGGCAACGGTGGCGCGGTTGCGCAATTGCGGCGTGCCGACCTGTCCACAGGCTTGCGCCAGGGCGCTGCCTTTCTCTTGCAGCAACCGGCTGGCAGCCGCCTGGTTATGCGTGACGCCGGGGCCAAGGTGAATCAGGTCGCCGTCTTCGTAGATGTAATCTGCTTTTCCCAGGCGGGAAATATCTACCAATGCCAGATCGCGGCGCGGGCTGTGGCGTAGCTCAACCAGCAAATCCGTGCCGCCGGCAATCAGGCGCGCCTGCGGGCCAAGCTCTGCCAGCAGGCGTAAGCTTTCGTCAATGGATGCGGGGGAATAATAATCTTGCCACACGCTCTAAAACTCCTGGTAATAAGGTGATTGCAACGCTAAACCGCGCGTTGTAAGGCTTCGTGCATGGCAATCCCGGCCATCATCAAACCGATTTGTTCGACGGTAGCTTGATTGCGTTCGACAATGCCGATGATACTGCCTTCATACATCACGGCAATTCGGTCGGAGAGGGCGCGCACTTCGTCCAGGTCTTCCGAAATCAGCAGGATAGCCGTGCCGGCATCGCGCTGTTCGAGCAGGCGATGGTGAATATATTCGGTCGCCCCGATATCCACGCCGCGCGTGGGTTGGGCGGCGATCAGGACCTTTGGGCGGCGCGACAATTCGCGCGCCATAATCAGTTTTTGGATATTGCCGCCGGAGAGAGTCTTGATCGGCGTATCGAGACGCGGCGTCTTGACCGCAAATTTCTTAACCAGGTCGCTGGCATGCGCCGACATCTTGCGGAAGTCCATGAAAATGCCGTGCGTATATTTGGGGGAGGCGTGTTCGTGCAAGAACACGTTTTCCTGCACCGAAAAATCGCGGATCGCCCCATCGCGCATGCGTTCCTCGGGGATATAGGCCTGTCCGGCGTCCATGCGGGCGCGCGGCGTGGCGCGGGTCATATCCTGTCCATCAATGGTCAACGTACCGCCGGTGATCTTGCGCAGGCCGGCCAGACATTCCGCCAGTTCGCGCTGCCCGTTGCCCGAAACGCCGGCCAGCCCGACGATTTCGCCGGCATGAATTTCCAGGTCAATCCCGCGCAAGGCTTCGACTTCACGGTCGCTCATGGCGTGCAGCCCGCTGGCCTTCAGGCGGACTGCACCGGCTGCCTGAGGAAGTGGGGCAAGCGGCTTGACTTCGCGCCCGACCATCATTTTAACCAGATCGTTGCGGGTAACGCCTTTGGCAGAGCAAGCGCCTGCCATCCGCCCATCGCGCAGCACGGTCACCCGGTCGCTGATCGCCATGATCTCATGCAGTTTATGCGAGATGAAGACCAGCCCATGCCCTTCGCTGACCATGCGTTTCAGGGTGGCAAATAAATCGTTCACTTCCTGAGGGGTCAGCACGGCGGTCGGCTCGTCCAGGATGATGAACCTGGCGCCGCGATATAAGGCCTTGACGATCTCGACCCGTTGTTGCTCGCCGACGGCTAACTGCCAGATATAGGCATCCGGGTCAACCTTGAGGCCATAAGCTTTGGTCAGATCGCGGATGCGCGCCGAGACGCGTTCCAGGTCGAGCATCGGCTCACGCGTGGAATGCAGCCCCAGCGCCACGTTGGCCGCCACGGTTAATGTTGGGACCAGCATAAAGTGCTGGTGGATCATGCCGATGCCGCTGCGGATGGCATCGGCGGGCGAGTGAAAGACATGCAGTTTGCCGTCAATCAATATTTTGCCCTGGTCGGGTTGGTACAGACCATATAGCTGCCGCATCAGCGTGCTTTTGCCCGCCCCATTTTCGCCCAGCAAAGCGTGCACCTCGCCAGCGTTCACGTCGAAACAGACATCATCGTTAGCCAGCACGCCAGGGAAGCGCTTGATGATATTGCACATTTCGATACGGCCGATATTCGGTTGCGGAACAGTTTGTGATGCAATTGACATTGGGTCGCCTTTCCTTCCTCCTGGTTTGGCCGAAACTCTGTTCGGTTGAAACCTGGTTTGGTCGAAACTAGCTTCGGGCGAAACTAGTTTCGCTAAGGATCGAATCGGTAGGGGCAGCCAGGGCTGGCGCCGCCGGTTGGAGCGGCGCCAGCCGGTTAACTTGCGCGGTTGAATGCGTTACGGATTGAC
>Ga0172371_10002457_pt1 | contig 29437 bp, 22 predicted proteins | sample Lak12m_FD_114543 | JGI IMG/M metagenome (GOLD analysis project Ga0172371, IMG submission 114543) | Freshwater microbial communities from Kabuno Bay, South-Kivu, Congo - kab_022012_12m | ecosystem: Environmental > Aquatic > Freshwater > Lake | place: Democratic Republic of the Congo: South-Kivu...
ACGTGGTGCTCATAGGCGAAATGCGTGACCTGGAAACCGTCGAGGCGGCTTTGACGGTCTCCGAGACAGGTCACCTGACCTTCGGCACGCTGCACACCAATTCATGCGTGCAGACCATCAACCGTGTTGTGGACGTTTTCCCGGCCCACCAGCAGCCCCAGATCCGGGCCCAGCTGAGCTTCGTTCTGGAGGGGGTGCTCTGCCAGAATCTCATCCCCACCATGGATGGAAAGGGCAGGGCTGTCTCACTGGAGATCATGGTCCCCAACGCCGCCATCCGAAACCTGATACGGGAAGACAAGATTCACCAGATCTATTCGCAGATTCAGGTCGGGCAGGCCAAGTCTGGTATGCAGACCATGAACCAGTCCCTATTGATGCTGTACCAAAGGAGGGTGATCTCCTTTGACGACGCCATGACCAGATCACCAGACCCCGACGAGTTGAAGCAGATGATGGCCGGCGTGTTTAAAGGTATCAAGAAAGCTCAACCTAAGCCCTGACAAGGGTGTGTCCAGGCCCTAATGCGGACGGATCCCCTGGAGGATGACCAATGCCCGAATACGTCTGGAAAGCCAAATCTCCCGCTGGAAATATGGTCAAGGGGGAGATGAACGAGGTCAATGAGGCCGTCGTACAGAGCAAACTCAAGAAGATGAACTACGGGGACATCAAGGTTAAGAAGAAACCTAAGGACCTGTTCGAAAATATTGCGTTTTTCCAGCCAAAGGTCACCACCAAGGATGTCGTCATATTCACTCGTCAGTTTGCGACCATGATTGACGCGGGGCTTCCGCTTGTCCAGTGCCTCGAGATTCTTGCCGGCCAGCAGGAGAACAGGACGTTCAAAAAGGTCCTTACCTCGGTCAAGGCGCAGGTGGAGGGCGGCAGTACCTTTGCCGACGCTCTTCGCGTCCATCCCAAGGTCTTTGACGATCTTTTCGTGAACCTGGTTCATGCCGGCGAGACCGGTGGTATCCTTGACACGATACTGAGGCGACTTGCGTCGTTCATGGAAAAGGCCGAAGCACTCAAGCGAAAGGTCAAGGGGGCCATGGTGTACCCGGCCGCGGTTTTGATCATCGCCGTGGCGGTCGTGGTGGTGCTGTTGCTGTTCGTTATTCCGGTGTTTGCACAGATGTTCGAGGGCGCGCAGGCACGGCTTCCCACACCCACTCTCGTTGTCATGGCCATGAGTGATTTTGTCCGAAACTACATTGTTCACAGCTTGATCGTAGTGGCCATTATCATCTTTGTCTTCAAGCGCTTCCACGCCACTCAAAAGGGAAAATACATTGTGGACAAGGTTGCTCTCAAGGTTCCGGTGGTCGGCGACCTTCTGCGAAAAGTGGCCGTGGCCCGCTTTTGTTCAACTCTTGGGACCATGATCGCCAGTGGCGTTCCGATTCTCGACGCCTTGGAGATCACTGCAAAGACCGCCGGAAACGTCATCATCGAGGCAGCGATCATGAACACCCGTAGTGCCATAGCCGAGGGCCGTACCATCGCTGAACCTCTGATGGAGACCGGTGTCTTTCCCGGCATGGTCGTGCGCATGATCGCCGTGGGTGAAGCCACTGGAGCCCTGGATTCCATGCTGGCCAAGATATCGGAGTTCTACGACGAGGAAGTTGACGCGGCCGTGGAGGGCCTGACCCAGTTGATGGAGCCCATCATGATCGTGTTTCTGGGCGGGGTGTGCGGCGGCATGGTCATAGCCATGTATCTTCCGGTGTTCCAGATGGCCGGTGTCGTCGGCAAGTAGAGGGGACAAGGGACCGAAATTCCGATCATTGTCGGAGCAATCTGAAAGAGAGGCATGAGAGGCCTCTCTTTCTTGCTTTTCGTTGGGAACGATGCCTCATGAAAAACCTGTATGAAAAGAGACAAATTCCTGATCCCAGGAGCGTCTCTGCGGCCTGCCGGGCGGCGACGCCCTTGACTTTTTGGGGGGGAAAGGTTAAAACCCCGGTCTGATCTTGGGAAAAGGCTCGGGAGTTTACAGAAGTTGTCCGAAACCTCTTCAAAAACAGGAAAACCTCAGCATTCCTCCCTCGCGGAGGTGAGGCTGGCCAAGGTCAAGGAACTGGCCGACCTGGGAATACCTTCCTATTCCACGGGCTTTGTTCCGGATATGAGTTCGGCCGCCTTCAAGGTACGGTTTGCAGACGTTAACGACCTTGAAGATTCAAGCCCCACAGTGAGGATGGCGGGCCGGATAGTGGCCGCCCGGAGCTTCGGCAAAGCCACTTTTGTCCGTGTCAGAGACTCTTCGGGCGATTATCAGGCCTATCTGGCGAGGGACGCTCTCGGGACTGAGTCATACAATCTGGTCAAGAAACTGGACGTGGGTGACATCATCGGTGTGGCAGGCAGGCCTTTCAGAACCCGCACCGGCGAGCTGAGCCTCCACGCCGAGCAGCTGGCACTCCTTACCAAGTCCGTCAGACCGCTTCCCGAAAAATGGCATGGCCTCTCGGACGTGGAGACCCGCCACAGACAGCGGTACGTGGATCTGATAGTTAACCCCGACGCTCGGCGTATCGTCGAGACGAGAACCAGTATCATAAATAGTATCAGAGACTTCTTGACCCAGCGGGGTTTCCTGGAAGTCGAGACGCCGATGATGCAGCCCATACCCGGCGGTGCGACCGCCAAGCCTTTTGAGACGTTTCATCATGCGCTCAATCGCCCGCTGTACATGAGGATAGCCCCCGAACTTTACCTCAAGAGGCTGCTGGTGGGGGGCTTCGAGCGAGTTTTTGAAATCAACCGCAACTTCAGGAACGAGGGTGTCTCGACCCAACACAATCCCGAGTTCACCATGCTGGAGTTCTATCAAGCATACAGCACTTATGAGGATCTCATGGCCATAACGGAAGAGATGTTCTGCCGGCTGGCGCTGGAGACCTCGGGAGGCTACAAGTTCCAGTACGGGGATCGTGAGGTTGACCTTACCCCGCCTTGGCCAAGGATGACCGTCCGGGACGCTCTGCTTGATTACGGGGGCCTTTCCGGTGATGAGCTGGACGACCGCAACGCAGTCTTCATCAAGGCCTTGGAACTAGGCGTCGAAGTGCAGAAGGAAGACTCGATAGGCAAGCTGTGGATGTCCCTGTTCGACCAACTGGTTGAGCATAAGCTCTGGGGACCCATTTTTATACACAGATATCCGGTGGAAGTTTCTCCGCTGGCAAGGCGTAACGACGAGGACCCGGCGGTCACCGACCGATTCGAGCTGTACATATGCGGTCGCGAAATGGCCAACGCCTTCACCGAGCTCACCGACCCCGTGGATCAGCGGAGCAGATTCGAAGAGCAGGTTCAGGCACGGGCTGCCGGTGACGAAGAAGCGCATTTTCTGGACGAGGATTTCATCAGAGCCCTCGAATACGGTATGCCGCCCGCAGCGGGCGAAGGGGTGGGGATTGATCGCCTCGTCATGCTGATGACGGACTCCCACTCCATCCGGGAAGTTATTCTGTTCCCGCATATGAGGCCCGAAAAAGGGATCGGATGAGGTTAGCCTTCGAGATAAGTGTCGGCCTGCGCTACATGAAGGCCAAGCGTAAACAGGCTTTCATTTCGGTAATAAGTGCCTTCAGCGTATTGGGAGTGATGCTCGGAGTGATGACGCTAATCATAGTTCTGGGCGTCATGAACGGGTTTGAACGAGATCTCAAGGAGAAGATACTGGGCACGGTTTCGCATCTTGTGGTAATGAGCCACGCGAGCCGGACCCTTACAAGTTGGCCGCAGGTGATGGATCGCCTGAGCGAGTTCGACGGCGTTGTGGCCACCACACCGTACATATACGGTCAGGCCATGCTTTCCACCCGGGGCCGGGTGCGGGGCGTGGTCGTGCGTGGAATTGACGTCCGGACAGCGGATCGGGTGATCTCCTTGCCCCGGTATCTCCTGAGCGGCAATATTCAGGATCTGTCGAGCATTAGCGACGACATGGGCAACGTCATTGTCGGCAGGGAACTGGCCATAGCCAATTCCATGCGTGTTGGCGACGTGGTGCAACTTATTTCTCCCCAGGGCAAGAGGACGCCGATTGGAGCGGTCCCCAGGGTTCAGAACTTCAGGGTGGCGGGGATCTTCAAGTCGGGCATGTACGAATTCGATGCGAATCTTGTGTACATGGATTTGTCGCAGGCTCAGAGGTTTTTTGAGATGGGCGACGGAGTAACCGGTATCGAGGTTGCGCTCACGGACATCTACTATGCTCCAAAGCTGGGGGCCCGGATCGAGACCATGCTCGGGACGCCTTTTTGGACCCGAACTTGGAGGGACATGTACAGGAATCTTTTCAGCGCCTTGAAGCTGGAAAAGATCGCAATGTTCGTAATACTGACGTTCATCGTGTTGGTGGCCGCGTTCAACATCGTAATTTCACTGATCATGCTGGTAATCGAAAAAAGTCGCGATATAGCCATTCTAAAGGCTCTCGGAGCCACGTCGGACCGCATCATGCGGATTTTTGTCGTTCAGGGCATGGTTGTGGGGATTGTAGGGACCGCTCTGGGGGCGGTCGCAGGAATGGCAGGAGCGGCGTTACTGGGAAGGTATCCCATCATCGAACTCCCGGAAGAGATTTACACCATCTCTACGCTTCCCGTGGCCATCCAGGTCGTGGACGTTCTTATCATTTGCGGCGTTGCGCTTACCATCTGCTTCCTGGCGACACTTTATCCGTCGTTGCGTGCCGCACGTCTGGAGCCTGTGGAGGCCCTTCGCTATGAGTGAGCCGTTGCTTTACCAGGTTACCGATCTTTGGAAAAGCTATTCCAACGGCGTGAGAAGGGTAGACGTCCTGCGGGGGGTCAATTTCGTGGTGCGACGCGGGGAGAGCGTTGCAGTCACGGGGCCTTCCGGAGTCGGTAAGAGCACCCTGATGCACATTCTGGGGCTCCTGGACAAGCCGGTGAGCGGAACCGTCCTCCTGGACGGGATTAATACCGCTGAATTCACGGAAGCGGATCGAGCCAGAGTCCGGAACAGGCGGATGGGATTCGTATTTCAGTTTTTTCAGCTCCTGCCGGAATTCTCAGCCGAGGAAAACGTCATCATGCCGGGCCTGATCGCCGGTGACCGCCGGACCGACTTGAAGAAGAGGTCCAGGGAACTTCTCGAGATTGTGGGGCTAGGTGAACGAATCGGCCACAGGCCTGGTGAGCTTTCAGGAGGCGAACAGCAGAGAGTTGCTATCGCCAGGGCGCTTATAATGAATCCCGACGTGATCCTGGCCGACGAGCCTACAGGAAACCTTGATCCAGCCACCGGTGAGGAGATCGAAGTCCTTCTCAGAGACCTGAACCGGACCCGAGACACCACCCTGCTCGTGGTGACGCACAAGGAAGCCCTCGCCCGGGCCCTGGACAGGAGAGTGGGCCTGGTCAAGGGGAAGCTGGTGGAGCTTCAATGAAGAGGCTTGCGTGGATAACGACCCTTGTTCTCCTTATGGCGCCTCTCTTGCGCGCGGACGAACCCAAGAGAGCTAAGGTCATGATATTTCCACTCAAGGTGATCTCTCAGGAGGGCCCTGAGACTTTCAGCACGGAACTTGCCGGCGTACTGGGCGCTGAACTGACGCGGGAAGGGGATCTGGATGTTGCGAGCGGAGCTCCGTTTATCTCCGCTGTCCAGGAAAAGAAAGTGGACCCGGCAAGGCTGGTTAGATTAGCAGACAGGATGGGCGCCGGCGCAGTGGTCTGGGGACGCGTGTCGAAGATCGAGGACGGTTACTCGATGGAGGTGTGGGTGGCGGAATCCGACCCACGCAAGAAACCTCGCCTTTTTTCTGCAACTGGAAAAAGCATGGAGGACCTGATCGGCAAGGTCAAGGAGCTTGCCGTGGAAGTTGGAACAGCAGCGCTCAAGAGGCCAAAGATCGGGGAAATCAAGATAGAGGGCAACAAGCGCGTGCAGAGAGAGGCCATACTCAACAAGTTGGACGTGAAGGCCGGTAGCCCGTTTCGACGATCGGCCCTCGCCGATGAAATCCGGGAGATCTACTCGATGGGATACTTCGACGATGTCCAGATCCGCGCCGAAGAGACGGCCGACGGACAGGTGGACCTTCACATATCCCTCTCCGAGAGACCTTCCCTCAAGAGCATAGAAATAGAGGGCAGCAAGCTGTTTACCAAGGACGAAATCCTTGACGCGATAACCACCAAGTCATTTTCCGTGGCCAGCGCGGAGAAAATCCGCAACGATATTGATAAAGTCAAACAGATGTACGAGAAAAAGGGCTACTACAAGCCAAAAATTGATTACGACATCAAAGAGTTATCTCGAAACGAGGCCACGCTGACTTTCAAGATTGATGAGGGCCAGAAGAGTTACCTTACGGAAGTAGTCTTTGAAGGAGCAAAGAAGCTCTCTCCCGACGAGCTCAGGAAAGCTATGTCCGTAAAGGAGAAGAGTTGGGTCTGGTTTCTGGACGATTCGGGAACCTTCACCATGGACAAGTTGGACGAGAACAGGATGCGGCTCTTCGCATATTACCTCGACAACGGATTCATAAACGTTCAGGTTGGGGCGCCGGACGTGAAGATCGAAGGGCCGTCGGTCAAGGTTACCTATCCCATCAGAGAAGGCGAACGCTACCAGGTTAGAAAGGTTGACGTTGCCGGCGACCTCATAATTCCGCATGACCAGTTGTTGGAGAAACTTCAGACCCAGCCGAAGACATGGTTCAAGAGGAGTTCCGTGGCGGAAGACATTAAGGCCCTCACTAAGCTCTACAACGACCAGGGATTCGCATACGCCGACGTTGAGCCCCAGCAAAAGATAAACGACGAGAACAAGTTTCTGGACTTGACTTACCGGGTTTCCAAAGGACAGAGAGTCACGATAGAACGGGTTGACGTGGTTGGAAACGAAAGAACCCGAGACAAAGTAATACGACGAGGACTGGCAATAGGCGAGGGGGATCTCTACAGCTCGGGAAAATTCGAGGCCACCAAGGGTAACCTTGAATCCATGGACTTTTTCGAGGCCGTGAAGCTTAAGACAGCGCCGGGGTCCAGGCCTGACCTGATGAACGTCACGGTGGAGGTCATGGAAAAGAAGACGGGCTCCCTTGCGGCAGGTCTCGGATATTCGTCCCAGGATGGCGCAATGGGTAACATTGACCTCAAAGAGAGGAACATGTTCGGCTTGGGTGTAGTGGCCAACGCCAAGGCCAGCCTTTCGGGCAGGAGGAACAACTACGAGGGCTCATTGAGCTATCCCTGGATGTTTGATTACCCGGTGACGGGCAGCCTTCGCGGGTACAAGGCTGTCCAGAAGGAAAACTATTACGTTCGGGACAGCGACGGCTTCAGTGTCCATCTGGGCTACCCACTCTACGGTCTATGGACCATGTCAACGGGATTTGCCCGCGACTCCAGCAAGCTCGGTCATTTCGATCAGGGCTTCTCGCGGTCGGTGGCTGATTACTATCGCAGCAGAGGGATGGTGGGAGACAAGTTTCTCAACCTTTCGGAGAACTCGATCTCAGTCAACTTCGGCAGGGACACGAGAGACAACAGCGTAATACCCACCGGGGGGACCAAGGTCTCCGTCGGCGGCCGCTTCTCCGGCCTCGGGGCGGACGTGGCTTTTTCGAGCTACTATTCGGAAGCCATTTACTACAAGACCCTTTTCTGGAAGGCCATCCTCAAGTTCCGTACAAACGGTTCCCTGCTCATGGAGACCGGAAACGAACCGATCCCGTTCGATAGGCGGATCGTTCTCGGCGGCATTCAGAGCATCCGCGGTTACCGTCACGGAGAGATAGGCCCCAGAGACAGGTTCGGCAACATCATAGGCGGCGACAGATCGCTGTATTCGAATCTCGAGTGTCTGTTTCCGGTGATCGAGCAGTTGAAGATCAACGGGGTTGTTTTTTTCGACGCGGGAAACGCGTGGAACGTGTCTGACGGACCCATGTTCAAAGAGATCAAGGCAGGCTTTGGCGCCGGTATTAGATGGGTGTCTCCTATGGGTCCCATCCGGATGGAGTACGGGTGGAAGATCTCGCCTCAAAAAGGAGAGGAAACAGGCGCTTTCGCCTTTGCAATGGGTCAGTTGTTCTGATATCCGGGGTCTGTCTGAAGGGTCCCGGACCCGCCCCCGGCCTTAGCTAAGCACAAGCCCTGCCGCAGCAGGCGGGAGAGGTCGCCTGCGCATCAGGCGGGATGCATTCAACAAAGGAGAGTGTGATGAAAAGAGGATTGGTGAAGGTCTTTTGCGCCGCAGTGGCGCTGGTGTTCATTGCTTCCGGCGTATCGGTCGCTCAGGATCTCAAGATAGCGTTCGTGGACTTCAACAAGTTCGCCTCAATTTCCAAGAAAGCTCAGGAACAGCAGAAGAAGTTCGGGGAAATGGTCACTGCTAAGCGGACTGCCCTGGAAAACAAGAAGAAGGAGCTGGACGGCCTTCAGGAACAGCTCCAGAAGCAGGGCCCCATGCTCAAGGAGGAGACCCGGAACGTAAAGATCAAGGAAATCGGCATCAAGGAGATGGAGCTGAAGCTTGCCGAGAAAGAGGCACAGAACCAGCTTCAGAACGAGCAGCGCGAGGCCCAGGATATTTTTCGGCGAGACATCACCAAGATCTTGAACCAGATGCGCGCTGACAGGAACCTGTCCTTCATCCTTGATTCGGTGGCGCTTCTGTCCGCCAACGATGCCCTGGATATTACCGAAGAGGTGGTTCGCGTTTACGACGGCAGTGCAGCGGCAGCGGCGCCCAAGCCCAAGGCTCCGGCTCCCGCGGCTGGCCCGGCCAAGCAGCCTCCTGCAAAAGCCCCGAAGTGATCTGCGCCCCAGCGCGTCGTGAAGCTAATGACGACCTTCACCCTGGGAGAACTGGCTCGCTTCCTGGGAGCGGAAGCCTCGCAAACGCCTGGTCCCGCCATCGCTGGCGTGCGCCCCTTGGAGTACGCCCGCGAACGGGACCTGACTTACGTCGCCGATAAGCGCTATTTGGGGAAACTCAACGAGAGCGCCGCGTGCGCTGTGATCCTCCCACCCGATCTGGACCCGGGCGCACTCCCCTTTATTCGATCAGCGAATCCGGAGGCGGCCTTCGCCAGGCTTACAGCTCTGTATTACTCCCATGAAAGGCCTTCGGCCGGAGTCTCCCCGCTTGCCGACGTTCATCCCGAAGCCTCGTTGGGGAAGAATGTCTCAATCGGCTCTTTCTCGGTGATAGGGAAAGGCTCAACTATAGGGGACCGATGTGTGATCGGCCCCCACGCCGTAGTCGGAGAAGATGTCCGTATCGGTCCGGACACCCGGATATTTCCCAATGTGGTCATCTATCCAAGGGTTCAGATAGGCGACAGGGTTATCATTCATTCCGGGACGGTCATCGGAGCCGACGGGTTTGGATATGCCGCCGACGCTGACAAGAACGGGATCCCTGTCGCTGTAAAGAAGTACCACAGTGGAACCGTGGAGATAGGCGACGACGTGGAGATCGGATCGCTCTGCGCTGTGGATCGGGGTCTGGCCGGGGCAACGCGGCTCGGGAAGGGCGTAAAGATTGACAACCTGGTTCAGGTTGCCCATAGCGTCCATATCGGCGATGGCACGGTGGTCGCCGCGCAGGTCGGAATAGCAGGAAGCTCCACAATAGGCAGGTTTTGCTTGATCGGCGGTCAGGTGGGAGTAAAGGACCACGTGGAAGTAGGTAATGGAGTGATCCTTGCCACAAGGGTCGGCATTTACAGGAACGTCCCTGACGGTTCTGTTATGGCGGGTTCGGTGCCCGCCATGCCCCACAGGGTTTTCCTGAGGGCGCAATCGTTGTTCAAGAGGCTTCCGGAGATGCTCGAACGGATCAGAAACCTGGAACGCCTCATTCAAATCAGCCGCAAGGAAGACAAATGATTCATCCCACGGCAATCGTCCAGCCGGGAGCCGTTGTCGGCAACGACGTATCCATAGGTGCCTTTTCGTACATCGGCGAAAAGGTGGTCCTCGGCGACCGCTGTGAAATTTCACCCCACGTGGTCATAGAGGGAAGCACCACTGTCGGGGCCGACACCCGGATCTCGCAGTTCGCCTCCATTGGGGGGCCTCCACAGGACTTCTCGTACAAGGGCGAGGACACTCGCGTTCAAATAGGTGCCAGAGTCAAAATCAGAGAGTACGTCACGGTGCACCGGGGAACGGCCCGAGGCCGCGGAGCAACGGTCATCGGCGATGACTGCTATCTGATGGCGTACTGCCACGTGGCCCACGACTGTATTCTGGGCGAGGGAGTGGTAATGGCCAATTCAGCTCACCTGGGCGGCCACATCGAACTGGGCGACCGGGCTATCCTCGGCGGCATCGTTGCTGTGCATCAGTTCGTGAGAGTGGGCGAGTACGCGCTCGTAGGAGGCGTGTCAGGCGTGGCCAAAGACGTTCCTCCGTACTGCCTGGCGTCAGGCGCCCGCATATACGTGTACGGGCTCAACGAGGTCGGACTAAGGCGCAACAATTTCCCCAGGGAGACGATCCTGTGCCTCAAACGGGCGTTCAGGATGGCCTTCCGGTCGTCCATGACCATTGATTTGGCCGTGGAAAAGATAAAAGCAGAGATGGCCCACGTCCCCGAGGCCATCAAGTTTGCTGATTTCCTTGCCACATCCCGCCGCGGGACTGCTCGCGTGTCCCTAAGCCGGCACGCCTTCAGGGCTGCCTGAAATTGACTTCCGTAGGCATCATAGCAGGAGCGGGCGAATTGCCCCTTTTCATTGCCGATGAGGCCGCGACGCGCGGTATCAGCGTAGTGGCCATAGCCTTCCCGGGATTCACGGACCCAGCGATGGAGAGCCGTGTTTCGGAGGTCTTCTGGTTGAAGCTCGGCCAACTGGACAAGGCCATCTCCATCCTCAAGTCGCGGGGCATAGACCGAGTGGTCATGGCGGGAAAGATTGACAAGAGCAATCTTGTGCGCTTCTGGAATCTTCGCCCGGACCGTCGGGCCCTGAGAGTAGTGCGATCCCTGGCAGACTGGAGGGACGACACGGTTCTTTCCGCTATCGCCATGGAACTGCTCAAAGACGGGATCGTCGTAGACGATATCACCGTTTGGGCATCCACGCTCATGGCTCCGCTGGGAGTTCTCACGAGGAGGTCCCCCACCGAGAGGCAATGGAAAGACATAGAGTTCGGCCGAAGAATGGCCCAGGGAATCGGCGGCCTGGACATAGGTCAGACTGTGGTGGTGAAGAACGCGGCCGTTATTGTGGTCGAAGCCATAGAAGGTACTGATCGGGCCATACGAAGGGCCGGGGAACTCGATATTCCCAACGGTGTGGTGGTTAAGATGGCCAAGCCGGCCCAGGACATGCGGTTTGACGTGCCGGGCATCGGGCCCGATACCATCGAGAGCATGGTAGCAGCCAAAGCCGGCGTGCTTGCTGTGGAAGCCGGCAAGACAATGATCACGGACGTTCAGGAGACGGTGCGCAAGGCAGACCGGGCGAAGATATCGGTGGTCGGGATTCCCGCTCACGGGCCGATCGGTTCTTAGTCGCATTCCGGTATGCCGCAAAGGTGGCAGGTGCTCGTATACAGACGACTACTCATATTCCTCCGTCCTTATTTCGGGCGGCTCGCTGTAGCCCTGATCTGCATGGTGGGCGTCGCAGGTCTCACAGCGTCCCTCGCTTACCTTGTGAAGCCGGCCCTGGACGACATCTTCTTCGAGAAGAATTCCCAAATGTTGTTCCTCATTCCTCTCGTAGTCGGGGCGGTGTACTTCCTGAAGGGAATTTGCGACTTCGGCCAGTATTATCTGATGTCTTACATAGGCCAGAGCGTCATCCGCGACCTTCGGGAGGAGATGTTTGTCAAGTTGGAAGAAATGTCCGTGGGCTTCTTTGTGCGCCACTCCACGGGCGAACTGCTCTCCCAGATGAACAACGACGTGGCCCTGGTTCAAGGGGCAATGACCAGCGCGATTACGGGAATAGTCCGTGACGCGATTACTGTTGTAGCGCTCCTGTTCGTGGTCTTCTACCGCGACTTCACTCTGGCGTGCATTGCCATAGTAGTCTTCCCGCTCGCCATATATCCGCTTCTCTCCTTTGGAAAGCGGCTCAAACGATATTCCCGCCGAATGCTGGTATCCCTGGAGGATATCACCGAGCGCCTCAACGAGACCATCACCGGCATCAGGATCGTGAAGGCTTTTGCCATGGAGGACTACGAGCGCTCCCGGTTCCGCGAGGTTAACCAGACGCTCTTCAATGCCTTCATGCGTCGTTTCAAGGTCCGTGCCCTTTCCAACCCGGTAATGGAGACGCTAGGCGGCCTCGGGGTGTGTGCCATAGTTTTTTACGGCGGCTACCAGGTGATAAGCGGGCATTCGACCCAGGGGACCTTCTTCTCTTTCATGGCGGCCCTCTTCATGCTTTACGAACCCATCAAGAGGATGAACGAGGTAAACATCACTATTCAGGAGGGGATCAGTGCGGGTGAACGCATATTCGCCCTGCTGGACACCCCCCCCGACGTGCAGGACAAGCCTGCCGCTGCCGTGCTGGAGGCTGTCCGAGGGGACGTTCTCTACGACAGGGTGAACTTCGCTTACGACGAGACGCAGATCCTGAAGGACGTGACAATCAGCATCCAGGCCGGGGAAGCCATCGCAGTAGTGGGCGAAAGCGGCGTGGGCAAGAGTACGCTGATGGATCTGTTGCCGCGATTCTACGATGTCACCGGCGGCCGGATCCTGGTTGACGGCCGGGACGTCCGAGACGTCACGCAGCGTTCACTCAGGGAAAAGATAGGTATAGTAACGCAGCAGACCATTCTCTTCGACGACACCGTCCGCAACAACATCGCCTATGGCCGCCCGGATTTGCCGCTCGACAGGGTGATCCTCGCGGCGCAGGCCGCGCAGGCCCATGATTTCATCATGTCGCTGCCGTCGGGTTACGACACGGCCATAGGTGAAAACGGGATAAAGCTATCGGGCGGCGAACGCCAGCGCGTGGCAATAGCCAGAGCACTGCTGAAGAACCCGCCTATCCTCATATTGGACGAAGCTACATCAAACCTGGACTCAGATTCGGAAAAGGCCGTCCAACGAGCCCTGGAAGAGCTCATGAAGGGACGCACCACTTTGGTTGTGGCCCATAGGCTCTCCACAATAAGAAACGTGGACCGAATCTACGTTCTGGTGGACGGCCGGGTGGCTGAAGAAGGGAGCCACGACGAGCTTCTTGCCAAGGGTGGCGAGTTCGCCAGAATCTACAAGCTGCAGTTTGCATTGGACGAGGCCGGAAACCCGAAAGGGGCCTCGGCCGCGATGCCCTCCTGAAGATGAACCCGGCAAGGTCACTCCTCAAGCCCGTGCTCGCGATTCCCGCGGGGGGCTATCACGCTGTGCAGAGCATCCGAGCCTGGATGTTCCGCGCGGGCATTCTCAACGCAGAGCAAGCTCCGGTTCCGGTTGTCTCGGTGGGCAACATTCTCATCGGAGGCAGCGGCAAGACTCCATTCGTGATATACCTTGCTCGGCTCCTGAAGAATCAAGGCCTGCGTCCCGCAGTGATAAGCCGCGGGTACCGCGGCTCGAATCGGGAGCCTTATCTCGTGGTCGGGGATGGTGCCGGCGAACCTTTCGCAGGGCCTTCGGCGGCCGGCGACGAACCTTATCTGATGGCGAAGCGCCTTTTCGGCGTGCCTGTGCTGGTTGGACGGCGCAGGATTGATCCTGTGAAGGCTGCTGCACGGCTTTTCGATATCGCTGTGGCGATCCTGGACGACGGATTCCAGCACCTCGCCCTTGAGAGGAGCGCAGACATCGTACTGATCACCGGAGCGGAGGAGCACATGTTTCCGCTGGGGCAGCTCCGGGAACCGAGGTCAGCCCTGCGGAGGGCGGACATATTGGTTCTGTCGGGAGATGAGGCCTCCATGCCTGACTCGGTAAGGAAGTACGTCGAGGACCGGCCAGTGTTCAGATGCCGCACGCTTCCCGCAGGGCTGGTAAAGGCGGACTCCGATATTATGCCGGTAGATTGCCTCGCCGGTTCCAAAGTCGTGCTCGTCTCAGCGATAGCGAATCCCCACAGGTTTCTCGCAGTGGCTGAGAGACTGCAATGGGACGTAGCGGAGCACCGGGTCTATCCCGATCACTACACTTTGACCGACGAGGAATTGAGCTGGATCCTGTCTCGATCACAAGGGGCTCCCATTGTGGTCACGGAAAAGGACTGGGTTAAGCTGCCGGGATGGTTTACAGATTCAGGGACTGTGTATGCGCTGAGGATAGAAACCGTCCTTGACGGTGAGGAACAGTTTCTCCAGGATTTGATGGAATTGTTGAAGAATAGAACCGGGGATCACTCTTAGCACACGATTGCGTGATTACGGTTGCGTATTATGGTCCTATGAGATTGCTTCGCTTCGCTCGCAACGACAAGTTTCGGGCATGTCGTTGCGAGGAGCGGAGCGACGAAGCAATCTCCACGGGTGAAAGATGCGTCACCGTATTTGCCCAACGTGCACTTAGATTCTTGCAAGCGATTGGACCGACGCACCAATATGGACCTTTCCCACAAACGCATACTCATCATAAAGCCCAGTTCGCTGGGCGACGTAGTCCACACCCTTCCCACGGTTCACGCGGTCAAAAGGTGTTTCCCTTCCTGTCATATCGGCTGGATAGTGCAAAGGGGCTTCGCCGGCATCCTCGAGGCTGACTCTGCAATTGACGAGATCATCCCGATCTTCATACCCTCCACCAGTGATCCTGGGGGTCCGAGAGACGCTTACATTCAAGCGGCGCTGGCCACGGCCAGGACGCTGTATCAGCTCCGGAGAAGACTGGCCTCCGGACCTTACGATCTGGTGCTGGACCTTCACGCGTCTTTCCGCAGCGGCCTGCTCGGGCTTACCAATCCGGGGGGCACAAGGGTCGGGTTTGCAGGGGCCAAGGAGCTAAACACCTTGTTCCAGCACAAGCTGGTCCAACCGGACCCGTCCAAGCCCCACGCTGTGGACCAAAACTTCGCGTTTGCCGCGTTCCTCGGGGTTGAGCCCCGCCCGGAGGATTTCCACCTCGCGGTGAGTGCTAATGATCGAGAAAAGGCAGGGGCCTTTCTTGCGGAATCGGGTCTGAACAACGGGGCAGGGATAGTGTACGCGAATCCGGCGGCACGTTGGGAGACCAAGATGTGGACCGTGGAAGCATGGGCCGAGCTGGCGGATCAACTGGCCAGGGCTGGCGTGGGAGTAGTCTTCGCTGGGAGCCCTGCCGACGCGGCCTTGATAGGGGAGATCACCTGCCGGATGAAAGAGCGGGCTGTTGTCTCAGCCGGGAAGCTGAGCCTAGGGGAGTCCGCTGCGTTGCTAGAGGCCTCTGACGTGTACGTGGGGGTTGATTCCGGCCCCATGCATGTAGCTGCCCTTGTGGGCACCCCCGTTGTGGCTCTGTTCGGGCCGACGGATCCGCAGAAGGTAGGCCCATACGGGCGTGGCCACAAGGTGATCAGACGGCAAGGGCTTGAATGTCTTGGCTGCAGGAAGAGGGTGTGTGACCGGCGGCGGTGCCTGGAAGATATCACTCCACAGGAGGTTTACGGGGAGACTATGAAGGTGCTTGATAGGCCGGGATCTCAATCTCCGGAGGGTTCTCCGATCATCTCGGAGAACAGTGATTTGTCCGAAGCTTTCCAGTAGGCGTCCTCACCTTTGATGCGGCCTTCGTCCACAAGCTTCTGGAGGGCTTGATCCATGGTTTGCATGCCTTCAGCTCCACCTGTCTGGATCACTGATGCGACCTGGGTCAGTTTTGCCTCTCGGATGAGGTTGGCAACCCCTGTGCCGCTCATGAGGATTTCCACGGCCGCGCAACGTCCCTTGCCGTCTGCGGTTTTCAACAGTTGTTGAGACAACACGGCCTTGAGAGACTCGCTGAGCATGCTGCGGATCTGGTTCTGTTGATTGGCCGGGAACGCGTTTATTATACGGTCTATGGTCTTTACCGCGCTATTGGTGTGCAAAGTCCCGAAAACCAGAATCCCCAACTCGGAACAAGTCAGAGCCTGAGCCATGGTTTCCAGGTCACGGAGCTCGCCGACCAGGATTATGTCCGGGTCTTCTCTTGATGCTACTCTCAGAGCGTCTGCGAAGCTCTTGGCGTGAGTCCCCACTTCTCGCTGGGTGATCAGCGATTTCTTGTTGGCATGGACGAACTCCAGAGGGTCCTCGATGGTGATTATGTGCAGCTCGCGGTTGTCGTTGATGTGGTCAATGATGGATGCCAGAGTCGTAGATTTTCCCGAACCGGTAGGTCCCGTAACCAGCACGAGTCCCCTGCGTACCTGAAGCAACTTCTTGACGCCCTCAGGCATCCCCAGCTCTTCCAGGGTGCTGATCTTAGCGGGAATCTGCCTGAACACCGCCGTCAGCCCGCGCATCTGGTAGAAGTAGTTGCAGCGGAAACGGGCCACGCCCTCGATCTCGTATGACCTGTCAAGCTCGAGGGTTGTTTGGAGCCTCTTCTGCTGCTCGGCGGTAAGCATCTCGAACAGGAGCTGTTCGTTGATCTTGTGACTGAGCGGATTGTGCTTGGTGCGCACCAAATCCCCCCGCAGCCGGAGCATGGGAGGCAGGCCGGGTACAATGTGGAGGTCGGACGCACCGGCCCTCACCATCTCGGTCAGTAGACCGTCTATTTTGGCCATATTGGCTCCAGAGTCTCCACGTCAGCTAAATCGTTTCTTGTTTTCGGTATATTCCCGGGCGGTCTCCCTGGTAATCAGGCCGGCTTGCAAGAGTTGGCTGAAAGAGTCATCCATGGACTGCATACCGTGAACTCTGCCGGTTTGCATGACCGAAGGCAACTGGAAAGTCTTTCCCGTGCGGATTAGGTTTGCTATGGGTGCTGTCCCGATGAGGATCTCCGCTGCCAGGACCTGACCCTTTCCGTCGGCCCTGGGAAGAAGCCGCTGAGTTATAACCGCGCGCAAACCCTCGGCCAGCATGGTTCTGATCTGGTTCTGTTCGTCAGGGGGGAACGAGTCAATGAGCCTGTCCACAGTCTTGGGGGCGGATTGGGTAGAAAGGGTCCCAAGGACGAGGTGCCCCGTTTCGCTGGCCTTGACGGCAAGACCGATGGATTCGAAGTCGCGAAGCTCGCCCACCATGACGACGTCCGGGTCTTCTCGGATAGCAGCTCTCAGGGCATTGGCGAAGGATCTCGTATGAGTCCCGAGCTGCCGCTGGTTTACGATGCCTTGCTTGAGCGGGTGGACGAATTCAACGGGATCTTCTATGGTCAGTATGTGAACAGGCCGCGAAGAATTGACCACATCAATCATTGCAGCCAGGGTTGTGGATTTTCCTTGTCCTGTTGCGCCGGTGACCAGGATCAAGCCCTGGTGGTAGTCGCAGAATTTCCTCACCACATCGGGAAGGCCCAGCTCCTGCAAATTGGGAATGCGGGCGGGAATAATCCTGAATGTGGCGTCAAGGCCCTTTCTCTGGAAAATCACGTTTCCCCGGAACCTGGAAACGCCCCTGATCTCGTAACTGAAATCAAGTTGAAAATTCTGTTCCAGCATCTTTATCTGGACCGGCGTCAGAATCTCGTAAATCAGGGCCTTGGATTGCTCAGAAGTGACGTTAGGGGATCTGAGTCTTCTCAGGCGGCCGAACTGGCGGAGGATTACAGGGCTCCCTGTGGCGAGGTGCAGGTCTGAAGCTCGCGACTGAACAGCGGTCTGGAGCAGGGAATCAATCTGGGCCATGCGACATTCCCCATTGACTTCAGGAGGGGGCCTGAGGACACCCATATCCCGAGCCGGGATCCGACATCAGGCAATGGATCCGGAAGCCGATTCCCGAATTTCCATGAAGGCTTCCGAATTGGAAAGATCGTCGCGGACCCGACAGAACTCCGATTCGACCTCCAGGAAAGCGTCCACAAGTTCGGGATCAAACTTCCTGCCCTTCTCCCTCAGAATGACCCGCACGGCCTCGTCGTGCGAAAAGGCATTCTTGTAGCGCCTCTCAGTTGTCAGGGCATCATACACGTCGGCGATGGCGACGATTCGAGCAGCCAGAGGAATCTCTTTGCCCTTGAGCCCTTTGGGATAGCCGGTTCCGTCCCAGTGTTCGTGGTGGTAATAGGCTACGTCTCTTCCCACAAAGAGGTAGCTGGCGTCCTCTCCTGCCTCTCCTGCCGCCTCTTCCAGAGCCAACCCTCCCGTGATGGCGTGCTCCTTCATGATTTCCCGCTCATCGTGGCCGAACTTGTGAGGAGTGAACAACACCCAGTCCGGGATGGCCACCTTGCCGATGTCGTGTAGTACCGAGCACTGAACCAGGTCTTCCATAAACTGGTCGGACATCTGGGCCCTGAATCGCGGCCGTCCCGCGAGTTTTTCGCACAGAACTCGACAGTAAGCCTGGAGCCGCTTGAGGTGGAAAGCAGTCTCTCCGTCTCGTGATTCCACCAGCTTGGCAAGAGCGAAGATCGAGGCGTTCTGGATCTTGTGGATCTGACGGAGAGATTTGATAAGCTCTTTGTTGAGATGCACTTCAGTGGTCACATCCTGTCCCAGGCCGAGAATTCCGCTGATCTTGCCCGAGGCGTCCACCATGGGTGATACCGCCAGCGAAATGGTCAACGTTCTCCCGTCCTTGGCTTGTTGCTCGATGTTTCTCTGCACCGTGCAGGAGCGGCTCATGACCATGTTCCGGAGCTCGTCGTAAGTCTGCGCCGCAGCGCTGTTTTCGGGCATGAGCTTCAGAATGGTGGAGCCCACCATCTCAGTATCAGAGTAACCGTATATCTTTTCAGCCCCGGTGTTCCAGAACACCACCCGATGGTCGAAGTCGGTCAAGACTATTGAAACGCCCGTGGAGCTATCTAGTATCCCTTTGAGCAACTCGTTGGTAGTGGCCAATTCTTCGGTTCTTGCCGCGACCTGATCCTCCAGAAGGCGGCGGTACTCGCGTTCGAAGCGCTTGAGCCTCCGGTGCTCCATGGCTTTCCTGACCGCGTTGAGGAGGATTTCTGTGTTAATTGGCTTAAGCAGGAAATCATAAGCCCCGCGGCGAAGTGCCAGGAGCGCGTTGTCAAGGTCACCGTGCCCTGTGACCAGGATGACGGGGACGGCGTCGTCCCTCTGTCTAACTCTCTTGAGCAGTTCCAAGCCATCCAATTGAGGCATCCAAATGTCCGTGATAACCAGATCGGGATGCTTGTCCGAAAAAACTCTTACAGCCTGGTCTCCCTCCGAAGCGGTGAACACTCGAAAGCCGCTCATGGACAGAAGGTCTTCCAGTACGCACAACGCCGCAGCGTCGTCGTCCACTACCAGAACCGAGCCGGTGGTCAGGTAATCCCTGTCGAGTCCCCCCGGATCTACCACATTGACCGAGGATTCTCCGTTAGCTGCTTCCAAAGGAAGTACTCCTCACAATTTTGACGGGTCCACTAGAATCAGAGCCAAAGTTAACAAAATATTTCGCGTCCCGTCTAAGTCCGCAGACGCTGCCCGCCCCATTTGTCGAACCCGCCAATCTTGCCTGGAGGACGCCCGGAAACGGCGCGACTGAAGCCGTACCGGATCCGCGAGATCTCGATCACAATTGGGCTTTACCGACGGGTCATAGATATCTTAAACACCGTCAGGCCGGTATGTCAACGATCAATGGGACTTCTGCCGTAATCCCTCAGTTTCTCCGGAAAAAAACTGTCCCTGCGAGCGAAGCGGAGCAATCTCCTGCCTCTCACTTGCCGAGATCGCTTGTTCGTTTCACTCCTCGCAATGACGGAGGAGCAATGACGCACCCTTGTGACTGAACGCATACATTTCCGGCGACCGTTGGCCTGGGCCGTCTCGCGGCTGTACGGCCATTTCTCCAATCCATCTCGTCATTGTGCTTCCAGGGGCGGTTGACACTTTGGGGTGCGTGATTTACCTGATAGGTAACGTATCGTGCGATAGAGCAGGGAACTCAAGGCAGTCCAGCGATTGACGTCCCGGCAAGAATCCGCCGATGGAGGCGGAAGCGGCAACCTTCGAGCCTTCTCCACGTATCGCAAATCGGCATTCGACACGGTTTTCCATTCGGCCCAACCAGGCTCATTCCAGGGTCCCAAGTGGGGTGCATAGCCCAACTGCGGTTCGCAGCCCCCCCAAAGAGGCTGTGGATGCCGGTGGAAAAACCGTGAGCCCATATCCACGGAGGCACAACATGCGCGCGGACCGGCTTACGCTCAAATCTCAGGAAGCACTCGAACAAGCCCAGAACATGGCTGCCAACAAAGGCAATCCTCAGGTGGACACCGAGCACCTGCTCCTGGCTCTAATGTCCGACGAAGAAGGAATCTGCGTCGAGATAGTAAGAAAGCTCGGCGCTGACCTCGATCGCATCCGCAGCGAGGCGCTTCAGGCAGTGGAACGTCTGCCGCGTCAGAGCGGGGCGGCAGCTGGAGACCGGTATTACTCCAACCCTCTTAGAGCGGTCCTGGAGTCTTCGTTCCGGGAAATGGAGCAGCTTAAGGATGAATACGTCTCCGTGGAGCATCTCCTGATAGCCCTGGCAGAAGCCGCGGGAACGCCCGCGGCGAAAATCCTCAACGGCCGAGGGGTTACGAAGGATAGAATCTACGTGGTGCTCACCGAGATCCGAGGCACCCAGCGCGTCACCGATCAGTCGCCGGAGGAGAAGTACCAGGCGCTGAAACGCTTCACCAGGGACCTTACCGAGCTGGCCCGCAAGGGCAAACTGGATCCGGTAATCGGCCGGGACGACGAAATCCGCCGTATAATCCAGGTGCTTTCCAGAAGAACCAAGAATAACCCCGTGCTGATCGGTGATCCCGGGGTAGGGAAAACAGCCATCGTCGAAGGGCTGGCCGGCCGCATAGTATCCGGCGATGTCCCCGAAACCCTGAAAGGGAAACGGGTTCTGGCCCTTGACATAGGCCAAATGATAGCAGGGGCCAAGTATCGAGGTGAATTCGAAGATCGTCTCAAAGCGGTGCTCAAGGAGATAGACGCTGCCGCGGGGGAAATAGTCCTCTTCATAGACGAGATGCACACCCTCGTCGGTGCGGGCGCTGCAGAAGGCGCTGTGGACGCGTCCAACATGCTCAAGCCGGCTCTGGCGAGAGGCGAGCTCAGATGCGTCGGGGCCACCACCGTAAACGAGTACAGGAAATACGTCGAAAAAGACAAAGCCCTGGAACGACGTTTCCAGCCCATATACGTCGCCGAGCCCTCGGTCGAGGATTCCATAGCCATCCTGAGGGGCCTCAAGGAGAGGTACGAGCTCCACCACGGCGTGCGCATCCAGGACGCGGCCATTATAGCCGCGGTGACGCTGTCGCATCGTTACATCACGGATCGTTTCCTCCCGGACAAGGCGGTGGACCTTATTGATGAAGCGTCTTCCCATCTTCGCATCGAGATTGATTCGATGCCCACTGAAATTGACGAGATTGAAAGGCGTATCATTCAGCTCCAGATAGAGGAACAAGCCCTCACCAAGGAAACCGATGCCGCAAGCAAGGAAAGACTGCAGAAAGTGAAGGAAGAGATCGGCCGACTTACTGATCAGTCCGGAGCCCTGAAGGAAAAGTGGCGCGACGAAAAGGAAGTGATCAGTGCCATCAGGGAACTTAAGGAGAGGTTCGAGCGCGCAAAGATAGAGGAGGCCAAGGCAGAAAGGGAAGGCAACCTCGCCAAGGCAGCGGAACTCAAATACGATATGCTCATTGCCCTGGAAAAGGACCTCAAGGAGAAGAACGAGGAACTCGCCCGTATCCAGAAAGACGGCGGGCTGCTCAAGGAAGAAGTGAGTCCGGAAGACGTGGCCGAGGTAGTCGCAAAGTGGACGGGCATCCCGGTGGCAAGAATGCTCGAAGGAGAAGTGGACAAGCTCCTGAGAATGGAGGAGCGTATCGGCCGCCGCGTTATCAGCCAGAAAGAAGCCATAATCGCCGTGGCCAACGCTGTCCGCCGCGCGAGATCGGGCCTGCAGGACCCGAACCGCCCGATAGGGTCGTTCATTTTTCTCGGGCCCACCGGCGTTGGCAAGACCGAACTTGCCCGGGCTCTGGCAGAGTTCCTCTTCGACGACGAGCAGGCAATGGTCCGTGTTGACATGTCCGAATACATGGAGAAACACTCGGTTGCAAGATTGATCGGCGCACCTCCCGGTTACGTCGGATACGAGGAAGGCGGCTACCTTACGGAAGCAGTCCGCCGGAGGCCCTACTCGGTGGTCCTGTTCGACGAGATTGAGAAAGCCCATCCCGACGTATTCAACGCTCTCCTCCAAATTCTGGACGACGGCAGACTAACCGACGGCAAGGGCCGTACCGTGGATTTCAAGAACTGCATCATAATCATGACATCCAACATAGGCTCCGCAGACATCAGAGATCACGCGGGGAAAGACGAAGAGGCCATGCGGGCTCGCGTCATGGACGCCCTGCAATACCACTTCAGACCGGAGTTCCTCAACAGGCTGGACGACGTTATCATATTCCACGCGCTGGACAAGGAGCAGATCAAGGAAATCGTGGACATCCAGATCGCCCGCCTCAACAGGAGACTGGCTGAAAACAAGCTTTCCCTGGTGCTGGAAGGCGGAGCCCGGGATGTCCTGGCCGCGGAAGGCTTCGATCCGGCCTACGGCGCGCGGCCTCTCAAGAGGGCGATACAGAGACTCATCGAGAACCCCCTGGCTCTGGAGATTCTTGGTGGCCGGTTCCAGCCGGGTACAACCATAGTCGCAAGGCCCGACGGAGACCATCTGGCCTTCGACGCGCGGTAGAGGGGGCGGGAGACGAGAAGAACAACAGTGACATGCAGTGACCGTTCACCCGGCACCCCAAGCCCGGCGAACGGTTACAATATTTTTTCGCGGGATTCTTTCTTGACAGCTGTAATATGAGTTAGCTTGACATTCGCCGAAAAGTGAATAGATTACACACAATGTAGGGAATTTCCCGGAAAATCGGGTTGCCATGTTAAAGCGGTCGTTAATAATTGCTCTGTGCTTATCAGTGGTCGGTATGACCGCTGTTCCTGCGTCATGGCTCCCATGCTGTTGCAAATCCCGAGCTTTCGCTGATCGCGCTTTACCGGCGGAACATTCCTGTTCTCCAGTCACGACAAAGACCGGCTGCTGCTCTGACAAATCCGTTCAAGCTCACCCGCTGTGTTCCCGGACCGTCGCCGGAGATAATGAATGCAGCTCCGGGAATATGCTCAAGAAAGACTGCCCCGGGTGCCGCTGCGCTGAACAGATGCAGGTAGTGGCCCTTTCGGGATACACTACTCAAGAGGCCTCCATGAGCATGGAGGCGGTTATTGTCGGCGAGGCTCCCGAGCAAGCGCCGGTGACGGCTGAGTCTCAAGCCCTTCTTTGTCAGGATGAAAGGCCCCCGGGTGTGGCCCCATTCCTTCAAACCTGCAATCTGCGCTGTTAGTCCTGCCTTTTTCACAATCTTGATCGGTACTCCGTAGTTTTCTCAATCATTTCTCTACAGGGCCCAGCGGCTTAGTGGGCTCGATAATTCCAAACGCGCGGACTGAGTTCCGTCGCCGGGAGTGCAAGGATATGTCTGTTCAAAAACAGATCAAGAAAATTGACATGAGCACGCTGGACAGCGCTGAGCGCAAGGTGTCCCGCGGCAAGTTCCGCAAGCTGGGCCTTGGTCTGGTGGTGGTGGCGGTGCTTGCCGCCGGTGGCTACGGCGCGTACCGGCTCCTGGTGGGAGAGGTCATCGCTTCCAGATTCACCGTTAACAAGATGAACTGCCCGGCCTGCGTGATAACCGTTAAGGAAGTCACAGGAAAAGTCCCGGGGGTGGTGGAGGCCGACGTCAGCCTCGCTGCTCAGGACGTGACGGTGAAGTTCAGAGAAAAGCAGACCAGCCCTGATGCGATCAGGGAAGCCATAGCCAAGGCCGGATATCCCGTGAAACTGGACGGCATGTTCAGGGGAGCCGGAAAAGGCATTGATGAAGTTGTGGTTGCCGGAGTCAACGGCAGGCCGATCTTTCTCAAGGACGTCAAGGTCCCCCTGGAAGTGGTCAAGATCGAGGGGAAAACCTCTGACGCAGGTCCCGGTTTCTTTTCTCTTATCGGCAAGGAGATACTCCTCCAGGCCGCCGACGCTCAAACCATAGTCATCCAGCCGTACGAGATCGAGGCCGAGGTCCAGCGCATTTTCCAAGAACACGGGGCATCCCGGGAAGAGTTCATCGCTTGGATGACCTCCGCCTATGGATCACCCGAGAAATACTATCAGATCGTGGGGCAAAGGCTGGGTATCCGGAAGCTCGTGGATGAACACGTGGTCAAGGGAGTCAGCGACCCCGAAGAAAAGAAACGCAAGACCATGGAATGGGCAGGAAACCTTTTCAAGTCTGCGGACGTGAAGATCCTGGATCAGGGTTTCAAAGAAAAGGTCCACGCATCCGCGGGTCAGGACGATTGGAAGACCTTCTGGCCGAGGATGATCTCCGGCAACAGCGAACTCAAGAGCCTGCTGCTTCAGTGACGATCTTTAGCTGTACGACGATAATCGAGGGTCTCGCCCCACTGTGTGACCCGACGCCAAATACCATAACGAAATGAGGAATCCGTAATGAAAACTGGAAATATATGTAAGCCGTCGCGGGCAACCATCGCGACAGGCTTGTTAGTCGCTCTGGTAATCATAATGGCAGGAAATCCAGCCTTGGCTTGGAATTTCACCGTTCCTGCAGCACCGGTGACGCCGCAGAACGGAGCCTTCGTCTTCGCCGCTGCCGGTCTTCAGGACGGGAAGGCCCGGCATTTCGAATACAGGCACTCACCGAATCAGGTTGTACGATTTTTCGTGGTCAAGAGCACGGACGGCGTCATAAGGGCCGCGTTCGACGCGTGTGACGTGTGCTTCCGTGCCAAGAAGGGTTACGTTCAGCAGGGCAACGACATGATCTGCATCAATTGCGGCCTGAAATTCAGGACGGACAAGGTCAACGAAGTCTCGGGCGGGTGCAATCCTGGTCCCCTCAAAAGGACCATGCAGGGAGGCAACGTGATCATAACCCAGCAGGACGTGCTGGCCGGTTTGAAATACTTTCAGTAGGAGTCGGCCATGAAGCTTCACGATATAGCCATAAACAACCTCAGGCGGAGAAAAGGCAAGGTATTCTTTCTGGTTACCGGGCTACTCATTGGAGTTGCCGCGGTGGTTGCTCTGCTCACCACCACAAGCATCCTCGAGGAAGACATAGCCCACAAGATGGACGAGTTTGGGGCCAACATCCTGGTGACCCCCAGGTCGGAGGGACTCTCCCTCACGTACGGCGGGCTGAGTCTGGGCGGCTTCTCGTTTGACGTCAAAGAGATATCCCAGGAGGATCTGGCAAAGGTTAAGACCATAGAAAACGCCGCCAACATCAGAATCGTCAGTCCCAAGGTGTTCGGCGTCTTCGAAAATCAGAACAACAAGGCCCTGGCCGTGGGGGTGGACTTTTCATCTGAATTATCCCTGAAGAAGTGGTGGAAACTAGACGGCAAAGAACCCGCGTACGACGACGAAGTCATCCTCGGTCGGGAGGCAGCGGATCGTCTTCAGCTCAAGACGGGTTCACCGCTGGAGATTAAGGGTGAGAAATTCAAGGTGGCGGGTGTCCTTGAACCCACTGGTTCCCAGGACGACAACCTTGTGTTCATGGAGCTTCACAAGGCTCAGGAAGTCTTTGACAAGAAAGGCAAGATCGGCATGGTCGAGATCGCTGCCCTATGCAAGAACTGCCCGATCTCGGAAATAGTGACCCAGCTCTCCGACGCCATACCATCCGCCAAGGTGACTGCGGTGCAGCAGGTGGTGGAGGGCCGCATGGACGCTCTGCATAACTTCCGCAAGTTTTCGCTGGGAATCTCCGCGCTGGTCTTGCTGGTTGGTTCAATGCTGGTTTTCGTCACCATGATGGGCAGCGTGAACGAAAGGACCCGTGAGATAGGCATTTTCAGCGCCATAGGTTTTCGCAGGACTCACATAATGAAGATAATCCTGCTGGAGGCCTTTGTGGTTTCTCTCATGGCAGGGGTTGCCGGTTATCTGGTCGGCATTGGCACAACCCGGGTACTGCTGACTTTCCTGACGGATCACGGCGTTCATTTCACTTTGAATCCGTTAGTGGCCGCTGGAGCTGTTTTCCTGGCTGTGGTGGTGGGGCTGGTTGCTTCGCTCTATCCGTCGCTGGCCGCGGCAAGAATGGATCCCAGCGAAGCACTTCGGACACTGTAAGGAGGTCGTCATGAGTCACATTCAGGCTGTTCAGGTAGCACGAGAATTCGGTGACGGCGAAGCCCGGGTCGCTGCCGTAAAACAAATTGATCTCTCGGTGGAGCAGGGCGAGTTTCTGTCCATCATGGGCGAATCCGGCGCGGGCAAGAGTACCCTGCTTTCCATGCTGGGCGGACTCCTCAGCCCCACTAGAGGCCGGATTACCATCGGAGAAATAGATATTTACGCGCTGAAGCGCGACAAGCTCGCGGATTTCCGCAGGGAATTCATGGGCTTTATTTTCCAGTCATTTCAACTTGTTCCGTATCTCAATGTTCTTGAGAACGTCCTTCTTCCACTGGCAGTGACGCACTACTCCGAATCCGAAAAGGAAAAGCTCGGCGCGGCGGCCCTTGAGCGAGTCGGCTTGCAAGACAAGGCCTGGAGGCTACCGAATCAGATCTCCGGAGGGGAACAGGAGCGCGTGGCCATCGCCCGGGCAGTGGTCAACGAACCGCCGATCCTCTTCGCGGACGAGCCCACGGGAAACCTGGACTCACGGAACTCCGCGGAAGTGATGAAGCTTCTCAAGCGCCTCAATTCGGAAGGCCAGACCATCGTGATGGTCACCCACAGCAGGCGAAACGCGGAATACGCGGACCGCATCATCGAGGTGGCCGACGGCTGCATCAAAGAGGACCTCGCGATCAGGGCAGTCGCAGGCGGCCTGGAGAAGGCGAGCGTGGCGTGATGGTAAGGGTCCTTGAAAAGGAATGGCATAGGGGGAAAACTTTTCTGCAGAAAAGTTTTCCCCCGGACCCCCTTTCAAAAGACTCCCACGCGAGGGGCACGCTCTCCGGCGTGCCCAGGAGAGTATTGGGGCACGATGAAGTCGCTCATGTGGACACCAGCGCCATTCCTGTCGTTAGTTGCCGCCGCGCTGTCACGCGAGTCTTTGCACAACGTCCCATAGAGGAAAGGCTCTCGACGAAGCAAGAAAACGTCAGTAGGGCCGGCATCTTGCCGGTCCTTTGGCCGTCGCTCGTTCCCGGGTGCTGCCTATGGACCACGAGAGCTTTGGGAAGATGAGTCAGATACTTGAACAGCACCACAGCCTGCTGTTGCTCACGGCAGGTACCAAGAAAAGGAGGAATCTTATGTACAGAGTAATTATATCTGCCACGTTAGGTGTGATCATGGCTATGTCTCTCGTGTCCACGGGGTATGCGGCCCCGGCGTGTTGCGATCCTTCCGGCAATCAGGCGCCGGCGGCTTCATTTCTGCCCGGGCCTCAGGCAGGCAGGCCCGCGGCAATGCCTTCCGTCCAGCCCCCTGTACTGAACCAGGCTGCCTACGGGACTGCGCTTCCCCAGGCATACGGCGGAAGCTGTCCAGGGGCCCGGGCCCAGGGTTACGCCGGCCCCGGAGCGAGCTGTTGCCCCCCGGCTGCACAATCAACCCCCGCAAGAGTGCAGGCAGGTCAGGCTCAGTCCGGTCTGCCGCCATGCTGCCAAAAGGGGAGCCTGGGCCAGGCCTACCCGATTTCCCAGACCGCCGTGCCTATTGGTCAGATAACCGGAGCTCCTGTGACGGCAACCGGCACGGCGATCCCGGCGGCAGCAGCCTATCCCCGGGCTGTTCAGCCGAAGCAGACCGGTTCCGAAGCGCGGCAGGTTTATTTTCCAGGCGCGCGGCTCTGGTAGCAGCACGGATAAGCGGCCGAGGTCGGCCGCTTATCAACCTTGACTTGAGGGCAAGGTGTGGCAAACTGATAATAGCGGACAAATGCGGAGGAGCCCGGATTATGAGGAGCTTCACGGCCATAATTGTCAGCATCTCTTTGCTGCTTGCGCCGGCGGGCCCGTGCCTTATGATGGCGGCGTACGGGGAAGCTTCGCCCCACGATGCCGGCGAAGTGTGCGACCATTCCTCATGCAGCGGCTCCGAATCCGATCTTAACGACTACTCCTCTTTTCAACTCAACCGCAGCCATCATATTCCCCAGTGCAGGTGCCCGGAAAGCAGGCCGCCTGCACTTCTATCCATTAGTGAATATCCAGGGCCGGAGTTTAGCCGGCTGTCTGAATTTCTAAGAACTGACCCGCCGTCAGCGAAGATCGAGAGAATTTTTTCCGCTGCGTTTCACCGGGACGAATCACTAAGAGATGACGGAACACCAATGATACTTCGGACTTGCTCTTTCCGATCCTGACGGATCACTCCATACCCCCGCTGCCTGGCGAACTGCCGGGCTCTTTTCTCCATGAGTTTTTCCGCAGAGGGAAGACTCCGGGGAATCGGAAATAACTTTACTGAACCACTTGGTTTATTGCCGGGAGGAGAGATCATGGACCACACCGAGCCGGCCACCCGAAGTTTCTGGCGACGCCCCAAGTTCTTAGTGATCGCGGGACTGGTCGCCGCGGCCTTTATTCTTGGTTACTGCGCATCCGGGCCCCGCGATACGGCCGTCACAAAGGTGGACAGTGACCGAAAGCAGGCGCAGACCTCCGAGGACGATCACGAAAAATCCCGGGAGGCGGCAAAAAAGCCCGCCCTTTGGACTTGCTCCATGCACCCTCAGATCAGGCTGCCCAATCCGGGGAAATGCCCCATCTGCTTCATGGATCTCATCCCGCTGGAAACCGAAAAGGAGACTGCCTCCGGAGTGTCATTAGCTCAATATTCCATGTCCGAGGCAGCAAGGAAGCTTGCAGAAGTGGAGACGGCCGATGTCAGGCGGGAGCGCGCAAGGGTGAAGGTCCGAATGGTCGGAATGGTCTACGAGGACGAGACCAGGATTTCAGCGCTGACTTCCCGTGTTGACGGCCGTCTTGATGAGATATACGTGAACTTCACCGGCGACCGGGTCCGAAAAGGCGAGCCCATGGTCAAGATCTGGAGCCCAACCTTGATCAAGAGCCAGGTCGAGTTGTTCGAAACACTCAGGGGCAGCGAACCGGAAGAAGGGGTGATCAAGGGTGCTGAAGAAAAACTGATCCAGTTGGGCCTTACCAGAGAGCAGATCGAGGAGATCAAAGAGAAGAAGAAGCCTATTCTTTACGTGGTCCTCAAGGCTCCCATCAGCGGAATAGTAATGAAGAAGAACGCGTTCCTGGGGCAGTTCGTTAAAGAGGGGACCGAGATGTACATCATCAACGACCTCTCGGGCGCATGGATAA
>Ga0172371_10002461_pt1 | contig 29403 bp, 17 predicted proteins | sample Lak12m_FD_114543 | JGI IMG/M metagenome (GOLD analysis project Ga0172371, IMG submission 114543) | Freshwater microbial communities from Kabuno Bay, South-Kivu, Congo - kab_022012_12m | ecosystem: Environmental > Aquatic > Freshwater > Lake | place: Democratic Republic of the Congo: South-Kivu...
AGCCTCCAGGAGTTGACTCCCGGACATCATGGGGTTGGGCGCCTCGAACAGGTTCACCAGGGGGTGCGACTCCACGATCTTGGGGTCTTTGCGGGTCCCGGTCATGAAGAGCAAGGGCACGCTGCTGAGGCTCTGGGCAATGGCGTTGATGCAGGCATAGACCCAGACGTGCTCCCGGTAAGGCTGCCTCAGTTCCCCTCCTGACAACTGGGTGAGCATGTGGGGGGAAAGGAAAAACAGCCGTGTAGCCTCCGGGAAATAGGGAGTCTCCCTCTTGGCCGCTGAACCGGCAGTGCCGGCCCATAATGCCGCTAACCCCCTTCTTATCAGCCCCAGCAAACCCCATCCCTTGCGCCGCCAAATTTATTGACAACATTATCTTGTGCCTTAGGGGAGTTACGCAATTCCGCTAATTAGCCGTATTTTGGGAGTATTTGGGGATTGTATGGTTTAATTGCTCCAAACAACATAAGCCGGGGCTAACGTCCCGGGGCGGAAGGTCACATCGTTGTCTCGGGTTTGATTTTAGTGGGGAGGCGTCGTTAATCACGATGGTGTTAAACCAAAATTCGAAGCTTTCATCGGTGCTTTATGGCATTTTTGGACCTGTTTTGGCACAGGGCAAAAAATTGACATGGCTTACCAAGACTTGAGGGTCTCTTCTCCGGTTTTTCGTAGCAAGGATAGACAGGCTGAGATTGGCTTTCAAAACGAAGGATAGGAACGAAGGATAGGTAAGAAGGAGGCAGGTTCGCGGCGTGGCAAGACCTGGGCGACCCCAGGGGAACTGTGAATTATTGAGGGTTTGCAGGATTTTTAACTTTTTGAGCCCGACACTTATGGCCGGCTTTGACTGAACAAAAAAAGAGCCGGGATCTCTGGGGAGAGGTTCCGGCATGATTTGCACCATTGTCCCGGAAGCTTTGTTATGTTGACTCAGGGAGAGAGTCAGCCAGTCGAGTCGACGGGCAGGAGGCGGGGGCCTCACCAGGTGGAGGCCCAAACACCCCACAACCTCTCTGGGGCGCCTGAGACAGGCCTGGGTGAACGCGAAGAGCATCTCTTGCCTTGGCACAGGTGCGCTTTCCCCATACCGAGATTTGTTGACTATGAGGCCCAGTTGGGAATATAGGTATAAATGTAGGATATTCAGGTTGCTGACCGGAAACTTTTGTGGAAGGGCATAACCGGGTAAAGGGGACAATGGCATGAAAAACGTCGAGATTGCCGTGGAGGGGAACATCCTCATCATCAAGGTGGACCTGACCAAGGAGTTCGGCCCATCGTCTTCAAAGAAGAGCATCATCATCGCTTCCACCGAGGGCAATGTCTCTGTCCCGGACCGGCAGGAGAAGGTGGGGTTGAACGTTTACCGCACGAAGTGAGCAGAGGTTTGGGTATGAGCCGCACCCTCATCTATGGGCCGGGTTTTTGCTGCGGTGGTCAAGTCTGCCTGATCTCCGCCACCGTGACCGGGAAGATCGATGTGAGGGATGTAAGGGAGGAGGTCCCGTGAGCGACATCAAGCTGTTCCAGATCAACGGCCCAGAGGTGCGGGAATTGGCGGGCCAGTCGGTGGCCGTAGAGAAGTCCCTGCAGACGCTCACTGAAAAACATCTGGATGCCTTTTTCGGGGTGCGCTTTCTGGCCACGGAGTACTCCACCGGCAAAACGCACGGGGGCCGCATTGATACCCTGGGACTTGATGAAAACGGCTGTCCGGTCATCATCGAATACAAGCGGGCCCTGAACGAGAATGTGATTAACCAGGGGCTTTTTTATCTTGACTGGCTCATGGACCATAAAGGCGAGTTCACCTTATTAGTCCTCAAGCGGTTGGGCCAGGAGGCCTCCGACGGCATCGAGTGGTCCAGCCCCCGCCTGATGTGCATCGCCGGGGACTTCACCCGCTATGATGAGCATGCCGTTCAACAGATCAACCGGAACATCGAATTAATCCGCTATCGTCGCTACGGCGACTCCCTCCTGCTGTTCGAGTTGATCAACGCCACCACCGCTCAAATCGCCGACACAGGCGAATCCCCCCAGGAAAAGGGTCCCAAGGTGTACAAGACGGTCAGCGAATACCTGGCCCAGGCCAAGGACGACCTTAGGGACCGCTTCGAGGCTCTCAAGGCCTTCCTTCTGGCCCTGGGCGACGATGTGCAGATGAAAACCCTGAAATTTTATTTCGCCTTCAAGCGCATCAAGAACTTCGCCTGCGTGGAAATTCGTCCCCAGACGGGAACCTTGCTCGCCTATGTCAAAGTGAACCCGGACACCGTGCCATCGGCAGAGGGGTTTCTGCGGGATGTGCGCTACATCGGCCATTTCGGGACCGGGGATTTGGAAATCACCATCGATTCAGACGAGGCTTTGGAGAGAGCGAAACCCTTTTTAGTGCAGAGCTACGAGGCCAGTTAAGCGGACATTTCCGACAATATGATCGTGGAGGAGAGATCGGATGCCTGAGCCAACCCCTTTGGGAGCCGATATTATGGCCGGGAGGAGTCCCAGGCTGAACGGCGCTGGCCTGGCAGCGCTGCTGGGCATCCTAAAAAAGAACTTCACTCTACCATCGCCTTTAAGAGCGCATCTCGCATATCGGAGTAGAACTGGATGTCCACCTTTGTGGCCATATCATCGGAGAGATCATAGAGCTGCTTCCGGGCGTTTACCGGCATCAGTAAGGAAGTTGCCCCTTTCACTATTGCAATCTCGGCAATGCTCACCGCATTGTAGACTGGCTCGATTGAGCCACCCAGGTTTACTCCCCCAGCTATGATCAGCCCTCCCCTGATATGCTTTTGGAGGAGCGCACTGCATAGTGCTATCAATACCGCTACCCCTATCTGACTGCCACTCTTTGAGGTATCAAACGAACGCAGCTGTAACGTAAACTCATGGGATCGTGGGTCACGATCTCCCACCAAATCTCGGGAACGGGCGTAAAGATTTTGTTCTGCACAGCGCACGCTTTCGATGAATGCCGGGGGGGCCGGTTTGTTCAGAATCTTAACGCCGCTTCCCGGTCCTTCATTGGTCTCGACCCTAAACAGACCCGGGTGCTCATCCATGCCGCCCGGACTGATGGTCCACACCTGGCCGGGCGGCAGAGGATCGGTTCCGATACTATCTTCGCTCTGTAATTCAGGAGTGACGACAAACTTTTCCACCCCTTCCGGTCCCAGGACATAGCTGAAATGTGTATTGCGAAATTCAGCCGCCCCGATCCGCTTTTGCTGTTCCTTTACTCGCCGGCGCATTTCCATCGCCAGCCGCACTGCCCACTCCAGCTCTTCATCTGGAACTGGTGTGTCAGGGGCGGGATATAGTAATTTCAGGAATCCGCTGATCGTTTTATTGACAGCGGTAGCATCTCGTCCGCTAAGAGCACCGCCAAAAAAGACTCGCCCCTGCAAAGTCGAAATTCGACTTTGCCAGCGGAGTTGATTCAAGCATTCAGAGAGAAAATCGCTCACCAAGCCAAAGTGGTTGGTGAGCAGGTCCCGACTCATCTTGGGAACATCCCAGCCAGGAATATATGACTGGATGCGGTCCATGAAGGCGGTGTCGTTGCGCATTTCAGGTGGCAACGGCCCGAAAAGATGCCCGATCCGTTGTTGATGCTCCACGTCCACATCAAAGTTTCCCAGGAACACGAGGCTACCGTCAGCTCGGATGCTTTCCTTTCCACGGCTGAACTCCCCCGATTCCATATACCCCTTCATGATATTAACACCGTCCTTCTGGTCGAAGGTGATTCCAGAAATCTCGTCAAAACAGACGACATCATACTGGCAGACCAAACCTCGCTGTCCGTTGGCCATGTTGACGAACATCCGGGCCACGGTGGCCTTGCCCCCCGAGATGAGATGCGAGTAAGGTGAGATTTGTTGAAAGAGATGGCTTTTACCGGTGCCCCGGGGTCCCAGCTCCACTGCGTTATAGTTGCGCACCACAAAGGGGACCATGCGCAAGAGCATCACGTTTTGAGTGCGTTCGCTGAGAAGGTGTGGTTCCAAGCCCATACTCCGCAGTAAAAAGTGTTTCCACTCCTCCGTAGTGAACATTTCTCGTCCACGAGCCAGGGCTTCCAAGACATCACGCTTTGAAAGCTGGATGGCCCGAAGGCTTTCTATTCCAAAGGGCCGGCCGCCCTTTTCCTGGGCAATGGCTCCGTCATAGTGCAACTCTACCTCGGCATAAAACCCGCCGGTAAGCATGCGCTCGTTCTCACGAACCAGACTATCGCTGATGCGCACATCTTTGAGTTGCAAGCTGGGCAGCGTCGCCAGGTAGGAGTCAGTTTTGGCGTCCAGGCGAGCTGTGATGAGGTCGATGATCTTGACCGACCCATGGTCTCGGGCACGAGACTTAAAAAGCTCTTCCTCGCCGGCCCGCACTGCCCGGTTGGAGAGCTGGCGCTCGACAATCTCCAAGCCCTCTTCAATTTCCTTGGGGTCCGTGCTGGCGCAATAGCGCCCCAACAAAAACTCCACGACATAGGTGGGCACGGGGTATTGTTTGCTGAAGGTGCGGACCAGGTCTTTGCGCACCAGGTAGCCTTCAAAGGCTTTGGCTCCGATTTTGTCCAGGGTATCAAGTTCCATGGTTACTCACCACCAACCGTTGTGGGTATTTTTGTGATGATGACTCCTTGCGGGTCGATGACCACCAAGGCGGCGGCGCTCCCCACAAAACTGTCATCTTCCACCGGCAGGGATGCCTTGCCCTCGGCGTCCACCTCTTTGCCTCCCTTGGCCAGGGAACTTGCGGGATCAGCGGCTTTGGTCCGCAAATCGACCCGGAGCCCGGGAGCGCTTTTATCCAGAGTCACCCGGCACCGCAAGCCGATCCATTTCACTTCCGTAATGGCCACAGCAAAGGCTTTCAGGGTTTGCGTAACTTGCATGACTGGAGTGACACATTCCTGCAAACTTAGGCCCCCATGGGCATATTCCATCCCTGCCTGGTAACAGCTAACGCCAGGGGCCAATGCAACGCTTACCTCGCTGGCCCAGCGCCAGGGTAGCAGCAAACCGCTTGGCTTGGCCTCTGGCTTGAGCATGGCGCAGCGTCCCCAGCGGGTTTCGGTGAGATAGCCCGGAAGATCATGCTTCGGTAAGCCGCCGGGCAAGAGCAGCCAGCCATGGTCGGTAACGACCTTCACCTGTCCCCAGCCGCTCTGCAACAAGTCGGCTATACGTTCCACCAGAATGCGTATCTCCTCTTCAATGCGCCAGGCCAGCTTCCATCCCTGGTCGTGGCCGCTGCTGTCCAGATCGCCGTGTTCGCTCCAGGCCCTCCCGGTGGCATCGCCGGTAGCCTCTTTGCCCAGAACCTGATAGCCAGCCTCTTCCAGAAGTTTTTTAAAGCGAGCTGGAGTAAGGCCCTTTCCGGTAGCTTGCTCAGAAGGTTGAAAAAAGGCATCGCCACTTTGTCCTGCCAATGTGCCGGTTACCGGTGATACTGCCGGCTTGGAGGTTGCCGTCACCGTGGGCAGGGATGCCCACCGGTAAGATGTGTCTACCTGCAACCCCTTTTGGGCCAGGGCGGTTTGCAACCGCTGGGCCACATCATAGCGGAGTCCATCGGCGAACAACAGACATTCGCCCTCTTGAGCTTTTGGCTGCTTGAGATGTTCCCCAGCGTGGCCGGGATAGGAGTGATCTTGCACCAACTGCTGCAGTTTCTCCGCAGCAGCCTGCACCCAAGGGAGGTAAATGGCTCTGACGGCTGCCTTGACCGCCGCCACATCCTCTGTGCGCTCTATACAAGCCAGCGCCTGCAAGAGCGCCGCATCAGCCTGCCAACCTTGACTTGCATACCAGGCCGCCAATTCTTCCGGGGTGGCGCCGCCCAGGGGCTTCTTTGTCAACTCAGCGAGGGCCTTGATATGTTCCAGGGCTCGGGCCAGGGGGGCCTGTCCCAGCTCTGCCCAGACCCATTGCCTTCTGTCACCGTGGCTTTTCTCCAGTTCCGAGAGCTTTTGGGCCACTTCATAGGGGACCCGATCCTCCATGGCCCTCAGATTTTGACGCAAGGCCATTTCTTGCTCTTCATTTTCTTGGGGCCAGGAGGACCTATCCTCAAACAGCTGTTTGGCTGCTGGCTTTGCCCGCCGCAGCAGCTCAGGGAGGTAAGAATATAATCGGGGAGATTCGGCAAAGCGCTCCCAGACCTTGCCCCAGGTTCCCTCTTTCCTCCCCAGGAGTTCGGCGCCTGTCAGTTCTCCATCCTGCTGGGGATCGAAGCCATACTCCTTCCGGCATACGGCCCGGAAGGCGTCCCAAGCATTGTCATCCCACTGTTGGCGAGTCCCGACTGGATCATTGAGCCACCGCAGCAGGTCCCGCACCGGGTCCGGAGTTAGGAGCAAATCAAAGTCGGCTGCCTCCAGTCTGCGTCCCTGGAGATTTGCGATAGGCGTATTCATCAACGGTAAAAGGGCCCGGCCGATGGCTTCCCGGGTGGCGTCATCCTGAGCTACATCCAGACCCAGGCCGCCTTCCTGGGACTTCAGAAAGGCCAGCACCGACCAATCCCGGCCATTGACATGGCTCCAGAACACCCCTCGATATTGTAATTCCGCCAGGGGTTGCAGCGGCTTGGGACAACTCTCCACCGCCCGCAGCTCCTGTCGGCTTACCCCGGGGAGATAGAGTATGGGGATCGCTTCCGTTGGCCAGTCCGCCTCTGGCAGCGTGCGGGCCAGCATACACTTCAGCCAAATGGCCGGCCCGGTCCGGGTTGGGGGGTCATACGGTCCCAGGGTCAACAACTGGGGCAGGACGGTCCGGAGCATGGGCGCCAGGAGTGCCCACCCTCGGTCTTTGTCCGTCCAGACGATGGTGGCCGGGGCCACCATGACATTCTGATTAAAGCTGCCGGCCTGCTCCAGGGAGGCCAGGAGGGCGTCCAGAACAGTGCCGCTTGGGGAAACAGCGAGAGACCCAGGCATTAGGTCCCCCCAGGAGCGGTGCGGGCCTGGCGCTTCTCTTCCAGGGTAAGATGATGGTCATTGATGCGGTCACCCTCATGGCCGCCATACTGCGGGCCAAGGTGATACCAGGGGGCGCTCGCCACGTCCTTGCCCCGGTCCTTGTTCCAGTTGATCTTGGGCTGCTGACGCAAAATACCGGCGGTCATGAAGGGCCGGATATTGAGGCGCACTCCATCGTTGAGGTCCGGCTCCCAGCCCAGGGGCTGCTGTTCCAGGGGCTTCCAGCGGATAAAGATGTCGTAAGGGTCTTCCCCCGCCAGGATGTGCTTGAGTTTGTCCTGCAGGGCTTGGGCCGCCGCCCGGCGCTCCTCCGCCCCGGCTTCCTGCCGCTTCACGCCGTCCTGCTGGCGTTGGAGCCAGTCGCCCAGGTAGGTGTAAGTCAGGGTCTCGAGGGTTTTGCGGTCCAGTTTGTGGTAGTTTACCAAGGCGGCAAAGCCGTCTTTCCTGCCGTCCCAGATGTGCCAGATAAAGGGCCGTTGGTGGAAAATCTGGCAATGTTCCTTAAAGAATCCGTCCCGCATCCAGGCTTCCAGGTTCTTGCCAGCGTAGCCCACAGCGGCCAGGAGTTCCGTCAACCGGACCGCCGACCACTCCGGGCCATAGGCTGCCGCCAGGACCTCCAGGAGGCGCTCTGCCGCCGGCCGCTCCCCCCTCACCGGGGGCAGACAGACGATGCCGTCCTCATCGGCCAAGGGCAGTAAATCGGAGGCCTTTTGCACCCAGGCCCTGGCCTCGCCGGACAATTCCATCTCCGAGTTCAGCTCCGCCGGCCAGCGATACTCCAGGAGCCGGGCCACGGCCACCTGTAGAGGCTGATCGCTTAGAACCGGGTGGCCGTGGAATATCCATTGGGTCGGATCATCTGAATAAGGTTTGGGTAGACCGTGGGGATATTTCTCTTGGGCGACTTTGGTCCAATGCTTGAGGTCAAAGGGAATTTGTGCCATAGAAGCGTTTTTTGCTGCAATAGATTGGTCGATTTTCCTAACTGCAATAGCGTAATCGTTTGATGAGCAAAAAGCCCAAATAGCAGTGGCATTCTCTTCTTTGCGTGGAATAATGATTGAAACATTGCTGTCATACGGTGTTCCGAAAAATATTGAACTTGGCAATTGTCCCATCTGGCTAACAGAAGCCCCACGTTTGCCCCATGCTGTAAGACCTTGGCGTCTGGCATGGTGCATGCCATCATTTCGCCAATCGATAACATCTGATATGCCACCGAAAAGGCAAGTGGATTTAACCGTTCCTTGAAATGGAAGCCAGCTATTGTAAAATAGATTTACCTCCCAAAAATTATACCTATACCGTCCATCATCTCCTGTTTTTATTCCTTGGTAAGAAAATGCATAATTGGCAAGAATCGCACCGGTGGCGATGTTTTCTAAAATTACTTTTGAGTCAGGATTATTCAACTGCTTGTGCTGTTCCACTCGATTGATTTCAGTTGTTGTAAGCTCGATACCTTTTTCAAAGGGGGTATTAAAAGTTGAAACATCAAGGCCACAAATCAAGTTACTGCCGTTAGTAGCAGATAGTATATTTGCTTTATAGGGTTTTCCACGGCTCAGTGTGATTAGCTGGATATTAAAGTCCCACATTGGCGTCTGAAATGACTTTGGCCCTAAGCGGGCTATAATATGCCAAGTATTATTCCGCAGGATTTTTTCCCGAAACTTCTTATAGCTCGTTAAGAAAAGCCAATTTTGGGGCATGACGATGCTACAGGTCCCCTGCTGAATGCAGAACTCCAAGCAGCGGTCTAGGAATACGGTGGCGACATCATTTTTCGATTCTGGATACTGTCGATCACAAAAATTCCGAAGCTTATCGCTTTGTTTGCTCCGGGATAGGTAAGGCACGTTGGTCGTGACCAGATGGTACTTACCGGCCAGCAGCTGCGCCGCCTTAGCCATCCCCTGGGCCGCAATGCCCACCTCCATGGCCACGCAATCCTTTTTGACCTCCTCCCGATCCAGGGCCGCCGTTAAAAGCGGGCGCAATTCCGACCACTCCGCCCGAAACAGGTCCACGGATACCCCCTGCTTTGGGTTGATCAAACTCCCCAGGATGGTAGCGTCCTTGAACAGCTCATGGAGTTGCCCCAAACCTTTCCGGAGGGACTCATCTCCCCCGGCCAGCTTTAGCCATTCCTCTTGCCTGGCCCCCACTGCCAGCCCGGAGCAGGCGAGGTTCAGTGGTGGCAGTTCCCGGTAGCCACCGGCCCCCGGATAAGTCCAGGCGGCCATCGCCAGGGCAAAGGCGGCGATCTGGGTGCAGCGTTCTTCTATCTCCAGGCCGTGCAGGTTGTCTCGCAGCACGACGTGGCCGGCTTCAGCGGGATCAAGCCCCTCTTCCTGCATCCGGAAGCGCACCATGATCTGGAAGGCTTCCACCAGGAAATGCCCCGAGCCGCAGCAAGGGTCCAGAATTTTCAGTTCTCGGGCCATCTGTGGCCAGCCCTCGAATTTCCCAGCTGCCAGTGTGCCGTCCTCTAAAAAGCGCAGATACAGCATCTCCAATGGCAGCGGCTCTCCGGGATGCCGGCCTGCCCACCAGGCCCCCAGGGTGTTGTGCAGCAGGAACTGCACCATGTAAGGCTCGGTGAAGAGCTGGGTGACTGCCGGCAGCTCCTCGGCGCCGATCTTCTTCTCGGATTTGTTGATCTCTTCCTTGCGCTGGCTCTGCCAGAACTGGTAGACCCAGCCCAGGCTGTCGCTGGCAGTAAAGACCTCTGTCGGCAGTGCGGCCAAGAGGCGTTCCAGCTCTTGCTGGTGCTCCGGGGCCAAGGCGAGCTGCAATCCCGGGTGGTCGGGCCGGAAAATCTGCGGCAGCATGCGGGCGGCGTAGCGCCCGGCCAGCTCCCAGGCGTTGACGGCGCCTTCCTCCGGGGCCAGCTCGGCGCATTCCTCCAGGGTGACGGCCACCCCCAGGTGGGGGTGCATGAGCAGGTGGTTCTCGACCAGGAAGCGGGCAAAGAGCATGCGGTGCCAGTGCTCGTAGGCGCACTCGGCCACCAGGTGTTGGATGTCGTGTTCCCCGGTTTTGGGGTTGCGGTGGTCTCCCAGTTGGCGGCCGTGCGCCCGCAGGCGGTTACGTAGCTCTCGCTCTTCGGGGGATAAATGGGCAAAAGGCTCCCGGTGGGGCACAGCCAAGGCTTCCAGAGCTGATTTAGCGCCGGCCTCGGCCCGCTCCCGGGCCTCCTTCACCGTCTTTTCCAGCATGCTCCGCAAGGGTTTACTCAGAGTCGCCATATCTACCCCACCCTTAAACCACCACCGGGCCGTTCTTGAGCTGCTCCAAGACCATTTCCTCCACCTGGCTGAGCCACTTCCGGGCCTCGGCTTCGTCACGGATCGTGCCGGAAGGCAGGGTTACTCGCACAGCCTTGGGCTCCAGGAGTTTGGCAGAAGCCAACCGAGCCTGGGCAAATTTATTGGGCAAGGCCTCCCGCCGGTCTTTCCAGGTGGCCAGAGGCATAGCCGTGAGCGACTGCAAGACCTCCACTTCCGTCCCGGTGGTAATCTGCGGCACCCCGGTCAACCCCTGGATTGTGAGAATATCCTCTCGTTGCGCCGGGGTCAGCTTTTGCCAGCTGGAATCGCTGTTCAGGGCTGCCGCTTCCGCTTCATAAACTTGCTGGAAGTCGGCCCGGGCCTGAACCAGGGCCTTCCGCAGCTCCTGCGTGAGCCGGTCACAAAACTCTGGCACCGGGTCAGGGGTATCCAAAAGCATACGGCCATTGGTGATGGCCTGAGCCTGGGCTTGGCATTCAGAGTGCCCGGGCAGCCCCCCTGCCAGCCCCAGGAGAGTCTTTAAAGTTTGCCACTGCTCCAGGCGTGTTTTGAGTGTAGCGGCAGTTTGAGGCCACTCTTTAATCTGCGCCGCCAGGATGTCTTTCTGGTTGAAGACCTCCAGGAGCTGCTCATTTCCCATCAGTTGTGCCAACTTCTCCAAGTGCTTGGTGTCCGGCGGCAGGGGGCAAGGGGGCTCACCGCCGGTCTCACTGGCCCACTTTTTAAGGGTGGCGTTCAACTGGGGGATGGCAGTTAGTTCTTCGTTGGGTTTGCAGGATATGCCGACATCTTGTAGGATTTTGCGCACCTGGAGGCGCTGGGCCGCTGTCACCGTCACTGCTTCCACCCGGAAGTTGGTCTGAGCGATCTTGATGCGCTCCAGATTGGCAGCCTCCACCGGGTTGAGGTTGACATCGAGAGCCCGCAGGTGACCGCTGACCAACAGGATGTAGAGACCTCCGTCTATGGCATCTTTTGGCCAGCCATAGGGTGGGCCATCAAACTCCTTGCGAATATCGCTGCCTTTCTTCCCGGCTCCGACATACTTCAACAGAGCGGCGCAAACCGAATGGGCAGCGGGATCGCCCTGATGCCCTACCTTTGCCAAGGCGTTGCCGTCACCCTTGCGGGCCTGTTCTATGACTCTCCCCCAGCTGTCGTGATCAGCAAGAGGGAAGGAGGGATAGAGGCGGGCCAGGGCGTTGGTGGCGGCCTCCTGGAGCATCTCGGTGAGATTATTCTTGCCGGTAATTTCCTGGCCGCCGCCGTTGAAGACCCTGACCTGCTTGAAGATAGCGACTATAAGGTCCTGTAGCCGAGTTTGCGCCACCGCCTGGCGGGTCTCCATGGCCTGCCGAGCTTCCTGAGCCTCGGTAGTGGCGGGAACGCCCCGAGCCTCCACAGTGGCCTTAGCGGCATGGTAGGCGGCCAGGAGATTCTTCAACTCATCGGCTGACTGGCGGGGAAGGAAGACAAAGATGGTCGGCGACTGATTGCCGGCAGCCCGGGCATCGGCAATGACAGACGCTTCGTTATCGTCCCAGCCATCCCGGACCCAGACATATATTTTTTGATCGGCATCCTTAGGCAACTCGGCGCCAAAATGCAGATTCAGGCTTCGGGGTTCTTTACTCTGGCCCTGTCTGAGGGCTATGGGTTTTTCCTGGTCTCGACAGTTTTTCTGAAAGAGGTCGGTCCGCTTGCTGGCGATCATTTGGGGGTTGTTGGCGAAGGTCGCTAACTGCCGGGTATACTCCGCATTCCAGACGCTGCTTTCTTTGGTCTGGAGACGATATTCATCCCCCACCACCATCAGCAGACCGGTATCAACCAGTGCCTCCAACAGGGGAGGAATCCGTTTCCGCAAATCGGCGCTGCCGGCAGGGAGGTCTTCCACCAACAGATCAGCAAGGACTTCCGGGTTGGCCCGGACCCCCAGGTCGGCCCCGCCCTCCCGGGGGAGCTTATTGATGAGGAAGATCAGACCGCACAGCCGGCCCTGAAGGACCTCGTCATCGGAGCCGGCGAGCAATTTCTTGATCTGTTCATCGATCTCCCGGGGCAGCACTCCTGTCTGTAATAAGTTGGCGGCAATCTGCTCAAAGATAAAATCGCCAGCCACCACATGGCCCAGGGCCAGTTCAGCGGTTTTGCGAGCCGCCTCATGCACGACTTTAAGCTGGTTACGGAGTTGTCCAGCAGTGCCGGCCTGATCTACGGATCGCAAAGTGCGCTCCCAGAAACGCCGGCGCACCGGTAGGAGCGGGTAGTCCAGAATAAAGGAATAACTGTCATCAGCCCGATGCTCCAGCTTAGTTCCCACGAGGTGGCGGGAGATTTCTCCTTGGTTATCCATAAGGATTTTGTTGATGACGCCTACGCAATCGGGCTTTTTCGCAAGGATAACCTGCCGTATGACAGTCTCTACATCGGTGTCGGACAATTCGATGGGCACTTTAAAACGTCCCTGCAGCTTTTGCAGCAAGGGAGTCCCAGTTAAGGCTGTCTGGCCAGTGCCCACAAAAAGTAGGTTTCCCCCGAATTTTTTGCAACAGGCTTCGGTGATCTCCTGAATCTTGTATGCACGATCAGTATTGTCGCCGATGTATTGCTGCACTTCATCCAGGGCAATGAGGGTCAAGGGGAAACGGCCATCCTGGGCCAAGGCATCGGAGATGGCGTCTTCCATCTCCTTGTTAGAGATGTCATCGACATTGGGAAACTGGGTCTTTAAAAGACCATGCACATCTTTGACATCAGCAGCAAAGTCTGGGTAAACGGACAACAAAGCCTGGGCAATATGAGGAGAGACATAAAGATTCCGAAGTTCAGAGTGCCAGGTGCGGCCAGCTTGTTCAACCGCAGCTTTCACCGGCGCCAGGAAATTATTATCACGCAGCCAGATAACGAAGCGGGCCAGGGGATACTGTTCCGGGAGGTCCGCTGACTTAAAGACCATAGCCAAAAGAGCCAATCGCACATTATCGCCCGCCCCCGCCCCCAAGGTGCCCGAGGCCGCATGCAACCTCCCCAGACGTTTTCCGGCGGCAGTGAGCTCTTTCAAGGGATCGGCAACCTCGTGGGGCAGCCGAGCCAGGCCTCGGGCTGTGGCGCCATCCTGGGGGAAAGCAAAGTCGGTCCACAGGGAACGGAGCATCTTGATGAAATGGGACTTGCCACTGCCAAAGAAGCCGCTCACCCAGACCCCAGGCTGTTCTGGTCGATCGAGGTTCGCCAGGTAGGTCTCAAGGACGTGTTTCAATCCCCGGGCATACTCTCCTTCGCAGACAAATGTTTCAAGCTCGTAACGGAGGGTGCGCAGCTCCTCTGTCGTCAGATCATCTGTGACGCTCGCCACGCCGTTGTTGAGGAGAAGATTTTTGTCCGGCTCTTTGACGTAGATTTCTCGATTTTTCATGGCAGTTACATCCCTTCAGCTGCGGTGATGGGCACTGATAGATAGCTCCACCCATCCCGAGCATCCAACAGCCGGTAAATGTTGTTCTCAAATTCTCCAGGGAAGAAGACTAACAGGCGTCCACGAATATTGTTGGCGACGGCTTTAATGACATCCGACACCTTCCCGAACCCAAAGAGACTGGCGATACCCATGACAGCCACGACCGAGTTTGTGGTGGATTCGTCCAGGGCCAACCCTGCGTTTAAATCTTGGATAACCTGCTCAATGAAGCCAGGGAGCAGGATGCCCAAATCCTCGGGGGAACGAAAATAGCTCTCCCGATATTCCTGTCCTGCCATCCAGTGCGGGAAGCTATTGGTGAGATCGATGAGCTGCCACCCATGGCCTGCTCCTTTGGTGGCCAGCTCAAACTCTCCGATGCGGGCACGAATCCGCCGCTCGTCAGCCTTGTCGTATATGACAAACCAGACCCGCTGCGGTCCCGCCAGACTCGGGTCCCAGGGCAAGGAAACAAAACCCTCGTAGCGTTTCACCAGGCGGTCAACCCTGCTCACGAATAAGCTCCTGTTCCTCTTTGGTTAATAAGTCCGGGAAAAGGATTTCGATAACCCCTCCAACGTTCTTGTAGACCAGTAGCCCCTGCCGAGATGCATCGGCTACCAACTGCACTACCTGCTCCACCGGTCGGTCAAGAAGTTTGACCCAGACCGTGTCAAAAAGCCTCTGGGCTCGTTTCCCCTCCAGGTAACCGATGAAAATAGCAAAGGCAGCGTTTGCCGGCGTGGCCACCGGATGAGATCGAACCTTGTGTGCTCTGCCGGTGAGGTGCCCTGATTGAGTCCAGGATGAGGCGGTATTGCGGGCCACTTTGTTCAGGATAGACTGGTTAAATCGACCCTCCACCGCCGGAACCAGCACTGCTTCCAAGCTCTCTGTGGTTACTGGCTCTCCTTGTTTTATCGGCAGGATCGCCGGAGCGGTAAACCGTAGGAGTGGGTCTCGGGCAAAGGCGCAGAGGAAAGCCAATAGTGGCCTTCCTTCGATACCCACCGTCCACCAAAACCTCATCGCTCGGTAAAGGGGGATGCCGGGGTCCAACCCATACATCTCGCTCAAACGTTTGGCGCTGTATTCCCGAGTGGAGACGGTTCGCTTCCCTAAAATGTTTTCTCTGATGATTGCGGCAAAGTAGTCGTTTTTCGGGGTGTCTGCCGGTAAGGCGCCCAGTAACAAACGCAATTCAGCGAGCATAATAGTGCGGCTGGAGTGAGTACCTCGGTCGCCAAATCTGAAGCCCAGGCTTTGTTGGATTTGGCTCTGATCGGTTTTCCTATCCACATCGTTTCCTATGATCTTGCCGGCCGGACTTGAGAAGATGGTCCACCCTGGAACTATTCAGACCATAGATACACAGAAGTGTCAAACGATTTCATTTTCCCGAGAAGAGAGGGATTATCAGGGATTCTTCAGGTTCGGAACATAGGCACACGGAAGGTTGTGCAGAGGGAGACAACCTATCACCCAGGGCCGTTGACGCTAAGGGTGCGCATGAGCTCTGGGTGCGATAACTATGGAAACTTTATTCCCACGGGAGTAGGGGTAACGAAAGCCGAAAAACGATAGAGAAAGCGGCGAGGCCGGCCAACAAAGAACATATATGGTTTGGGTATCAAAGTATTTTGACAGGACCCAAAGTAACGGAAAGAGGGCAGTATGTAAGGTATTATTGTCCATAAGTCTACAATGCAATGGCAAATAGTTGGAACAGCAGTGATGAGATTCGGGCATGATATCAATTCCTGCCTGACGATCCTTGCAGACTAATTTCCTCAACTAATCATTTATATCATTATTTCACGAAGGCTGTTTCACTACGAGAAGAGCGAAATGGGATGAGTGTCTTCAATAAAAAGAGGGATGGACGACAAACGCTGTCAACTTCTAATTGACCCTAAAGTCGCATAGGAATGAATAGGATCTCGAGTTAGCCCATATTGGTGATTTAGATCATGCCCAGGTGATCGATCCACTGGTATTAAAACCGTGATTGAACTTCATCGATTGAATCCCAATAATGAGGTTCAACGAAATCTTGTATAAGGCTCCTGAGCTTTGCATAGTATGTGAACCAGATCCGTGCATCTCCAGCTGACGCGAACGTCCACGGTATGTCTGGGCTCAACCCATAGCACCAACTATCATTAACAGTTTTCTCTTTTGCCCAAAGTTGTATCCCGTTTCTCCTCGCGTTTTTACCGAAATCGGTTCCCTGAAGAATCGATAGGATTTCTGGTTCGATGGCGGTAACATGTGGAAGTATTGTGTCGATATTATGCAGTTGTTCATTCAGTTGCTTCTCTGTTACACCAGGCACGAACATTATTAGTCCCAAAATGACCTTCACATTAGGAGAGAGAGCCTTGATCGCTCTCAGGATGTTGTGGGCATTCAAACCCTTGTTCAAGATGCTTAGTATTTCATCAGACAAAGCCTCTCCACCAATAAAGACATCCGAGCAGCCGGATTTTCTCAGTTTATCCCCGAGTCCGTTAGAAACCCACCTCTCTCCCCGGAGCATTACGTTGTAAGGCACCTTGGACTTCCTGCTGGATAACGTGGAGGCAAGCTCCGTCAGGTAGCCTTTGGTGAAGGAGTCAGAGGAGAGCATCACGTCTTTGACCATTCCGTTCAGGCCGGCGAGTTGCTCAATTTCATCAATAAGTTCAGGAATTGGTCTGCAGAAGACACCGCAGTTCAAGGAACTGTTGCAGAATCTGCACTTTCCCCATTCACAGCCATGTCCGGAATAACAAGTCACAAATCGCCTGACATCAACCAGTCGGTAATCAGGTTGAACTGACACATTGCCATTGGTCCTTATATGTTTTCCAACATCCCGTTTGGGAAGCCCCGGTTTCTCTTGAAAAACTGCGGAAATCATTTCCCGGATATTGTATCCAGTACAGACAAAGTCAAATGCTGACCTTAGAACGGATATTTGCTGATCGTCAAGACACGAGAGGGCGCTGCCCCCCACAATGCATAGGCAGTTCGGGAAATGACGTTTCTGATTCAGGGCGTGTCGGCCGTGGATGAGGATGTCCGGGGAGAAAAGCGAGGAGTAAAAAACTGCATCATATTTGGCATAGGTCGTCGGCAGGTGCTGGTCCAGCCAGTTGAAATCGCTGAAGATACGGCTGGACCGCCAGAACTCAGAATCACATGGGGAAAAAAATTCTTCCGGAGGGTCAAAGTAGTCAATGGTACCACTCAAATCGAGCAGGTCAAACTCCAGCCCCAGATCGCTCAATACCGTTGCAAGATATACGACACTGGCTTGATTCTTGTCCTTCTCACAAGTGGGCGAGGAGACAATCAGAACGCGCTCCATGGTCACCTGACCGCTTTGCTCCCTTCCTTTTGGAGTGAATCCTCATCACCATCACACATATCTTTCGCAAGTTTCAAAGGCTTCTTATTGGTTTCTCTCTTGACGCAAGCCGCCACCTCATACACATTTGTGAATCTGAGCGGTCGTCTTACCGACTCCACAGAAACCCCTGCCTTTAGAGCGCTCATCACTCCGACCGCTTCAAGATAGTTGTCCACCAAGAAGAGACTCCCTGTCTCGAAAGGAAACTCCTCGAGATTGTTCCGCATTCTATTCTTGTTTTCTCTCACCGCGATGACCGGTATCCCTTGTTCCAGGGCTGCAAGGATCGGCAGACCCATACAGCCGTCCGGAATGACAACACATGAGACATCAGCGGCCGTCAATATGCCGGGACAACCGAGTGGCGCTATACCATTCAGAATCTTTGGACTCCTTTGCAACCCTTTAAGAATGGAATGCAGGAATGTCACAGAGACAATCTCCGCAGCCTTTCTGGGGTCAATCACTCCTAGCTCAAGGTCCAGTATTTTCCGTGTCTCCAACATCGGGGAATGAGCCGAGGGGACATTAAGCAGCAAGGAGATGGCGTGCGTCAGCATGGCCTCCACGCCTCCCCAGGGATTGATCATGTCTTTGAAATAATAGTCGGTGTGGAAATTCTCCGGAACCTTAATCACCGAAGACAGAGCAACGGCGTCATACTGGGAGCGGTACTTCGTCAAGACGTCATATACACGTTCGAAATAGTCGATCTTGCCGACCGCCCTCCCGGAACTGGAATATAACGACCGCATCAGCATCTTGTCTTCCAGCATTACCACACCCGGACAATCCAAGCCCAGAGAAGACCTGGCAGCCGATGCCGAGTTCACGGCAGATTCGTAGAAGAACTTGTCTGTATGTTTGTCGATGACCAACAGGACTCTATTGGCCCTGACCTTCTGAAGGCTTACGGTCCCCATTAGAAATCGGGCCAGCACACTTCCTTCAACATAAAGCCCATTTTCGGGAAGCTCATTGATATCTGAGGCATTGACCACATTGGGGTGGGTAATCAGGTTGTCACAAGCAGAGGCCAGAAGCCTGGCAACAGAACCCGCATCCCCTGAATGTCCTCCGATCTCAGCCCCAACCCCCGTCGGGATAATCAAGACTGCATTGAATTGCCCGGTGTTCTCAAAGTCACGCCTCTGGAAATGAAAAATTTCGCCTCTCAATTCATCGAAAGAATGGTCGGCGTCAGAAAAGACCCCTAACTCGCAATGGTAGCCTTTCTCATCGGTTCGCGTAACCGCGACTCGAACGGGTATCTCGGATCTGGGTAGCCTCTCCAGAACCACTTCCACCAGGTGGTCCAATAACCTCTCGTGGTGCCTGACCAAAGGAACGGTAATTTCCTTTTCATAAAGAATCATTGTTATCTGCCCCCACATCGCGACAGGAAATCGTCGTAGGTGAATTGCTTTTTCATTTCAAGCTTCCTATCAGTCGTATATGCATAGATTGTCGGAAGATTGATCCCGTTAAACATATTGGCTTTGACCATGGTGTATGCGCCCATATTCTCAAAAACTATCCTTGAGCCTATTTCCAGAGGTTTGTCAAAACGGTACTCGCCGAATACATCCCCAGCCAAACAGGTAGCTCCGGCCAGTATATAGGGATACTTCCCTTCCTCAGACTCCTGAGCGACGTCTGGCCTGTACTGATATTCAAAAACCTCGGGCATGTGGTTCGTGGTTGTGTCAAGGACGGCTATACTATGTCCGTCATTTATAAAAATGTCTACAACAGTTGAAACAATTGTGCCAGCTTGTCCAATTATTCCTTTTCCAGGCTCAAAAACAACCTCGAGACCGAACTTTTCTTTCAATAAAAGTACAGCCTCAATAAATTCATCAAAATCCTCCTCAGAGCTAAAAAGGTAACCTCCACCCAAGTTGACCCAGTCAATTCTGCTGAGAAATTTTGGTAGGCATCTGCCAATCAGCTTCACCGTTTCAAGAAGCTCACGGAACTTATCTGACTCACAGTTAGTGTGGAAATGTAATCCTCTTATCCCTTGCATCCACTCAAGTCCTTGATTCTCAATTAATGCTTGAATCGGTACGCCAAGCTTGGAATGTTTTCTACAAGGATTATACTTATTATCGCTAACAAAGGAAATTCCTGGATTGATCCTTATCCCACAACTTGAATTATTTTCAGCTATATCTCGAAATCTAAGCCATTGTTCTATCGAATTAAATGAAATATAGTTACAATAAGTTAAAATACCAGACATTTCTTCTTCTTTTAACAGGGGAGACGTTAAGTGAATTGATTTATCTCTTCCATTAATAACGTTAAAAGACAGCCTTGCTTCAAACAGAGAACTTGCAGAAAAACCATCAAGCATGTTTATCATCATCTCTAATGAATCATAAAATGAAAATGCTTTTAAAGCAAAATACATTTTGCAAGTGGATATGGTTTTAATCTCATTCAGAATCTTTAGTTTAAATAATATGTCTTTTTCACTATAAATGAAGGCAGGAGTAGAAATGTCAAAGCCTAAAATATCTTCCGTAAGGGACATATCAGTTTATCCTTATTATATTACTAATCTCCAGCAAAAACCATTTGTCGCAAATCTTCAAACAAATCTGGGTACGTACTCTTAATAATTGACCTAGCGATAAAAGAGTAAGGTGTCTTCCCTGCTACAATATCACAGAGGTTGGTTAAATATTTTCTCTCTTCTGCCTCATTAGTACTATCTCGGAACTTTATTAAATCATAGCTCGCAGCTTTATATGCCATTAGCCGATTTGTTAAAATACCAGGTCGAATGTTAAGCCCGAATATATTGATGCAACCCATAGCTCGCTCGTCGCCCGATAGAACAGCTGTCTCGAAGTCAACCTCTAGGTGATTCTCAGGGTCCTCAAACATAGGGTTTATTAATAGTGGTTCCTCATTGTTCTCATTTTGCGGAGATGTAGCGTATTGTCCGCGGATTAGAGGAAACTTAGTGAATTTTCCTGATAGGGTTCCATCAATGCTATTTGGTCTATTACATTTATCACATGAAGGGAGTAAATTATTCCAATCATAAGCCAGCCAATAGTATCCTGGATGTGGGAGAACCTCCCCGGTTTTATCTTTATATGTTATGGGGGTGCCATCTTCATCAGTAACAGCCTTTGCTGGCCTAAAATGCTCAATGTCGCCAGATTGATCAGCTGCCATAAGAGCTTCACAGTATGCACATTTACCATGAAAAGGACCATCTATCGACATATATATGGAGGTCTTTATCGACCTCCTTTTGTAGAGATTCTTTATGTTAGGTTTATTTCCTTTCTCGACTTCTTCACAAAGTATAGCTGTCTCTCTCTCACAGTCTTTTCGCCACCTCTTCCAAGTTACTGAAATTGGTTCGTTAAAATAAATTCTTATCATTACAGTTCCTTAAGATTTGCTCAGTTTGCTAAGTTTTTCTCTCATAAGTAGCTCAAGGTCCTTATTTGGCTTCTTATTGAGAAGATTCTTTAAGGCACTTAAAGTAGCTCTCTCTATTTGCCTCTCGGCCTCGGTCATACCTATTGGCAACCGATTTATTAACATATTCCTTAAATTTTCAAATTCAGTTTCCTCCTCATTGTTTCTATCCTTGCTCATCAGATCAGCGAAACGATCAATATCTCTAACACTTCCCGGGCTCATAGTAATATACATGCCAAAGGCTATGGACGAGAGCACTTGATCCATGGTGAGGCCTTTTAGAGAAGGGATGTCTTCAATTAATAGGGTCTTGTCTTTGTCAAGTCTAAGAGGAAAAAGTTTTGCATCCTTAAAATCAGCTGCACCAGCAGCGATTATAGGTGAGTGCGTTGTCACAATAAATTGGACCTTCGGGAAATGCTCTTTCAGATTCTTAATAATATTCCTCTGTAACTTAGGGTGTAAAGCTAACTCAAGCTCATCTATGAGTATTATGCCTACCAAGTCCTCCAGTTTTTGCTTCTTACTCATACGATCAGCATAAAGCTGCCAACCCAAAAAATCGATTAGCCAGGTTGCAGTACCAGAATATCCATCACCTATATAGTCAAGAAATACCTCGCTGCCATTAAATAGGAATTTCAAGCCTTTTTCGGTTAATATAATAGATTGGTCTTGGTCGAGCATGAGTATCTCTTTAATAAAGTTTAATATTATATTTTCGCGTTCTGGTTCTACTTGGATATGTCTACGTAATATTAATTCAATATTTTGAAGTGGCGTATAATAATCAAACAAGGTCAAAAGTGATTCTAATGGTGAATACTTATGATAGTTTTCAGCACCGCCACCTGATCTCTGGATTCCATAACCACAGATGAAAATCTCGTCCCAAAAAATGGGTTCATAATCTTTAGGATCTATTTTTTTGGGTTCCACGATTTCCATAGAATACTTTGGAGTAATTTTTGATGTTATAGTAAATAAAGGACCTGCGCCTCCTCTACCAAGGGTAATGATAATCTTTCCAGGTTTACTTTTATCTCTTAAAAGCTCGGCACCCCAAGATTTTATTAGCGTGGCAGCAGTACTTTGATCACAAAGTCCTATTGCTATACACCTAAGGATTGAACTCTTCCCCGTGGAATTATCACCAAGGATAACGTTCCAGGAACAAGGACTTTGGCCATTTTCAAATGACAACGTGATGTTCTCAAAACTCATAAGGTTGGTGATTTCAACTCTAAAGATATACATATAAATATCCTCTTGGAATGAAACTGCATCGGAATATAAGATAAAAAATACGATATAATGAACTATGGACACTTACTCCCTTTAAGTAGGAGCCATAATTCATATCGTTTCTATGTGTTCCTGAGATTTAGATCATACTGTCAGAGGCTTCCTAAGACTTGGTGTGCAATGCCTGCTCCATAAGTAGCCAGTCATCGTTCGGTATCAGCTCTCTAGAACGATGATCCCATTTTTTGGGGAAATCGCCTGAGGCGACGGATTCTAAATATGGGAGCAATGGACGCATTGGAGGGCATCTCAGTTCCCTTTCGTCAAGCACCGACCCCATCTGCCATTTGAACTTATTGGCGTACTTCTTGTCGTTGAAGCCGAATCCATCGAAGAAGCCCTCAGTGCTCACAAGAGGCATATACCATAAACTAGGGATGCCACGCTCGTTCTCCTTTATGGGAAGTTCGTCTTTGAGCTTTTTCAATAGATTCAAGGCTCGGCGATGCCCCTCCAACTCCTTTTCAAGCTCCTTCAAGGTAGGAAAAGAGACTGGCGGACTGACAAAAAGCACAGGTTTTCTTTCCTGCCTGGCTACCACGATTTCGTGAACCGTGCCGACGCTGTAAATATTGGTGGGGCAATAGGCGATGACAAAATCGCTGACGTCCACCATCCTTAGATCTATGTGGAGTGTTTCCCAAAAATTCGAGGCACATTCGCCTCTCGCCTGAATGCCCTTCTCTCCAGGGTCGAAAGTCCATTTGTTCCTGGCTTCCGCACTCTTTGCATCTTCTTTGCCGTATTCGTAAAGCCCCCTAATTTCCGGCTTATTCCAGGGGTCAAAGACGGTAACTCCATATGACTTCAAGAACTCGCCGATGCGGTTGCGCCAGCCAAATTTCTTCTCTTCGGCCCTTGAGGCGACAAAATCCATCGGGCCGGAGAGATAGACCCGCGCACCCTGAAGGTGATTCTTACCTTTCTTTGTCATACATTGCTCCGTGGTGGCTGGGAAACCGAGCTTTTGAAATGCTTTTGCCAAGCAGTTTTGAGCAAGACCGGCCAGTTGCTCCATAATAGGGTTTATTTGTTCATCGGAGGCCGCTTTGTCTATGATCTTGACCAAACTGGTTGCCTCCTCGTTGAGTGCCTCGGCTTCATCAGGTAGACTCAATTCCTGAAGGCGGGTAACCAGAAATCCAGCTTCCAAAAGAAGCTTGGCTCGATAAACCCCTTGAAAAGTCGGTTTTCTCTGCGCAGTCAGCATGGGATCAGAGGCATTCTGCTTTGAGACAGGTCGAATCTCTGCAGCGGAAGTGGTCACATAGATGCCAAAGAGCTTGAGCTTCCCAAGCTCGAAGGCCTGCGGAAGCGTTATGCCACCGGCCCACAGGCATCGTATCCCTCTCTCATTTGCATAATGGTCAATATCAGAAAGCTGTTCCAGCGTTAAGATTCCCACCCGGTCTCTGGGGCTGTTCTTGAGCAGCTTACGCCCTTTATCTTTATCTGCTGTGTCTATGAGCACTAGGGGAATGCTGTGCCCGGCAACCATATCTAGCCATCTTTTTGCAGCCTGATCAATCTCTTTCTCTGCATAGGCACGGCTTTGGCTCATGTGTGGAAAATCCAGATAAAAGGCTGGAGCTGCCGACCAATCAGAAAACCAGCGCTGTATAAGCCCCATAACATTATCACATTCTTCGAAAGTGAGTGGAAATAAGCCGTATTTGCCGAGATGCAGCCCCATGTTGCGCGCAGCCTGGAGGCTACCCCAAATGTTCCGGGCCACTGTATCAGGATCTACTAGATTTTTAGCGCTCAAGCTCACACCCATTTTTTGTGCATATTCCAGTAGCTCGGAGACGTGTTCGGGCCGGAAGTAATTCAGGAGCCCAGGCATGGAGATCTTGTTTTCTGCTTCCCACCTGATTTGTCCTTGAATCGCAACCTCTGCGATCCCTGCTTCCCTTGCCAGATCGATGGAGGCTTTTGCGGCACTAATTCCTCTCTGTCCCCAGAAAACATCAACCAGGAGTCCTAACTTGTGGCATCCCTGATTACAGAGCCTACCCCCTGCCATGGCTTCGGTCAGTGCTTTGAGGATTCGGAGCCTCCTTGTGAACTGTGTCCTGATAGGAAAACGAGCGAGCACGGTTACAGGTCTATGTCTACTATCCGGAGTGTGCAGGAACGGCAAAAAAAGTTCGCCAAGCTTCTGAGTGGCATTCTTGATCGCGTCATCGAAGGACCCTGCAGGTATTCCAAGAATCGGCCGCATCTTGTAGTAGCGCAGATTCAATCTGGTTCCAACATTTGTAGAAGTCAGGATGCTACCCTGACTCCCTAGAATGATGTCCCTGTATTCCTCAGGCCCAACAGCAACCTCTCCCACTGCAGCAAGCCTTTCTGCATCATGGGCAACTCCGACTTGAATTGGTGAGACCTTGCCAAGTGCACGGATTTTGGGAGAGCTAATGGCTGCTCGCCGTATGTCGTGAACGGCGCTTCCCTCATCACTCACCCCCAGGAAAGGCCCGAAAAGAAGATGGTCATAGTCCTTGATTGAAAATGGGTTGGGCTCTGCAACACCACCGAGCTCCATAATGGCATTCCCGATAATCCCAAACAGGCATTCCTTGTCATCACCCTCAAGCTTATGACCCAATTTGTTCAGTCGGGAAACGATATCTTCAAAGAGACGAAACGCTTCACGTAGCGTGTCATAGTATTTGCGGTTGTCTTCGACACTTATTTCGGCGGTTCTCCTTTTTGAAATCGATGAAAGCTGATCTTGAATTCGATTTAGTTCTTTCCGTTCGCTCAAAAGCAGCATCTGCTTTTTCCCCTTATAGAAGCGTCGCAGACCAGCAGTCGTCTTTCAGACCCACCAAGAGCTATTTGGCCAATAGCCTGAAAAGGATTTAAGTAAGCCATATTCGTTCCGTCCGATTATGGCTTGGCATAAAGGAATTTCAGGCTCACGTCTCTTCTTCACAGGTCAAGAACGACAAAAGGTGGATGATGGTCCGTACCTCTTACGGCCTTGAACTTTTTAGGCAGCCTTGGCGTGCTCGGCTGCTTATGAAGAATTCCTGCGGTGTCTGGAACTACTGAGCTTTTCAGCTCCGGAGACACCAGTATATGGTCTATCCAAGACCTCAGCTCTGAAGGTTGGCCGTACCTCGAAGGGCCAAGTGGATTTACCACTCGATCTTGGAAGTCAATGGTCCAGCGGTCTTTAGAAGGAAAAGATGCATGCGTGTTGTGGAAGATGCGCACAGGGTCCCAAATGCTCCCCATCAAAGGCTCGAGAAAACAACCACCCAGAAGCGCTGCGTGGATATCGAACTCCGGCCCATCATTCATATCCCCCATAACTACAACTCTTCCCTTTCCATTTTCATCAACCAGTCGATCCAACCTTTTACGGACAGAATTTGCTTGCGCACGAAGTTTCATCCTGTTTGCCTTCGAGAGCCGTTCATAAGCAAATAGGTCCCCTGGAATGAATGCCCCCTTCGACTTGGAGTGAATTAGGATGAAGGTTGTCTTTGCCTTGAGGCCGCCATCCGAAAAATCGGCTTCCAAAGGCACACGATTCCACCAAGTGTACTTCTCTCGAATTCCGTCACCGTCGGAATCGAACTCATCCAGCTTGAAATCCTTAAGGCTTTGATCCTTACTCCGCACGGTAACTTTGATATTTGCCGTCTTTCGGACTAAGAAGGCTAAGCCTAACGCCCCTCTTTTTTCTGCTTGATGGACATCATATTTCCCGTCAAGATAACTGTCGACAAATGCTCGGGTACGGTCTTCGTCAGGGGGAGCTTCTATAAGACCTATAATATCAGGGTCGACCTCGATTACCAAGGCAGCAAGAAGCTTTGCTCTCCAAAAGTGACTGCTATCGTCTGCTGGGATTTCGAGATTCTTGGGAACCAGATCAATCATATCTTGTCCATTTAGACTCATAACTTTAATCGCTGTCATAGCTATCCTCCTTTTTTAAATGAGGACTACGCCCAATATTTATCATTATTCACATACTTTTAACTAAAGCTCAAGAGTTGAGTAGCGTGCGGGATTCTCATCCCCACCCAGTTCCAAAACTGGGCATGAGTCTCTCTTCTGAAAAGCTCTTTCGATCAACATAAGGAAGCTTTGCTCAGTGCCACATCGCTTGCCAATAGCAAAGCCTTTAGAAAATACAAGCTATGGAACGAATATGGAAAAGCCATCCTATCGACCCCCCCTTTCTTTATGGGGCGGCCTGCCTGGAGCATTAAAAAAAAAGAGCCGGGACCCTCGTGTGAAGGTCCCGGCATGATTCGCCCGGTTGTCCCGGGGCTTGGGCCTGACGACAAGATTCGCCGCAGCATAGTTCGCATCAGTGCCCACTTGGCATTAACCCGGGGGCGCCATCTTGTCTTGGTTGCCGACTCAGCGTGCGCCTGCTGGCGGTTGTGGGTTGATAATTGGCTCTGTCAGGGGGGTCTGGTTTATCATTTTCGGAAGGCCCGCCAGCACTCCCGGCAAAACCAACGTGTCTCACCATTGGTCTCGGGACCTCGGTAAGCCACAACAGCGGCTTCCCGGGGGTGCTGAGAGCAGTATCCCAGTATAGGGCGGTCATCCGGCGGCTTGGTCGCAGGCTGCATCATCCGTCTCCACCGGCCTGATCCGGCCTGACTCCAGCCACCAGATTTGAATCTCGGGGATGGGTGAAGGCTTCGCTTCTTGCGAGGTAGCGAAAATTATGAGCGTGTCAAAGTCCGGCTGGATTTCCAGCAGGAAGTCAATAAGCGCTGTCCGGTTCGATGGGTCAAGCAGGTCGGCTTCATCGATCAAGAGCAGCCGGGCCCCCGCCAGTTTTGCCAAGCTGTATTGAAAGGCCACCCCTACCCTGAATTTTGCTGATTTGCTCAGGGTGGCAAAAGGGCACCCGCTTAACTCAATGTCCAGGCCCTCAGTCAAGGCCAGGGACCGGCCGGGGAAAAGGTGAACTGAGGCGACGTCCAGCAGGTCATTGACCGACCCCAGAGCCTCGGCAATCAGCCGGGAGGGTAGGCCATCCGGAGCCAGGGCCTTGGCCAGGGTGTCGTAAAGGGTCACCTCGGCCTCAACCTGGCCAATTTTCTCCTGGGCTTTTTCGGCCTCGGCTTTGCGGCGCCAGAAGTCGCTTACCGCATAGAGGAGGTCCTGGCCCCTGGCAAGCCGGGCATCCAGGGATGCTATCGAATGGTCCAGGGCAGCCGTGGCCTCGGAGCTGGCCTTTTGTGACTTGGACTTTTCAACCTTTGCAGAAAGCGCCTCATGAGCAGCCTGGAAAAGGTTGAAATCTAACTGTCGGTCCTGAGCGGCCTTGAGTTCGGTTTCCAGAGTGGCCACTTCTTCCTGCTGTTCTTTCAGGTCGGCTTTCAACTTCTCGACCTTGGCGGGGTTGGGGGATGGAGTGCCTGGGACCGCGACTGCGCCGGCCTTGGGACATGCCAACCTGGCACCAGAAAAGACGGGGCACATCGCCGGCCACACCTGGTCAGCTTTGCCGGTTTCCAGGGCCTGGTTCGCAGCGATAAGCCTTTCCAAGATCGGCCGGTTGACCTTCAGAGCGTTGTCCAGTTTCTCAATTTCCTCGGGGTCCGGGGGCTCAGGAAGATTTTCTTCCATGGCCGCCAGTTCGGATTCGAGTTTGGGAAGTTTTTCAATCTCTCCTTCCACCTTCCCCCGTTTGGTGAGGAGTTTGTCCCGTTCAGCCCGTAGCTTCACCAGCCCCTCTTGGACTTCCGCTTCGCTGATGTCTGGGAGGATGTATTCCGTTTCTCCGATGGTGGCCCGGTCCGCCGGTTCCTCCACCTGAAACCCGTCTCGGAGCCGTTTGGCTTCCCGGCGTTTGGTGATGGCTTCGGTCTCCGCAGCCTTGAACCCCTTGGTGGCGGCGATCTCTCCCAAGTCCAGGGTGAGCTTGCGAAACGGCACACTATCTTTCTTGTCGCACAAGACGAACAGTCTTTTGGCGATCTCTGCTGCCGCCGGATTCAGCCCCGGGATCACCTGGAAGAGCAACTCACGCCTCTGCGCTTCAGGCCAATCCAGGAATGTAAAGGAGTCGCAGAGTATCCCGGGCCAGATAGTGGGACCAGAGTCTTCAGGGCCGGAGAAAATCGAGGGTGACTTGGGCGTCTTGCGCCGCGTTCCGGTTTGGCCGTCGGCAAAGGTAAGGCTCACCTCCGCCGCCTTACCGCCGTCGCGAATCAAGGCCGCCTGCTCTTGTTGCGTCTTGAGGCCTCGGGCCTGGCCGGTAAGGCACCATTGGATAGCGTCCCGGACAGAAGATTTGCCGGCTTCGTTTTCCCCGATGATCACATTAATGGGGGCCTGGAGGTGGAGGTCCAGAGATTCCAGGCCCAGAAATTGCCGGATTCTGATATCGGTGATTTTCACAACTCCTCCTTAACCTTGCGGAAGTCGATGCGTTCTGTGGTTTTTGCGGTGGCATTGGCCAGAACCTGCCCCAGCAGGTCCTGCCGCCGCAGCTTCTTGAGACCCCGCTCGAGGCCGGTTTTGGTGAGGTTCAGCAGGGGCCAGACGGTTTCCCGTTCCAGTCCGGCCTCCAGGAGAAATTGCACCACCGCCTGGGTATCCAGATCATAAGAAAGCATTTCAGTGGGGCCGTAAACCAGGTCGCCCACCTGAATCGGGCCGTGTTCCTTCACCCAGTCCTTCAGCCGGGAGGATAGTTCTTTCTCCAGGTTTTGTAGTGTTAAGAGCAATGAGGCGGCTTTCTCGGCCTGTACCAGGGTGACCGGGGCCATAACCTCCACCGGCGTCAGGGCCTTAGCCATAACGGGGCAGTGTGTCGTAACACCGCACCAGCCGCAGAAGGAGCCAGGGGTAGGAGTAAAGGTGTGGTCCGCCTCAATAACTTCTATACGGGCCTTAAGCTCATCCGGAACCGCGGCCAGGTCCAGGTGGGTAAGCAGCACTTCCCGCTCTTTGCCGTAGCGCAGAAAATGCAGCCGCAGCAGCACCTCTTGGATGTCAGGATAGAGGGCTTGTTTCAGTCCCCAGCCATAAGTCCGGAGTTGGAGGTCTTTCTCCACCGTCTGTGGCATCGCCCGGTTAGTCTTCCAATCCACAATGACTCCCAGGGCCTCCTGGCGGAAGTGGAAATCGATAACCATCCGGAAGTAGGCCGCCTCGGAGAAAAACTCACAGGGCTGCCAGTCAGCGTCAAAGGCCAGCTTGTTTTCCACCCCGGGGGCGTCCAGAGCAGGGGGCAGGGTGAAGGTCTGGTAAAACCTCTCCCACATCTCCACCATCTCGGACACCTGGGCAACGGGTTCCTTTGGGGTGGCGCCCCGGGCCCATTCCCAATCGGTGAGCTGAACTGAGGTGATGAGCCGGTCCAGGTAGTTTGCAACCAACTGGTGCATGACCGTGCCGGTTTGCAATGCCTCACTTTTGGCCCGGGGGATTTTGTCAATGTGGACCGTCTTGTAGGCCCAAGGGCATCGCTCATAGAGGTCCAGGCGGGAAAACGAGTATTGCG
>Ga0172371_10002462_pt1 | contig 29398 bp, 34 predicted proteins | sample Lak12m_FD_114543 | JGI IMG/M metagenome (GOLD analysis project Ga0172371, IMG submission 114543) | Freshwater microbial communities from Kabuno Bay, South-Kivu, Congo - kab_022012_12m | ecosystem: Environmental > Aquatic > Freshwater > Lake | place: Democratic Republic of the Congo: South-Kivu...
ATAATCAAATGGATGTTCATATTCTGGATTAGCCAGATAGGCGTAATATCAGGCATTATCTTCGCCATGCTCAAGCTCTATTTCAAATAGTACCGCAAGATTGCTATTCCAATAAATCCTCAACCGGGCCCTTGGGCAAATGGCGCATTAATTAACTTTAATGTTTCAACCTATAATTTAGGCTCTGGCGCTGCAGGTAGTAAAACTGCAGAAATAAGGTGGACCAATAATTGGCAGGCCGGGGGCAGGCCTACGACAATTAGCGTTAAGTGGAGATATAATGTAACGCTGCCGTCTCCTATAACCAATATGGAGGGTTGCCCGTTCCAGATATATCCGTAGGCGGGGAAGGCTGCGAGAGATTTTGTGGTAAAATTATAGCAAGGAGGCGCAGAATGCTTAGAGATTTTACACTTGTTATTGTTAAAGAAGGCGAATGGTACGCCGGTTTCATAAAAGAAGTTCCGGGCGCAAATGCTCAAGGCAAAAGCATTGAAGAGGTAAAGGAAAATATCAAAGAAGCGCTTGAAATGATTCTGGCGTCCAACGAAAAGCACATGTTTGACGATTTAAAGATAAAGCCTGAGCTGGTCAAGGAGGAATTAGTTACAGTTGATGTATGAAAAGGAAAAAACTAATCGGACATCTGGAGGAACATGGCTGCACCAAGGAAAGAGAAGGCGCAAAGCATACGTTATATTACAATCCATCAGAAAGGGTTTCTGCCACAGTTCCGCGTCACAATGAAATTAATACTTTTACGGCTAAGAATATATGCAAGGCTCTAAGGATTAAGATAATTGACGATAAGTAAGGTTATGAAAAAACATTCTCTCATATGCCTAATAACAATACTCCTGACGCTTGGCTTTGCATTGGCCGCGGCGAATAATGCTCATGCGGCTATCGGGACTGGGGGTGCAACTTGCACTGCGCGTAATAAGTCAACCGCAACGAGCCTCACTTGCACTGTAGCCACTCAAAACATTGAAGCAGGAAACATAGCTATTTTGTGGTTTGCAGGAGATAACAATGCAACTGTAAACGGCAATGACGGGCTCCTTTCTTCTGTTGCAGATTCAGCAGGCAATACATGGACAGTCCAGCGGTGCTTCACCAATGCACAGGGGGGGGGAAAAAATGGAGCGACTACCTGTCTTGCATGGTCCAAATTAACGACTGCCTTAACATCGGGTTCAAGCACTATCACGGCAAACACCAATTACAACGGAACTACTACTTATGCAAAGGCTATTGTAGTGAAAGAATTCACAGTAGCGGCAGGAAATACAATAAGTGCTGTAGCTACGGCGACGGATTTGGAAAATGATAACCAAGACCCCGGTTCAATGACTATTTCAGGCTTGACCAATACCGAACACCTCTTTATTCGTTCAACTGCCTTGGAGCGGGCTAATGCCAGTTGGACAGCTACAGGAGGGTACACGTCTTCCGGCTGCAACGGCACAACAGGGGGCTCTGGCGCAACTAACATGACTGTGTGCGGAGAGTTCAGGGTTCTTACAGCAACATCATCCACAAGCAACCCATCATTAAGCTCTGAAGATTGCGCTTCCATCTTCCTTGCCTTTGACGAGGTTACCGCCCCCGGAACTGCAAACAAGCTCGGATTTCTTCAGCAACCAACCAACACCACAGCCGGCGCAACTATATCGCCTGCCGTGACAGTGGAAATTCAGGATTCGTCAGGCACGCGTGTTGGTACACATAATTGTTCTAACTGTGTAACTATTGCTATCAATCCGCCGCCGAGTGGAACTCTAAGCGGAACACTGACAGTAGATGCAGTGAATGGCGTGGCAACATTCAGCAATCTGTCTATTGCAGAGTGGGCTAACGGGTACACTCTTGTTGCCAATTCGACACAGGGACTAACAAGTGCGACAAGCAGCGCCTTCAATATAAGGGGTCCCGACCATCTCGCATTTGTGCAGCAGCCGAGTGAAACCCAAGTTGGCGTTTCCATAACACCCGAGGTAACAGTTGAAATTCTAGATTCGGCAGGAAACAGGGTTACCACGGCAACAAATTCCATAACATTAACCAAAGACCCGGGTAGCCCGGCAGGAAATCTTAGCGGTGGTGGAGCGGTTAGCGCTGTAGCAGGGCTTGCCACATTCAGTGCCTTATCCATAGATGCTCCGGGAAATAATTTTAAGCTTATTGCCAGCGCAACCGGAATAACGAGCGCAACAAGCGATGCCTTCAATATAATATCAGCTCCCGGAGGCCCCTTTCTCAACACAATGTATTGCAGAGAGAGTCACTGGCCCTGATCTTGACCCCGGCTGCACTGCCAATGACGTCAAAATCACAAAAATGGAAATTAATCAGGCAACAACGCCGTTTTCATATTGTGTAGGCGGTGAAACCATAATTGTAGACTTAAAGGCTACTCTCACATTCGGCCCTCCCAAATATGACATTGGTGTTTTCGTTGCCAATGACGGCAAAGGCCTCAGATATAAAGCCTCTGGCGGCGGCGCTCAAAGCTGCACCGTGAAGGCGCTGCCAACTGACTTTGACCCGTCGCAAGGCTCTGACGGCGATACATGCGGCGATTCTGCCGCAAGCGGCAGCTATTTTTATTATATATATGGCGTGCCGGTTGTTTGTCAGGCACGCTATAACACCACGTGCACAACAGGCCTTGACACGAGCGGCAATTTATTCGTCCCATTCGCTACAAGCTGGGATGGAAGCGGCAGTAGAACATGCTCAAATGCCAATGATGTGCTGCCTAATCCATCATCAAAATGCAACATACCTGACACATCCGTAGGCACAATCACTGTAGTAATTCTGCCGAAGATTACAAAGACCGACAACAGAACTACCGTCTCTCCGGGCGAAAATACTCAATATACAGTAACTATCACAAATAACACCGGCATTTCATTGCCCTTATCAATGAAGTGCAGTAACGGACGGGGCAGTTGCTGTGGGGCATCTCTGGGTGATTCATGCAACGCCACCGATGGCACCCCCGGCACATGCGTCGCCGGTGACTCATTAGTATTTACAGATCCCGCTGTAACAGGCCTTACAGTCAGCAATGTTACATGCTCTGCCTCCACAGGCGGCGCGATATGCCCCGGCGGCGTAACTGTGGCAAACATGCAAGGCGCGGGCATAACAATCACTAATATGCCAAGCTACGGCAACAGGTCCATCATGGGCATAACACAGGCAAATCCGGCAGTAGTAACTTACTCGCCGGATAATTTAGAGCCGGTAACCTCATTAAAAGACCCCTATGCAAACGGCGACAGGGTTATAATTTCTGACGTTGTGGGAATGACGGAGGTTAACGGCAGAGAATTTACGGTTGCCAATGTGAACACGACAAATAACACCTTTGAGCTTTCAGGGGTTAACAGCTCAAGTTATACGGCATATTCCTCCGGCGGAACCATCCTTAAAACAAGCAGCCTTACCTTTACTATTGACGCGGCTGTTGACGCAACTAATCCCCAAGCTTCATTCACTAACACTGCCAGAGTCACGATAGGCAGCGCAACAGCTTCTGCCAGCGACACAAACGGCGGAAGCGGAAGCGGAAGCGGCGGCAGCAGGGTGCGCGTCATCAAATGGCGCGAGGTGTTTAGGTAGAAGACGATATAAGCAGCGCTATTATTTGCATACCATAAAGGAATACTTTATAATAATACCATCCCTACCAAGGAGGTATGAGATGGTAAAGACTTCGGTAACAATCCCTGACGATGTTTACGAGGAAGCCAAAAAACAATCGGATAATTTCAGCCTGTTAGTATCAGAATCGCTAAGGGAGTTCCTAAGGATGAAAAAGGTTGAAAAAGCCAAGGCCTCGTTCGGAAAATGGCAAAAGAGGGACAAGGCAAGCGCCGAGATTGTAAAAGGGTTAAGGGAAGAGAAAAGCAGAAAGTATGCAGACCGTTCTAATTGATACGGACATAGCCATTGATTATTTAAGAGGCAATCAAGACGCAAAAGATTTAGTATTTTCTCTGTGGGAAATCGACGCGGCGTATCTAAGCATCCTTTCTGTTTATGAGCTATTTGCGGGCATGAAAGACAACGAGAAAGACGATACCGAGAATTTTATAACCGCCTGTAATATAGAGCCTGTTACGATTGAGACAGCAAAAAGGGCAGGCGAGCTTTACAGAAAATATAGAGCCTTGGGCATAACCCTTACCTCTCTTGACTGCCTAATTAATGCCACCGCAATTATCAATAAACATAAGATAGCCACAGGCAACAAAAGCCACTATCCGAATAAAGAAATTATTTATAAATTTTAGAAATCCTCAACCGGCGCGAGGTGTTTAGGTAGAAGAAATAAGGAGAATTCCCCTTTTCATTCGTAATCTTATTGGAGAGAAGGCTATTGACAGGCACAAAATTTTTATTTATTATATGCCTAAAGGAGGCATAAAATGAGGGCAACTATAGACATAAATGAGGAGCTCATAGAAGAGGCAAAGAAACTTACCATGGTAAAGACTAAAAAGGAGCTTATAAACTTATCGCTTAAAGAACTTATAAGAAAAAAACGCATTGAGCACCTTATTGGTCTCTATGGAACCGCTCCTGTTGATTTAACCTTGAAGGACCTTGAAAAGTTCAGAAAAGATGAGTTCTGAAAAATTCCTAATCGACACAACCGTATGGATTAAGTTCCTGCGCGGACTGGATGCATCTCTAAAGGATCGGCTTGGCTTGCTGCTATCGGAAGAGCGCGCCCTCTCATCAGAGATAATAATCATGGAGATACTAAGAGGAGCAAAATCCGAGAAAGAGTACAATATGCTCTATCAGGATTTTCTTGCGCTTCCCCTGCTCGTTATGGACCATAATGTCTGGGAGACAGCATGGAAAGCCTCATACAATCTTAGAAGGGGCGGCATTAATATTCCGATTGCCGATACAATAATATTAGCAACCGCAGTGCATCATAAATGCACGCTTTTACATTCCGACAAACACTTCACCATTTCAGCGAAATACACAGGGCTTAAGGCCATTGAAGTATGAATATGGGAGGCGCCGACCATAGCAGTCAGAGTGCAATGGCGCGAGGTGTTTAGGTAGAGGCTAAAAAGTGCTTTAAGGGAATCTGTGTTATAATTTTTGCATGAAGCCGGGGTTCATAAAACAAATAAAAAATTATTTCAAGAGCAGGGCAGAGGTTTCCGCGGTCTATCTGTTTGGCTCCGCGGCAGCCGGAACTGAAACCACTGCAAGCGATATTGATATTGCCATATTGCTGAAGCGCGGAATTAATCCATACAAACCCGACATACAACTGAAAATAATGTCTGACCTCGAACTGCTTTTAAAAAAACGCGTTGATGTTGTCCTCCTGAACAGCGCAGACCCCATACTTGAGCGCCAGATTCGTAAGCACAGTATAATTCTCATTGATAAAGCTCCTGATTTTCGTATAGCCTATGAGACAGACGCAAGGAAAAAATATTTTGATTTTACTTACAGGCACGATAATTATATGAACGCCCTAAAGAACAGGATTCTACAGGCGACAAGATGACAGATAGAGAAATCGTAGACAGGCTTATTTCTCTGATTTCAGAATATACAAGGGATTTAAAAGAAGCTGCTGCATCATACAAAAAGTTTTCAGATTTCAAGGCTGATAAAAAAACCCAGCGTTATGTCGAAAGGACGCTCCAGATAGGCATCGAAGCATGCCTTGACCTTGCCAACCATATTATTTCGGCAGAGGGTTTCCGCGAACCTTCAAGCAATGCCGACGCTTTCTATGTACTCTGTGAAAATAAGATAATTCCCATGTCTTTTTTCAACAAACTTAAAGATATGGCAAGTTTTAGGAACCTCATGGTTCATAATTACGCGAAAGTAGATGTCGCAAAGGTTTATGGAATTTTAAAAAGGCACATAAAAGCTTTTGATACTTATCTTAGTTATACGGTTAAATTCCTCAGGAAAAACAAACCGCCAAAGAAAAAAATAAAATAACTTTAAACCTGCTCCGGAGGCTTAGTAGGCGCAGAATATGATTAAAAACAACTCCGGCTTTTCAATTGTCGCAACCGTTATGGCTTTGCTGATGCTGGCGCTTTTTGCGGCTGTCTCGGTCTCTCTAATCACAACATCAGGCGGCATCGGCACACAGGAAGAACAGGGGCAGGAAGCCTTTTATATCGCCGAAGGCGGACTGGAATATATCCTGAAGAACAGGCGCTTTCCCAATTACTCCACGCAGGCCTCAACAATTCCTTTAGGCAGCGGGCAATTCAAAATCTCAACTCCAACTTATCTTACGGCAGATGAAGCTATCGGCTCCGTAACGATAGACGTAGATTCCACAACCAGCTTTCCAAGCGCGGGCCAGATTGTAATTGATTCTGAGGTGATGAGTTATTCTGCCGTAACTGCAACTACATTTACCCTTTCGTCGGCAACCACCCAGCCCCATGCAGCAGGCAGCGCGGTATATCCTGTGACAACCGTGACATCCGACCCCGGCGCGGGAGGCACAACCATTGCCGTTGCCTCAACAACGGGCTTTACGTCACCGGCAGTTATCAAGATTGACAATGAAGATATTTATTGCTCCGGCGTTAGCGCGAGCCCTGCTCAATTCACAAACTGCGTTAGAGGTTACAAGGGCTCAACACCAACAGCTCATTCGGTTGGAACTAATGTCTTTGAATATTCTTTTACTTCTACAGGGACTGTCAGTTCAGGGCTTCTTTCCGATTCGGTCCAGAGGGTTGTTAGAAATAAAATAACCGCGTCAATAAGCAATAATGAAATGTACTGGACGCTTGCAGCATCAAAAGAGTGGGTCAACGGCTCTTTGATATTAAGGCCCTCGGGCGCAATCGCATTCGGAGCTGCAACAAGCGACGCGAAAAGCGGCGTGTCATCGTGGAATGTATCGCATACCGTCTCCGCGGGCTCAAACCGCATTCTGGTTGTTGGAGTATCCTGCGGCGGCTCTTCGCCAGCATACGGAACGAGCGTGACATACGCCGGACAGGCGCTGACTCTTCTTGGCGGTTTTAATCACCCCTCAGTCTTTATCAGGACGGAACTCTGGTATTTATTGAATCCGGCTGTTGGGACTGCGGACGTAACGGTTACGCTTAATACAAGCGCGAGCCTTGTTATCGGCGCTATTTCTCTGACAGGCGTGGATCAGACAAACCCGTTTGACAGCGCGCCTGCATTTCTTTACGGCACTGGCAACCGCGCCAATGTTATAGTCCCTGTAATCACAAACGGAGCATGGGCGGTTGATGTTATGGCGCTGAAACCTACAAACGTAAATCCGGGCACAGGCCAAACCAAACGCTGGAATAAAAATGCCGGCGCAGTGGTCAGAGGCGCGGGCTCCACCAAGCCCATTTCAAAGAGCGGCGTCAAAAACACCCGCGTATGGATGGAGGTTTTTTAAATCCTCAACCGGCGCGAGGTGTTTCAGTAGAAGGGAAAATTAAACATATTGCAAATAAAGTTTATTCTGTGATAGATTATTTTTAAACAACAAGGAGCTTCTATGAGCGTAGACACTTTAAAGATTTATGAAATCCTAAGCGCAAATCTGCCTGAAAATCAGGCAAAGACAATCGCAAGGGCTATTAATACTGCGATTGAGGCAGATACGGAAAAGAAAAAGGAACTCCTTGCGACAAAGGTGGATATTGCCAATGCCAAAACAGAGATTATCACTACCCTTCTTAAGTGGATGTTCATATTCTGGCTTGGTCAGATAGGCGTAATATCAGGCATTATCTTCGCCATGCTTAAGCTCTATTTCAAGTAGTAAATACCGCAAAGTCCTCAACCTGGCGCGAGGTGTTTCAGTAAGAGTTATTTCTTAAGATTCACTGCGCCGGTCTGCGGGTCGTAATCATACTTAGCCATGTCAATTTGCTTGCCAATAAGGTTTGCAATTTCATCAAGGTTTGCGGGATATCTGTCATTGGCCGCGTGATATGCCTGAATAGTCTTTTTTATCGCGTCAAGGTCTGCCGTTTCTTTAACAGCCTGACCTTTCTTATACGCGTCAATCACGGTCTCGCCGTATTCAGACACGGGATTCTTGGGCTTCTGGTCGCAGGAGACAAGGAAAAGTAAAATAGCTATTGCAAACAGTAATTGTTTCACAAAAATATTCTACCACAAATTATCATCTTGTCCTGTAAAATAATTGAATGTGGGTGGTCCTGGCGTTAATATCAGCTTTCACTCTTGCCACGAGCGATGCGCTTACTAAAAAGGCGTTAAACAGAAGCAATGAATACCTTGCGGCCTGGTTCAGATTTATCTTTTCGCTTCCCGTGCTTCTGATTTTATGGATTTTCATTCCTACTCCTGAACTTGACGCCGCATTTTACAGGGCGTTTGCAATCGCGCTTCCTCTTGAGATTATAACCATCATCCTTTACATAAAGGCGCTCAGGGTTTCGCCTATGAGCCTCACTCTTCCGTTCCTTGCGATTACGCCTGTATTTTTAATCCTTGTCTCATATCTGCTTGTCAGAGAAAAAGTTTCGTTCATGGGAGGCATGGGAATATTTCTCATCGCAACAGGAAGCTACACTCTGAATATTGACAGAATCAGGACCGGCATATTCGAGCCGTTCAAAAGCATCCCGAAGGAAAAAGGCTCTGTCTTTATGATAGGCGTTGCGTTGATTTATTGCTTCACCGCGTCTTTGGGCAAGATAGCTATAGAACATTCTTCTCCGCTATTTTTTGCAATCACTTATTACATAGCCATTACAATATGCCTTGCGCCCATAGCGCTATGGATGGGCAGAAAAGAATTAAAAAAATTTATTAGAGAAAAACATTTTAACGGGCTGATAATACCCGGCATAGCATTTTCCGTCATGGCTGCGTCGCACATGGCGGCGATGAAACTTACAAGGGTGGCATATATGATTTCAGTGAAAAGGCTGAGCCTGATTATAGGGATAATCTACGGCTTTGTGCTTTTTAAGGAAGAAAAAATAAAAGAAAGATTCCTCGGAGCAGTCTTAATGCTTGTTGGATTTGTGCTAATAGTAACTACAAGTTGAAAGTGAAAAGGTAAAAATTTTCTGAAATAGGTTTTTAACTCTTACCTCTCAACTTTAAACTCTTAACTTGCAGTTAAGGGATATACGCTTATGCGGAGCGTTGAACGGTTCTTCCTCTCAAAAGCAACAGTCCCGTCAACTTTTGCAAACAGAGTGTCATCTGAGCCTATCCCGACATTAAAGCCCGGATGGAATTTTGTGCCCCTCTGCCTTACAATGACACTTCCGGCGCGTACTGCCTGCCCGCCGTATATTTTAACGCCGAGTCGCTGTGACTCGCTGTCGCGGCCGTTTCTTGAACTTCCTACGCCTTTTTTATGCGCCATCTTTTCCTCCGACTTTTATCTCGTTTATCTTTATGGTCGTATACTTCTGCCTGTGGCCGTTGGTTTTCCTGTAAACCTTTCTCGGCCTCTGCTTATGAACGATTATCCTGTCGCCTCTTACAGCGCCTACTACTTCGGCCTTTACCTCAGCGCCCTTAACATAGGGCTTACCTATCTTACTTTTCTTATCAACTACAACAAGCACCTTATCCAGCGTCACAGCAGAGCCGGCCTCTCCTTCGAGCCTGTCAACCCTCACCGTATCGCCGGATGAGACCTTATATTGCTTCCTGCCTGTTTCTACTATTGCATACATTATATTTTACCTCCGGAATGATTATTAAACAATATTTTCACTATAAAAGTCAACTTTTCTATTCCCCAAGATACGCCTTCTTTACCTCTTCGCTGTTTAAAAGCTTCCTTCCCTCTCCATGCATCTTTATCCTGCCGTTTTCAAGCACATATCCCCTGTTTGAAAGATTCAAGGCCGCATGAGCATTCTGCTCGACAAGCAGGACCGTCACCCCTCCGCCTGAGGCGGACTGGTTTATCTCTTTTATCGCCTTAAATATTCTGCTAACTATTATCGGCGCAAGCCCCAATGACGGCTCATCGAGAAAAAGGAGTTTCGGCTCCGACATCAAGGCCCTCACTATCGCAAGCATCTGCTGTTCCCCTCCGCTCAAAGTGCCGCCAAGCTGCCTCTCCCTCTCCTTCAAAACCGGAAACATCTCAAACATCTTTTCGTATTGCCTTTTCAACTTTTCACTTTTAACTTTTAACTTTGAACTTATTGTATACGCTCCCATTTCAAGATTTTCCTTCACCGTGAGTTTCGGAAATATCCTTCTCCCTTCAGGCACATGGCTTATGCCCATCTCTACAATCTTGTGCGGAGGCATATTGGAAATGTCGTTTCCCATGAAAGATATTGTTCCTGCCTTTGGCTTTAATATTCCGGATATGGTCATCAGCGTAGTGGATTTCCCCGCGCCGTTGCTTCCAATAAGGCATACAATCTCGCCCTGCTCTATTTTCAGCGTAATGCCCTTCAACGCCTCAATCGCGCCGTAAAATGTGTGAATGTCATTAAGCTCAAGCACTGTGTTCCTTTCCAAGATATGCCTCTATAACCAATGGATTGCTTCTTATTTCAGAAGGAATCCCTTCCGCAATCTTCACTCCGTGATCCAGCACTATTATATTCTCCGAAATCCCCATCACAACCTTCATATCATGCTCGATAAGGATTATTGTTTTGCCAAGCTCCTGAAGCTTTTTAATAAGCTCCATCATCTCTCCTGTTTCTTGAGGATTCATCCCCGCAGTCGGCTCATCAAGAAGAAGCAGCCTCGGCTCTGTAGCGATAACCCTCGCTATCTCAAGCCTCTTCTGGCTTCCGTAGGGAAGGCTGCACGCAAGTACGCCAGCGTATGATTCAAGCCCTACAAGCTCAAGATATTCAATCGCCTTCTCACTTATTGCCTTTTCCTCATTTTTAAATCTATTGCTTCTTAGCATCGCGGAAAGGAGCCCTGATTTTGTCCTGCAATGCTGGGACACCATAACATTTTCAATGACAGTCATCTCTTTAAATAACCTTATGTTCTGAAACGTCCTGGCCAGGCCGAGCTTCACAATGCTGTCCGGCTTAAGGCCCGCAATCTCTCTGTCTGAAAAACTAATCGCTCCTTTGGTGGGACTGGTTATCCCTGTGAGACAGTTAAAGAGCGTTGTCTTTCCCGCGCCGTTTGGCCCGATGATACTCGTTATGGAGCCTTCATTAGCCCTGAAGCGCACTTCTTCAATCGCCCTTATGCCGCCGAAATGTTTTGTAAGGTCTCTAACTTCTAAAAGAAACACCATACTGGTCATTGACCTTTCCCTCCAATCAAACCCTGCGGCCTGAATATCATAAGCATTACAAGCCCGCTTCCGAGCGCAAGCATGCGATACAACTGAATCTCTCTCAGCATCTCAGGAAGCATAACGAGTATCACCGCACCCAATATCACGCCGGGAATGCTTCCAATCCCGCCGAGTATAACCATGCAGAGTATAAGAACGGATTCCATGAACGTGAAACTTTCGGGAGACACAAATTGCATCTTGGCTGCAAAGAGAATCCCGGCAACCCCGGCCCAGAACGCGCCGAAGGCGAACGAATAAAGTTTGTATGCCGTAGTATTTATCCCGATGGAAGAGGATGCTATCTCATCCTCTCTTATCGCGATCCACGCCCTGCCTATCCTGGAATCAGCAACCCTTCTGATTATGAACACTGCAACGAGGACAAAAATTAGAATGAAGTAATAGAAATGGCTCAGCCTGCCGATATGCATCCCGAATAAATACGGAGGCTCAATCCCTGAAATTCCATTAGGCCCTTTAGTAAGCGAATCCCAGTTATTTAAAACGAGCCTTACAATCTCTCCGAAACCAAGAGTTACTATCGCGAGATAATCCCCCCTCAGCCTTAAAGCGGGAATTGCGAGTATGAATCCCGATAATGTTACGACCGCAAGCGAGAGAGGCATGGAGGTCCAAAAACCTATACCGAGTTTCGTGTTGAGGAGAGCATAAGAGTATGCGCCTATCGCGTAAAAAGCCACAAAACCGAGGTTTAACAAGCCTGTAAAACCTACGACTACGTTCAATCCCTGCGCGAGTATTATATAGATTCCCGAAAGCACTGCAATATCAATCAAATAATCATGCCCGTAAAGCGGGAGTGTGAGGACAACCGTTGATATGAGAAAAATTAAGGCGATTGAACGTGTTTTTGATTCAGGAAGTTTTAAGGCGGAAAAATATTTTTTAAAATTTGTGATTGTTCCTTTTATTGAAACTCTGCGCCTTTTTAAAATGTTCAGAAGGAAAAGCGCGGTAAATAAAACGACAAAAAGAATCCCGGCTGCCTCCAAGCCCTTAAATGGAAAGAAGAGCAGCGAAAACCAAAGGGCGATAATGAGTGAATGGGTGAATCGGTGAATTGGTGAATTGCCATAGCTCGTAGAGGTGAATCGGCTCATACTTTTTCTTCCTGTGTTTTTCCGAATAGGCCGGAGGGCTTAATAAGCAGAATGATTATTAAAATAACAAAAGCATATGCGTCCTTGTATTCGCTTGAAATGTAGCCCGCGCTCAGGCTCTCGACCAGGCCCAGAAGAATTCCTCCGAACATCGCGCCGGGAATGCTTCCGATCCCGCCGAGAACTGCCGCAGTGAAGGCCTTAATGCCGGCGATATATCCAATGGAGTAATTCACTAGCCCGTAGTATATCGCAACCATAAGCCCCGCGACCGCCGCAAGACCTGAACCGATAATAAAGGTCACGGATATGACGGTGTCTATGTTTATGCCGACTAATGACGACATCATCTTATCCTGAGCAACGGCCCTCATCGCCTTGCCCGTTCTCGTTTTTGTGATGAACAGGTTCAAAAAGAACATTAACACCGTAGACACCGCTATTATAAAAATTTGCGTATATGTAACGCTCGTTCCCATAAGTTCGATACTTGTCTTTTCAAAAAGATGAGGGAAAATCTTATCAGACGCCCCCTGCGTGAGCATCACATAATTCTGGAGGAATATCGAAACGCCTATTGCGCTTATCAAAGGGCTGAGCCTCGGCGCGTTTCTGAGAGGTTTATATGCTATCTTTTCTATTGTGAAGCCATAAGATGAACAAAATACTACAGAAAGAATAAATGTCAGTATCAGCGCAAGAGGGAGGCTGTAAGACGTAAGGCCTATTGCAGTGAAAAAGGCAAGGAATATAATTCCGAGATAGGCGCCGAGCATGTAAATCTCGCCGTGCGCGAAATTTATAAGTTCCAGGATACCGTAGACCATTGTATAGCCGAGAGCGATGAGGGCGTACACTCCTCCGAGGGTAAGGCCGTTGATTAACTGCTGGGTGAACACATGAAATTTTAGCAGAAAAAAGAGTTGTTTTTAAATACCCCTTCCATTTTCATCTAAAAGTTTATAAAATATGTGATTCAATTTAGGTTTAAGGAGGTTATACATGGCAAGAAAGAACTATTATTTTACTTCCGAATCCGTAACTGAAGGCCATCCCGATAAGATAGCCGACCAGGTATCGGATGCGATTCTTGACGCGATAATCGCGCAGGACCCTGTTGCGAGAGTGGCCTGTGAGACATTGGTGACAACGGGACTGGCGTTTGTAGCGGGCGAGATTTCAACAACATGTTATGTCCATATCCCGGACATCGTCAGGGAAACCATTAAGAACATCGGTTATACAAGGGCAAAATACGGCTTTGACTATGAAACCTGTTCGGTAATAACCTCCATAGACCAGCAGTCAGGCGATATCGCCCTGGGCGTTGATACAGGCGGCGCAGGAGACCAGGGGCTGATGTTCGGCTTTGCCTGCAACGAGACTCCTGAGCTTATGCCTCTTCCTATAATGCTTGCGCACAAGATCGCAATGAGGCTTTCGGAAGTCAGAAAGAATGACGTCCTCCCCTATCTGAGGCCTGACGGGAAGTCTCAGGTAACAGTTGAATATAAAGACGGCAAACCATTCAGGATAGATACAATCGTAGTATCTTCACAACATAGCCCTGATGTGCACATGAAAGATATGAAAGAAGACATTATTGAAAAGGTAATCAGGCCGGTTGTTCCGAAGGAACTTCTTGATGAAGAAAACATAAAGTACTATATTAACCCCACAGGCCGTTTTGTCGTAGGCGGCCCTATGGGCGACACAGGCCTGACCGGCAGAAAAATAATAGTTGACAGCTACGGAGGCGTGGGCAGCCACGGAGGCGGATGCTTCTCAGGAAAAGATCCAACAAAGGTAGACCGTTCAGGCGCTTATATATCAAGATATATCGCTAAAAATATCGTTGCGTCAGGAATAGCAGACAGAGTTGAGGTGCAGCTTGCTTACGCAATCGGCCTTCCCGAGCCTGTCTCGATACTTGTTGACACATTCGGCACGGGAAAAATTGAACAGGGGAAAATTGTTCAACTAATAAGGAAGAACTTCAACCTCACGCCTAAAGGCATAATAGACCACCTTAAACTGAGAAGGCCGATATTCAAGAAAACAGCCGCGTACGGTCATTTCGGAAAAAATGATCCTGACTTTACATGGGAGCAGACAGATAAGGCAGCAACGTTAAAGAAAGAAGCAGGAATTTAATTAACAAAGTTATGAGTTGAGAGTTAAGAGTTAAGAGTTTTTCAACTTCTAACTTTCAACTTTCAACTTTTAACTTCTCACTTGGAGGATAGATGATAAAGCATGATGTTAAGGATATTAAACTCGCGCAAAAAGGTAAGTTGAGAATAGAATGGGCTGCCAAAGAAATGCCGGTACTCAAGAGCATCACGGAGCGGTTCAGAAAGGAAAAACCTCTTAAGGGTTTAAGGCTTGCCGCGTGCCTGCATGTAACTACCGAAACTGCAAATCTCGCAGAGACGCTTAAGGCAGGAGGGGCGCAGGTATATCTTTGCGCGTCCAATCCGTTAAGCACTCAGGACGATGTTGCATCATCATTAGTTAAGAACTCAGGCATTTCCGTTTTTGCGATTAAAGGGGAAGATCATAAGACTTATTACAGGCATATCATGGATGCCCTTTCTCTGAAACCGCACGTCACAATGGACGACGGCGCAGACCTGGTTTCCGTGCTCCATACAAAGAGAAAAGAGCTGCTGAAAAACCTTCTGGGCGGAACTGAGGAAACAACAACCGGCGTCATAAGGCTTAGGGCCATGGCTGAAAAAGGCGTTCTGAAATATCCCATTGTGGCTGTGAATGACGCTTATACAAAATATTTATTTGACAATCGTTATGGAACCGGACAATCAACCATGGATGGAATTATGCGCGCTACAAACAGGCTTGTAGCAGGCTCTGTATTCGTTGTCGCCGGCTACGGCTGGTGCAGCAAAGGCATAGCCATGAGGGCTAAAGGCCTGGGCGCAAGGGTAATTATTACGGAGATAAATCCCCTCCGCGGGCTTGAAGCGACTATGGACGGGTTTGAAGTCATGCCAATGAAAGACGCTGCAAGAATCGGCGACATATTCGTTACTGCTACCGGAGATATTGACGTTATATATAAACAATGCTTCAGCCTCATGAAAGACGGAGCTATTTCCTGCAATTCGGGGCATTTCAATGTTGAGATATCCATAGAAGCCTTGAAGAAAATGTCAAAATCAAGGAGAATGATAAGAGATTTTGTAGAAGAATTTACGCTCAGGAACGGCAAGAGGATATATCTCCTCGGAGAGGGGCGGCTTATTAACCTTGCTGCCGCCGAGGGGCATCCTTCCGCTGTTATGGATATGAGCTTTGCGAACCAAGCGCTCTGCGCGGAATACATGGCTAAAAATTACAAAAAACTTGAGAAAAAAGTTTACAGCGTCCCGGAAAAGATAGACGCGGAAATATCGAAGCTGAAACTCAGGTCAATGGGGATTAAGATAGACGCCTTAACCCCGGCCCAGAAGAAATACCTCGCAAGCTGGGAGATGGGAACGTAAAGAAGTTTAAAGTTAAGAGTTATAAGTTATAAGTTAAGATAAAAAATTCTCCGCTGTTCACTTTTAACTTTAAACTTTTAACTTCTAACTTTATTTGATATGAGAAGGGTTGAGATATACGACACGACCTTGAGGGATGGCTCTCAGGCAGAGGACATTGCGTTCTCTGTTGAGGACAAACTGCGGATAACTGAGAAGCTTGATGCCCTCGGCATGCGTTATATCGAAGGCGGCTGGCCGGGCTCAAATCCCAAAGACGCGGAATACTTTAAGAAATCAAAAAAACTTAAACTCAAAAACTCCGTTGTCACGGCATTCGGGAGCACTCACAGACCGAAACACAAGGCCAAAAACGACGCAAACATAAAGGCTCTTATCGAGGCCGAGACCCCTGTAATAACCATATTCGGAAAGACCTGGGACTTTCATATCAAAGAATCCCTAAAGATAACTCCTTCGGAAAACCTTGATATAATCCATGATTCTGTGGCGTATCTTAAAAAATACGCTGACAAGATTTTTTTTGACGCGGAACATTTTTTTGACGGATACAAAGATAACCCGGCTCTCGCGCTGAAATGCCTCGCGGCCGCTCATAAGGCAGGAGCGGACTGCCTTGTGCTTTGCGACACAAACGGCGGAACAATGCCCGATGAGATACGCAAAATAGTCTCTGACGTTATCAAAAAAACAAAATTACCAATAGGGATACACGCTCATAATGATTCTGAATGCGGGGTGGCGAATTCAATAATAGCGGTTGAGCTTGGCGCCTCACAGGTACAGGGCACGATTAACGGCCTTGGAGAGAGGTGCGGAAACGCCAACCTATGTTCCATAATCCCTGACCTCCAGCTTAAGCTTGGAATACGATGCATCAGCGACGCCCAGATAAAAAACCTCAGGGATGTATCAAGGTTTATAAATGAGATAGCAAACATCCTGCATTTCAAGCGCCAGCCTTTCGTCGGCGACAGCGCGTTCGCTCATAAGGGCGGGGTGCATGTAAGCGCGGTCATGAAAAGGCCTGAGACCTACGAACATATAAGGCCGGAACTTGTCGGAAACGCACAGAGGGTGTTAATCTCAGACCTCGCCGGCAGAAGCAATATTCTTAGAAAGGCAAAGGAATTTAATATCCACCTTGAGCCTGATTCTCCACAGCTTCAGGATATACTCAATACGCTGAAAGACCTGGAGCATCAGGGATTCCAATTTGAGGGAGCCGAGGCCTCGTTTGAACTTCTACTTAAGAAGGTTTTGGGTCTGCACAGAAAATTCTTCGACCTTGTAGGTTTCAGACTGATCGTAGAAAAAAGGAGAGAAGGAGAAATCCCTCTGAGCGAGGCCACAATAATGATGAAGGTCGGAGGCAAGACAGAACATACGGCTGCAACAGGCGGCGGCCCTGTAAATGCCCTGGACAGCGCCCTGAGAAAGGCCCTTGAGAAATTTTATCCCGAACTGAAAGAAGTAAAACTCCTTGACTATAAGGTCAGGGTCCTTACGGCAGGCAGGGGGACATCCGCAAAGGTAAGGGTTCTCATTGAATCGGGAGATGAAAAAAACAGATGGGGCACTGTCGGCGTATCGGAAAATATCATCGAGGCGTCATGGCAGGCTTTAGTTGATAGTATTGAATACAAATTATTGAAGGGAAAAGACTAAGAATCGTATTCTACCGCTATGACCGCAGATGAACTTCTTGAAAAAGGAATAGCACTCTTAGAGGAAGACCCTCTCGCCGCACTCTCGTGTTTTGAAAAAGCTCATACACTTAAAGACACACCTGTGATTCAATCGTACCTTGGAATGTGCATTGGGACTGAACGCGGAAAGGTCAGCTACGGGATTATGCTCTGCACAAATGCCATCACGCTTGAGCCCGAAAATCAGATTCATTATCTTAACCTCGGCAAGATTTTCGTTAAAGCAGGCAGAAGGGCCGAAGCCATAGAAACATTCAGAAAAGGGCTTTCGTTCCGCGACAGCGTTGAAATAAGGCGCATCCTTGACAAGTTGGGAACCCGCAAAAAACCTATTATCCCTTTCCTTCACAGAGATAATCCTCTGAACAAATATTCGGGTATTTTACTTCGCAGGTTAAGGCTGAGATAAGTGCTTAAGAGCTCAAGATTTTTCAAAACTTCTTATGTTAAAATGCTACTGTCATGGAAGAAATCGGGATAGTTAAAAGCATAGCAGGAGTTATGGCAAAGGTCTCTGTTCCGAAAAAGAGCGTCTGCGAAGGCTGCACCGCGGGCACATGCAAGCCTGAGGAGCAATCCATGGAGATAGAGGCCATAAACAGGGCTGGGGCAAAGGCCGGCCAAAAGGTCAGAGTTGTCGTAAAGTCCTACACATATCTTAAAGGCTCACTACTTGTCTACGGCGTTCCCGCAGCAGCCCTTGTTGCCGGTGCGGTCCTCGGGAAAGAAATCGGCGGTCAATATTTTAAAGGTATAGACCCAGAGATACTATCTGCGATATTCGGTTTTGGTTTATTGGTGATTGCATTTTTAGGTATCAAGCTATGGAGTCGCAAGGTTGAGAAAAAAACTGAAACAAAGCCTGTTGTAGAAGAAATACTCGAATAAAAATTCAAAACAAAGACTGGTGAATAGGTAAATGGGTGAATAGGTGAATGGGTAAGCAGCGAAAATGATTTTTTGTTTCTCCGATTCACCGATTCACCAATTCACCGTATTTTCAACTTATACAAGGGGGTTTTATGGCTAATCTTGATGTTAACAAAATCAGAAATGTCGCTGTAATTGCCCACGGCGGCGCCGGCAAAACATCTCTTACCGAGGCAATGCTCTTTGATTCAGGTTCCATTGACAGGCTTGGCAGCGTTGAAGAAGGCAATACGACGACCGACTGCGAACCCGAAGAAATATCAAGAAAGATAACAATCACATCAGCCTTTGGCTTCTGCAACTGGAACAACCACCGCATAAACCTGATTGACACTCCCGGATTCATAAATTTCGTTGAAGACACAAGAGGAAGCCTTAAGGCCGTTGACGGAGCCGTAGTCATAGTAAGCGGCATATCGGGGGTTAAGGCGGAAACGGAGAAAGTCTGGAAATACGCCTGTGAATATGAAATACCACGGATTGTCTTCATAAACAAGATGGATAAAGAATCAGCCAATTTTCCCGCCGCGCTCGATGAACTTGCGCAATCTTTCGGAACGGAAGGCGTTCCTTTGCAGGTTCCGATAGGCGCCGGCGAAACCTTCACCGGAATTATTGATATCGTAAACATGAAGGCATATAAATTTTCAGGCGGCAAGGCAGTTGAATCTGACATACCGGCTGACATGCTTTTCGAGGCTCAGGAATACAGGAAGAAACTTGTGGAAAAAATCGCTGAGTCAGAAGACGCGCTTCTTGAAAAATATCTCGAAGGCGGCGAGTTGACACAGGAAGAAATTATAAGCGGGATTAAAGAGGGTTCCCTGTCGAGGAGGTTTATCCCCGTTGTATGCGGTTCTGCGGCAAAGAACATAGGCATTCCCCAGCTTCTGGATGCGATAATACTATGCCTGCCCTCCCCTAACGACCTTGTAAGAATCTTCCCTATCAGGGGTAAAAATCCGAAAGACTCAAAAGAAGTGCAGAGAAAACCCGACGAAAAAGAGCCGTTCGCGGCTTATGTGTTTAAAACAATAGCAGACCCTTATGCCGGAAAGCTATCGTTATTCAGAGTTTACTCAGGCCTTTTGAAGGCTGATTCGACAGTCCTTAACGCAACAACAGGCGTAAAAGAAAGAATTGGCCAGATATTTTATCTCCTCGGCAAAAAGCAGATACCTGCAAGCAGTTTAGGCCCCGGCGAGATAGGCGTTGTATCAAAACTCAAAGAGACAAATACCGGTGACACGCTCTCTGACGAGTCACATCCCATAGTGTTCGGGAAGGTGAAATTCGCTGAACCAATAATCTCCTACGCAATAGCGCCAAAGAGCAAGGGCGACGAGGAAAAGGTCAGCACCGGCCTTCACCGGATTCTTGAAGAAGACCCTACCATCAAATTCCACAGAGAAGAAGAGACAAAGGAGATGATACTTTCAGGCATGGGACAGGTGCATCTTGAAGTGGCGCTTGAAAGATTAAAAAGGAAATTCGGGGTGGAGGTTGTCATGAAAACTCCGAAAATCCCGTACAGGGAAACTATCAAGTCAGCGGCCGACGCTCAGGGCAGATACAAAAAACAGTCCGGCGGAAGAGGCCAGTACGGCGATTGCTGGATAAAGATAGAACCTATGCAGAGGGGCAAGGGTTTTGAGTTTGTCGACAACATCGTTGGGGGCTCAATACCAAGGCAATATATCCCTGCGGTCGAAAAGGGAATTATTGACGCAATGCATGAGGGAATAATTGCCGGCTATCCCATGGTGGATGTAAAGGTAACGCTTTATGACGGCTCATATCACACGGTGGATTCATCCGAAATGGCGTTTAAGATCGCCGGCTCGATGGCTATAAAAAAGGCTGTTGAAGGAGCTAAACCTGTTCTGCTTGAGCCTGTGATGAAGGTAGAGATTACAACGCCTGAAGATTCCCTCGGCGCAGTTATAGGCGATTTGAATTCAAAGAGAGGAAAGGTGCAGGGAGTTGAGTCGCAGGCGAGAAGCCAGAAGATATCAGCGTTGGTTCCTATGTCCGAGATGCTGACATACGCGAATCAACTCCATAGCCTAACGTCAGGCAGGGGATTGTATTCCATGGAATTTTCGCATTATGAGGAAGTGCCTTCGCATCAGGCACAGAAGGTAATTACCGAAAGAGTCGCTCAGAAGAAAGAAAAGGCTGAAGAGAAATAATGGGAGGCAAAGACATCAAAGATACGCTTAATCTTCCGCAGACGGGCTTCCCTATGAAGGCAAACCTTACCCAGAAGGAGCTTGAGACGCTCAAGTTCTGGGAAGATAATAAGGTATATGAAAAACTGCAAGGGAAGAATTCAGGCGGCAGGCACTATATCCTTCATGACGGGCCTCCGTACGCAAACGGCCATATTCATATCGGCCACGCCTTGAATAAAATCCTGAAAGACATAATAATAAAATTCAAGTCCATGCAGGGGTTTTATTCCCCCTATATTCCGGGATGGGACTGCCACGGGCTTCCTATCGAGCTTCAGGTTGATAAAAACCTCGGAGAAAAAAAAGACAAGATAGATATCCTTGAAAAAAGAAAACTCTGCAAAGAATATGCCGCAAAATTCGTCGATATTCAGAGGGAGGAATTCAAGAGGCTCGGGGTAATGGGCGACTGGCAGGAGCCGTATCTCACAATGTCATACGGCTATGAGGGCGCGATTGTCAGGGAGTTCGCTGAATTAGTAAAAAGGGGATATGTCTATAAGGGTAAAAAACCGGTACATTGGTGCCCCTCGTGCGTTACCGCTCTCGCTGAAGCAGAGGTTGAATACGCGGACAAAGAATCGCCGTCTGTTTTTGTAAAGTTTAAAGTTCAGAGCGAAGAGTTCCCGCCTCAGGCGGGTTCGCCGGAGGCGAAAAAAGTTAAAATGCCTGAACTTGCCGGCAAAAAGGTTTTTTTCGTTATCTGGACTACAACCCCGTGGACACTGCCTGCTAACCTCGCCGTGGCATTTCACCCAGAACTTGTTTATGCTGCCGTTGAAATGGGGGGTGAGGTATATATCGTTGCGGAGGGAAGGCTTGAGGCGCTCAAAGAAAGAATCGGCCTTGACGGAAAGGTTATCGCAAAGATAACAGGAAAAGAGCTTGAAGGGGTTAATGCTGAGCATCCTTTTATTGACAGGAAATCGCGGGCTGTTCTCGGAGATTTTGTTTCTCTTGAGGAAGGAACGGGAATTGTTCATATTGCGCCGGGACACGGCGAAGACGACTATGAGACAGGCTTGAAATACGGACTTGATATCTACGCTCCGGTTGATGACAAAGGGAAATTCACAAAAGCTGTTCCTGAGCTTGAAGGGCAATTCGTATTCAAGGCAAACGCTCAGATAATTGAGATATTAAAAAGCAAGAATGCCTTGATAAAGGAAGAAAAAATAACACACTCCTATCCGCACTGCTGGAGGTGCAAAAAACCTGTAATATTCCGCGCAACTGAGCAGTGCTTCATTTCGGTTGAGCATAACAATCTCAGAGGAAAGTGCCTTGAAGAAATTGATAAGGTCAACTGGATTCCAAAATGGGGCAGAGACAGGATACATAACATGGTCTCGGGAAGGCCTGACTGGTGCATCTCGAGGCAGCGCACATGGGGAGTGCCAATAACACTTATCAGATGCCAGGACTGCGGAGAATTTGTAAGAGACGATTCAGTTCTGGATTCAATAACCAATGCTGTTGAAGAAAACGGGGCCGATGTATGGTTCATGAAAGAGGCAGAACAATTCCTGCCCTCCGGATATAAATGCGGAAAATGCGGCGGTACGTCCTTTTCAAAAGAGATGGATATACTTGACGTATGGTTTGATTCAGGCGTGAGCCATGCCGCCGTGATGGAGAAAAACCCGAAGCTGTCATGGCCTGCCGACATATACCTTGAGGGTAGCGACCAGCATAGGGGATGGTTCCAGAGCTCCTTGCTTGCATCGGTCGGGACAAAAGGGACGTCGCCTTACAGAACGGTTCTTACGCACGGTTTTGTAATGGACGGTTCCGGCAAAAAAATGTCAAAGTCCCTCGGCAATGTTGTTGCCCCGCAGGAGATAATAAAGGCTAACGGCGCTGAGATTCTAAGGCTCTGGGTTTCTGCCGAAGATTACAGGGACGACGTAAGAATATCAAAAGAGATAGTTGACAGGCTTACTGAGGCATATAGAAAAATCCGGAATACGGCGAGGTTCCTGCTCGGCAATCTTAATGATTTTGACGGAAAGGATTACAGCAAAGACCTGCTTGAGATTGACAAATGGGCTATGTCAAGGCTTCAGACCCTGATTATAAAAATCACGTCTTCATACGAGAGGTTTGATTTTCATGAAGTGTATCATCTTCTTCATAACTTCTGCATAGTGGATATGAGTTCCTTCTATCTTGATATTCTGAAGGACAGGCTCTATACATTCAAGGCTGATTCAAAGGACAGAAGGGCCGCGCAGTGGGTCTTAAATAAGATACTCTTAACTATGACAGGGCTTATGGCTCCGGTTATCTCTTTCACTGCGGAAGAGATATGGAAGTTCATTGCCGGCAGCAAAGAAGAAAGCGTATTCCTTTCCGCATTCCCAAAGGCAGATGAAGGATATCTTGATGCCGCGCTTGAGGAGAAGTGGGCCAAGCTTATAGCAATAAGAAACGAGACAAACAAGGCACTTGAACTAAAGAGGCAGAATAAGTTCATAGGAAACTCGCTCGAAGCAAAAGTGATTTTGCATCTTGCAGAGAATGAATTTAACCTGCTCAATGAATATAAAGAATTCCTTCCGGCATTGTTCATTGTCTCTGCCGCTGACATAATGCCTGCGTCAGGGAAGATAGACGGCGCTTATGAGAGCGAAGAGATAAAGGGCATGTCTGTCGTAGTTGAGCGCGCTGAAGGCAAAAAGTGCGAGCGTTGCTGGAACTGGAGCACGGCTGTCGGCACATTCAGCGAAGCGCCCGGACTATGCGGGAAATGTTATAATGTCGTTAGATGAAAAGAGTGTACCTTGCCCTGATACTGCTTTTAGTAGTGTCGGATCAAATAACAAAATATCTCGCGGATAAACTCATAAACCCGGCCGGGTCCTTAGAGGTTTTGCCGTTCCTTCATTTTGTCAACCTAAGGAATAAGGGAGCCGCGTTCGGTATGTTTAAGAGTTTCGGCAATGAAGGTTTCATAATTATTTCCATTCTCGCAATAGCCGTAATAATCTTCATGCTGATAAGAGGCAAGGAGGATATGCTCGGCCTTTCCCTGATCCTCGGAGGCGCAATCGGAAATCTTATAGACAGGCTTTTTTACGGCTCTGTAAGAGATTTTGTAGATGTTTTTGCCGGCAGGTTCCACTGGCCCGCGTTTAATATCGCGGATTCCGCCCTGACGATAGGCATTGCCATTATTTTCATGAGCCTGTTCAAATCAAAAGGTTCGAAGGCATAGTCATTTATGTTTCCAATCTTAATTAAGTTAGGCCCTGTGACAATACATACTTACGGCGTTCTCATCGCCATCGGCTTTATCCTGGGGCTCGCGCTTGCTGTAAGGCAGGCAAAGAAACAAGGAATCCCGGCTGACAAGATTATTGACCTCGGCTTTTACATGCTCATCGCGGCAATCATCGGTTCAAGGCTTTTCTTTGTGCTTGTGGAGGCAGGCCATTTCCTGAGAAATCCTCTGGACATATTCAAGATATGGCAGGGCGGCCTTGTATTTTACGGTGGAGTAATCTTTGCAATTCCAGTCGGCATCTGGTATGCAAAAAAGAAAGGGCTTGATATCTGGGGGACTGCCGATATCTTCGCGCCATCTCTCGCGATAGGTCATGCCATAGGAAGGCTCGGCTGCTTCTCGGCAGGATGCTGTTACGGAGAGCATGCGGAAAATCTTCCATGGGCAGTGACATTCATGAACCCTGATTCCCTTGCAAAGTTAGGCGTACCCCTGCATCCGACGCAGTTGTACGAATCGGCAGGTGAATTTATAAATTTCATTATCCTGATAGTTTTAAGAAAACACCAGTCATTTAAAGGCCAGTTATTATGGACGTATCTTTTAATATATTCCGTTATCAGATTCACCGTGGAGTTCTTCAGGGGCGATGAGGTGCGAGGCTTTATCTTTGGAAGCATATCCATATCTCAGGGGATAAGCATCCTGCTGTTCCTGTCCGCCCTTATCGCAATCCGCATCTTCAGAAAAAAGAAGATATAAAATCCTTCACGAAACTTTGCCTTTACTTCAAATCGGAATATAGCTAAAATAACGCCATGGAAAGAAGACGCTTCAAAAGGGTAAGGGTCAACCTTAAGGCAGAGCGCATCTCCGGCAACGAGAAATATGCCGTATTTATAGAAAACATTTCGGAATCAGGCATTTATATGCTTGCCTCAACATCAAACGACAATAAAAAATACGAACCGGGAACCGAGATTGAACTGAATCTTAACCTCACAACCGGAAATACAATTTACCTTCGCTGCAGGACAAAATGGGCTTATTACAAGATACCGCCCGACCGGCTTACTGACAGCATAGGGCTTGAAATCATAGAGCCGCCGCAGGAATATATCGACTTCGTAAGGACGCTTTACTAACTGAGAATCTAAAGCGGCAGATATGCCTTGGGGTTCAGGTCCATTCCGGCAAAGTGTTTATTCAGAAAATGATGATACCCTGCCGCAGCAATCATTGCGGCGTTATCAGTACAAAGATTTATGGCAGGAATAAATATTTCGGCCTTCAGTTCCTCGCCCATTTCTTTCATCCGTTTTCTTAACTCACTGTTGGCGGATACGCCTCCCGAAAGAGTAACGCGCTTTATCCCCTCTTTTTTTATCGCCCATTCTGTCTTTTTCACAAGAACATCAACCATGCATGCCTGAAACGAGGCGGAGATATCCGCTACTGACAAATCAGCCTTCAGCTTTTTCTTGCTGGCTGACGGCTGCTGACTGCTGATAGCCGTTCTCACTGCCGTCTTTAACCCGCTGAAGCTAAAATCAAATGATTCCGGAAGATACGGCCTCGGAAAGTCTATCGCTGCGTTATTCCCTTCTGATGCAAGCTTATCTATGACAGGGCCGCCCGGATACCCGAGCCCAAGAAGTTTTGATACCTTGTCATAGGCCTCTCCAGCCGCGTCATCCCTCGTCCTGCCAAGCTCTATATACCTACCAAAGCCATCCACACGGTATAAACTGGTATGCCCCCCCGACGCTATAAGCGACATGAATGGGAATTCAGGCAGGGCTCCTTCTAGAAAAGAGGAAAAGATGTGCCCTTCAAGATGGTTTACGGCAATCAACGGCATATCCCTTGAAAAACATAGCGCCTTTGCAAATGAACATCCTACAAGCAAAGAGCCTATCAATCCCGGCCCATGACAAACCGCTATTGCGGAGATATCTCTAAGCCCCGCGCCGGCTCTTTCCAATGCCTCATCAACAACAGGCAAGATCATCTCTATGTGCCTTCTCGACGCGAGTTCAGGGACAATGCCGCCGTATTTTTTGTGAACTTCTGTCTGACTGGATACTATATTGGAGACTATCTTCACACCGTCTTCCACAATCGAAGCCGCGGTGTCATCGCACGATGTATCTATACCGAGGATAAGCATATGATATTATATAAGAAGAGGCATATTTTCGGCTTGTCCGGCCGGAAGCTTCTGATTTCTCAAGGGATACTTGATTTAATTATAAAAATCTTGTTACATAATGGATATATATGACTGAGAAAACCGGCCAGGTGCATATTACTTCAAATACTCTCCCGGGTTTTAATATAAACGTCAAGCTCGGAGAAAAAGTCTATCATGTACAAACCGAACTAAGCGGAGCGGATGACCCACTGCTTACAACTCGCATCTATCATAAGGGGGAAGTAGTTTACTCAAAAAAAACTGATTATTTGCTCACCCTGCCTGAAGAAGACCGGAAAGAAAAACTCCAGGATATCATGGAGAACAATCATAAAAGCGCCATAGAAGAATTTACAGTCATACTTAAAGAAACCAGAAAAAGAACAGAATTTCTCGATGCGGTAAAAAAACTTCTCTCAAGAAAAAACCATAGGGAGGCATTAAAGATATTAAAGGAGGCGGTTGATGCATATCCCGGAGACCCCCTTATTAAATCTTATTTCGGGTGCCTCACAGCCGTTGTCGAGAAAAAATACACTAAAGGGGTAAATATCTGCAAAAAGGCTATGGAAAGGCTTGATCTCGCATTTCCGCCTATTACCAAGGGCATCCACGCCACGCTTTATCTCAATCTCGGCAGGGCATACATCGCGGCCGGAGAAAAAAAGGCTGCCATGGACGCTTTTAATAACGGCTTGAAGATTGAAAGCGCCAATCATGACCTTCTGTGGGAGATAAAAAAACTCGGCACAAGAAAAAAACCTCCACTGCCGTTCCTTTCCAGAGGAAATCCAATCAATAAATACATAGGCCTGCTGCTCTCAAGGTTAAAGAATAGATAAGACTCATGAAATCCGCTATCAGGGACAAGCACTATTCCGAGAGCACAAGGAAGCTTCATATCCCCTGCCCTTATGCCGGAGAGACAGGAATCCACACGCATGTTGTTATAAAGAACGGGAATTGTTACCGCTCGGAGCAATGCATGATGCTTAAGTGCAAATTCAACAAACTACAGTCAGATGTTAAAACAATATTATCATTGACGTGGTGAAAAAATCCCTTGACTTTTGGGCGGTAGAATCCTTAAATAATAACATGGAGGATTAAAGATGAGCAAAGTAGTAATTGAGGTTTACGAAGCTTTAAAAATAGCAGGGGTTCCTGAAGAGAAGGCATCAGCTGCAGCTAAAGCAGTAGCAGATGTCGGGCAAGAAGATAGGCTATCGAAAATTGATGGCGATTTGAAAGTTCTTAAATGGATGGTTGGCGCACTTATAACGCTGAACATCGGCATTATATTGATGCTGATTAAGGCGCTTTCGGTTTTACTAAGATGAGATAAAATTTAATATGCCCTTAAAATCAAAAATAGGCGGGATGGTTTTGGCGGCGGTGATGATGATGGGGGTAAATGGGTGTGCATTTGCCCCTTCTGAATATCACCCATTAGCATCTTTGGAAGATGTTGAGACAAAAGAAGAATTAAATAAAAAAAGAAACTGGCAGTGGCAGATAATTATGGGGGGGGCTTCCAGCACTACAAGTGTTGCCAGTGGCGCAATATCAGGCGTATTTATTCAAAATCCCTTTTTAGCTCCATTAGGGTCTCTTGGAGCAAATGTTCTTATTCAATCGGCTGCACAAAAAAATTACGGACCAAAAGATATAACTGAAATAAGTGATTTAGCTATTGTAAAGGTATATGAGATTGACAATAGAGAGCAATACGCGGGGGCAGTTTCAGGCGGCATGGACACATTGAGGAACGATTTTATAGTTTCCATAGATGGATATGGAAGACATGGATCAGAGAAATTAAAACCAGCAGTCCTTTATATTCAACATAAGGGCTGCTATAGCGAAGGCGTTATAATAAAAAAAGATGTTGATGGGAATTATCAGTATTGGAAGATCCCCTTATTTATAAAAAAAGATGGTAATCTGGTCTATTTCTTAGACGAAAAATTAAAAATTAAAAATATTAAAACAAATAGGCGTAAGTTTGAATTTTCTGATGATAAATCAGAAGAAGTTGTAAAAAATTTCAAAGAAGTATCCCTTGAAGTGCTTGATTGGTTTTTAAAAAATAAACATATTATATCCCCAGGCTCTGAAAAGATACAGTCTCAGGTAAAAAATGCGCCAGCGAACTGAGAGAAATTTACCGTCCCTGATACGGATACTTATATTTCATCAAGTCCTTTGTAGGATTGCTAAACATCTCTTCAAAGACCGATTTAAACCGAGAATCCTCCATAGGAATATTTACCACAGAGCTTAATGGGTTTTCAGCACATGAGTCTGTTGCTTTACTTGCAGAACCGCATAAGGCAGCTCTTCTAAAATCAATTTTCGAAACAAAAACCGAAACGCCTCCGGGTGTTGATTGAACTTCCGGCTTAATCCATTGGTCTAAGGTTCTATTAGCTATCTCTTTTGCATCCCCAGACATATTAGCGGAGGGGTCAAGCTGATAAGTCGTGTTTTCCGGAATTATGCCCGGTATATTTGCAGTTACATTTGTAGTGGGAGAAAAACCAGTAGCGATTAAACCAGATACCGCGCCCCATCCTGCACTTTGGAGTAGACCTTGTGATATAGCAGCCATAGTATCACTTGCGACTTTTACATATAATGGACCGAGGGAAGTTCCTGCCCCCCCGAAAGCTCCGACTATTGCTGTAGTCATTAGCGCCGAAAACGCCACACTAATCACAATACTCGCCATAAACACAAAAAACCCTGTCCATCCTGACTTGCTCTGAGACCACTGATAAATCAGCGTCTCATCCACCGGAAAGTTATGGTCTCCCTTAACGTCTATAAACGAATAATCCCCCATGGGCGTGTTCGTGGCGTTAACCACATATTCCGAATAAAGCGATGCGCTCATGTGCTTGGGCGTAACCACTGTAAACTTCGGGCTTAAAAAATACTGCACCGTGGTAGTGACCTTCTTTTTGAACATACTCTTAGACGTATTTTGCTGCACATTCTGCCTGATATTAGGTGTTGCGATAAGAATAAATGTTATTCTTAGTTGAAATTTAAAGTAGTGGCTCCTAAAATGATGTAGTTTTCACGACAAAACAGGCATCAAGAAAGGAGCCAGTATGAAGAAAATACTACAACTAAGAGGAAAAGGCAAGGTCAGGAAG
>Ga0172371_10002465_pt1 | contig 29368 bp, 28 predicted proteins | sample Lak12m_FD_114543 | JGI IMG/M metagenome (GOLD analysis project Ga0172371, IMG submission 114543) | Freshwater microbial communities from Kabuno Bay, South-Kivu, Congo - kab_022012_12m | ecosystem: Environmental > Aquatic > Freshwater > Lake | place: Democratic Republic of the Congo: South-Kivu...
CAATCGAAACCAAGCTCTCCCTGTTTGTTTTGACGGTGTCTGCCTTTGTTGGGATATCTTTTTTTCTTTTCGACTTTAGTCCCGATTATGTCGTCGGCCAGGAGAAAATTATGAATTAAAAAAAGTCTGAAAATATTCGTCCGGCAATTCAGCCGGCCAAGCGATCCCAAAAAGAAGGCGAGAATCATATTTTTCTGCCGCCAATGGAACGCGCCGGAGACCGAGTTACGAAAAAAACTTTTGGAATGCATATAACGCCTGTGACATCACCTGTTCAGCCTGATAAATTCATCGGATATCACACCGGAGTCGACATGGAAATATTTCCCGAAGAGTTCGAAGACGAGGTGCCGGTGAGAGCAGTGTGTGCGGGTAAATTGGTTTTGAAAAAAAATGCGACTGGTTACGGCGGTGTGGCTGTCGAAGCCTGCCAGCTGGAGGGCAAACCCGTTTCAATATTATATGGCCATCTCCGGCTGGCAAGCATAAAAAAGAAAACAGGAGATAAGGTTGAAGCCGGAGAAGTGATCGGACGGTTGGGAAAAGACAAAAGCTCCGAGACTGACGGAGCCAGAAAGCATCTGCATCTTTCAATACACACGGGACCTAAAAATGAGCTCAAGGGGTATACTCAAGCGGCCGAGAATCTATCGGAATGGCTAGATCCCTGCCGGTATTCCTGCTGCCGATCGTAGCTTATTGAGGAGCCGCGGAGAAAATGCGAACAGTATTTTTCACAATTTCAATTATGGAAACTGAAGAATTATTTCTTTCATCCTTTTCTATAATCAGATTTTCCGGGTCGACGATAGATCGGAAAGCGTACTTTCCGTCAGGGAGACTTGAGATATCCAATTCCTGCCCCGGAACGTCGGATTTGTAAGTGTCCTCCCATCCCACGGAAATGCCTTGAATATCGGCCGATGAATCGCACCAGGGATAGACAATATTTTCGGGCTTTCCCGGATAGGAGTCCGGTAAAGGAGCGTAATCATGGATACAGAAAGTCATTTTGCCGGTGCCGATTATTTTTTGATCAAGCTCTGCTTTGCTTTTCAGGCTCCATAGCTCAAATTCAACGAAATTTTCAAAATGCCAATGGTTATGTGTCGGATGGAAAATGAAATTCCCGACCAATTTTTCGTCCGGGCTGCCATTCTTTTTGAACACCCGCTGGGTCGCGCGGATGGTATTGGTTTCTTTGTCAGGCGATCCGGCCAGCTCCAATGGTCCGTCACCAGTATTTATGAAAGTCCCGGGAAAACGGAGGGATCTCTTGTTATTGGCGCCGGAAACGATTTGAGCATTATCTAGAGTTTGCACCTGAAGATCAGGCAAAAGCCAATCGGGATCGATTTCAGAAGCTGGAATTGCTGCGGGGATGGAGGTGCCATCAGATTTCAGCGTATCCGCCGGTCGTTCCGTTGATATCTCGGATTTTTCATCATTTTTCGAAATATTTTTTCCAGCATAAATCAGCAAAGTTATGATCAAAAAACTCAAGATTATAAAAAAGTAATAGTTGCGGCGCTGCTCCATAGTCATTTTTGGCAAGTATTGGTTGTTTCAAATTATAATACACATGAAAGAGAAAATCCATTTTTTCCGGCAAAATTGCTATGTTTGAAAAAAATCCGTCTGATATGATCCGTATGATTTGAATGTGCTATAATATATGAAATGTATTCAGGCCAAAAACAAAAATACTTTTCTTTGCCGGTAGCACAAGTTTTGAGGGAACTGAAATCGAACCGTGATGGATTGAGCCAAAGAGAAGCAAAAAGAAGATTGCGCCGGGACGGGCTCAACAAACTTCCCGAATTCAAGACGGACAGTTTGTTTGCTATTTTTTTGCACCAGTTCAAGAGTCCCTTCATATATATTCTTCTGGTGGCTGGGGGGCTTGTACTTGCGACGGGCGAAACCGTGGATGGTTTTATCATAATTGCCGTCCTTCTTTTCAATTCCGTTATCGGCACGATTCAGGAGGGAAAAGCGAGAAACATTCTTGTCGCCCTCAAAAAAATCACCAAAACCCAGGCTGCAGTGCAACGGGATGGAAAAGAAATGATTATCCCGGATGAAAATGTGGCATTAGGCGATGTAGTAATTTTGCGAGAAGGAGAAAAAGTGCCTGCCGACGCAAAAATTCTTTGCGCAAGTTCGCTTCAAATCAACGAGTCTTCGCTTACCGGAGAATCGCTGCCTGTTCACAAAACTGAAGAGAAAAGCGGCTTGCATACAGAAGATTCAGCTGTGTTTCTTAAGAACATTGTCTTTCGGGGAACGAATGTCGTGTCCGGAACGGGAAAGGCAATTGTTTTCGCAACTGGCAGGGAAACTTCGATTGGAAAAATTGCAGAGAAAATTGCCGGAATAGAGGAAGATCTGCCGCTTAAAAACAATATCCGGTATTTGTCCCGGATTGTCATCGGGGTGGTCGGATTTTCTATCCTTGTTCTGGCGCTTTTCGGATACTGGGCAGGTTATTCCATTGATACGATTTTTTCGGTAGCAGTGTCAATTGCGGTTTCTGTAATTCCGGAAGGATTGCCAATTGTAGTTACGCTCATTTTAGCTCGAGGCATCTGGAGAATGGGAGAAAAAAAGGTTTTGGTAAAAAAAATGCAGGCGATAGAAGCTCTGGGGCAAATGAAGGTTCTGGTGATCGACAAAACAGGAACGCTCACCAAAAACGAGTTGATCGTGCGAGATATCTGGACCAATAATAAATCATTTCAGGCCAGCGGAGAAGGATACGATCCCAAGGGTGGAATATTTTTGAACGACGCGGAAGTTGAACCGCTGAATCATGAGGAACTTCTTCTAGCCGGAAAAATCGCGGCTTTTTGCGGCAGTTCGCATCTGTCCTTAGACAGGCGCTCCAAAATATGGAAAGTGTCGGGCGACCCGACCGAGGCGGCTCTTTTGGTATTTTCTCAAAAAATGGGATTCAAAAAAGATGATTTGCTTTCGGAAATGCCCAAGCTGGATGAAATCCCATTTAATTATGAATCGCGATATCATGCCGTGCTGAATCAGGAGAGCAAGAAGAAATTCCTTTCTGTTGTCGGAGCTCCGGAAACGATTCTGAAATTGTCGCCAAAAATTTGGGCCAATGGGAAACACGAGGCACTTGGCCGCGAAGAAAGAAAAGCCATGAAATCGATTTTTGTTGCCATGTCCCGAAAAGGTCTCCGGGTTTTGGCTTTCGCTTTCAAAAATTCAAAAAACACATCGCTAAAAAAATCAGATATAAATGAACTTACTTTTGCGGGTTTTTTTGGCATTGGAGATGAGGTGCGAAAAAATGTCGCCGAATCTGTCGAGCTGGTGAAAAATGCCGGCATCCGGCTGGCTATGGCAACTGGAGACAATGAAATGACAGCCGGAGCAATTGCGAAAGAGGCGGGAATATATCAGAAAGGAGACCGGATTGTTTTGGGCCGAGAGCTGGAAAAATTGAACTCAAGGCAAATGGCTTCACGGCTGGATTCAGTGAGTATTTTCGCCCGCGTGACTCCTTTTCACAAATTGCGAATAATTGATGCATATAAAAAGCGGGGTGAGGTAGTGGCGATGACGGGAGACGGGGTGAATGATGCCCTTTCTCTTGTGTCTGCCGATGTTGGCGTCGCGATGGGAAAAATCGGGACGGAGGTTGCCAAAGAAGCATCAGACATCGTCCTTTTGGATGATAATTTCGGAAGCATTGTGAACGGAGTGGAGGAAGGCAGGGCAATTTATACAAATATCAAGAAAGTCATATTATATCTCTTCTCCACCAGTATCGGAGAATTGTTGACGATTTTTGGAGCCTTGTTTTTGGGCATGCCTCTTCCGCTGCTGGCCGCCCAGATTCTCTGGCTCAACCTGGTAACTGACGGCTTTTTGGATGTGGCTTTGGCTATGGAGCCCAAAGAAGAAAATATTCTCAAAAAATCATTCAAGTCCAGCAAGAAGTGGCTAATTGACAAACTGATGGCGGTTCGGATTCTCACCATGGCGATCCCGATGGCCGTGGGCACACTTTTCCTGTTCAGCCGCTTATATCAGGATGATTTGAGCAAGGCCTGGACTGTTTCACTGACAACCCTGGCTGTTTTTCAATGGTTCAATGTTTGGAACTGCCGTTCGGGTGACAAGTCGGTGTTCAGAATGAATTTTTTCTCAAACAAGTATTTGGCCGGAGCGACCGGCATAGTCATTGGGCTTCAGCTGATGGCGGTTTATCATCCATTTTTTCAAAGAGTCTTGCGAACAGTCCCTTTGAACGGTATGGATTGGCTGGTGATTGTTTTCGTCGCATTTTCAATTGTTATTATTGAAGAGTCGAGAAAGGCCGTTTACAGAAAATTTTTCAGCTGTCCGGAGCTATTGACAAAAAAACGGTGATAAACTAGGATATATTCAGTTAAAAAAAACATTTCAGCGCTTCAAGCATTTGGATAGAGTTGCTCCTTACATAAAGGCTGAAAGGCTTGGGGCATTGCCCTTTTTTTAATGTGATACAAATCTGCGTATAAATTCTAATCAAAGAATTGCGAATGTCAGGAAAAGACAAGGAAATTATCAAGTTGAACGGGGTTGTAAAAGAAACGCTTCCCAGCACGACTTTCAAGGTCGAGCTTGAGAACGGGCACGAAATTTTGGCCCATATTTCAGGGAGGATGAGAGTCCACTATATTCGGCTTCTGCCTGGTGATCGGGTTCTTGTCGAAATGAGCCCGTATGACCTGACAAAGGGCAGGATAGTGCAAAGAATGTAATCACATGACACAAAACAATGAAAGTTCGAGCATCAGTCAAAAAAATTTGCCAGAAATGCAAAATAGTCCGGCGAAAAGGAAAAGTTTTTGTTATTTGTTCTAATCCGAAACATAAGCAGAGACAAGGCTAATGGCGCGAATTGCAGGGGTAAATATCCCAGACGAAAAAAGACTAGAAATAGCCCTTACTTATATTCACGGCATCGGGCTTCCGAGAAGCAAGCGGGTGCTTGCGGATTTGGGCATGAATCCAGACTTGCGGACAAAAGCATTGGGAGAAAACGATATCAACAAGCTAAAGGATTATATCGAAAAGAATTTCACAATTGAAGGCGAGCTCAAGCACCAAAGACAGATGAATATCAGAAGGCTCAAAGATATCGCGTGTTATCGGGGTATCAGGCACGCCAAGGGCCTTCCGGTGCGGGGACAAAAGACCAAGACGAACACACGGACTGTTCGGGGAAATATTCGGAAGACTATGGGCAGCGGGCGGAAACCATCGGCGGAAAAAACGTAGTCTTTACGAATTACGAATTTCTTGAGAATATGCGAATTTAATTTTCCATAAATGACAGAAGAAATAAAGAAAACAGAAGAAATAAAGAAAAAGCCTGACCAAAAATCAGAAGTTGTTGTCGATGAAAAGAAATCTGAAAATCAAAAAACGGATGCGAAAAAAGAACAAAACAAAGAAGAAGCAGAGAAAAAGCCAATTGCGAAGAAAAAGAAGAAAAAAATTCGCCGGCAGGTTTTGCGGGGCCAGGCCCATGTTCAATGCACATACAACAACACCCTGGTCGCCTTTTCTGATCTAGGCGGAAAGATATTGGCTTGGTCTAGCGCCGGCTCTTTGGGATTCAAGGGAGCAAAAAAGGCGACTCCATACGCGGCGACGCAAATCGTAAATGCGGCGACGGAAAAAGTTTCCAAGTTCGGACTCAAGGAAATTGAAGTTTACGTGAAAGGTGTCGGATCCGGAAGGGAAGCTTCCATTCGGGCTTTGGCGAACAATAATTTTGAAATAATTTTGATAAAAGACATCACGCCCATTCCCCACAATGGCTGCCGCCCCCGAAAACCCAGAAGAGTTTAGACTAAACGAAAATAGTAACTCATTAGGAATTCCATGGGAAGAGATTTATCCAACAAATGCAAATTATGCCGAAGGGCGACCGAAAAGCTTTTTCTGAAAGGTGACCGTTGCGGCACGCCCAAGTGCGCCATGATAAAAAAAGCCTATCCGCCGGGAGTGCATGGAAAAAGGGGCAGGAGGCAGCAAGGCGAATTTGGACAGCAGATGGCAATGAAGCAACGGGCCAAGAGGATATACGGAGTGATGGAGAAGCAATTCAAAAAATATTTCCGTGAAGTAAAGGATAAGCCAGGTGTCACCGGTGATCTCCTGATGCAAAAGCTTGAAATGCGCCTCGATAACGTTGTTTTTAGGGCTGGTTTCGCACCCAGCCGCAGTGCGGCCAGACAATTGGTGAAGCATTCCCATTTTCTTATGAACGGAAAAAAAATCAACATTCCTTCTTGTGAGGTTAAACTGGGAGACACTGTTTCAGCGAAACCCAGCAAGACAAAAAAAGAATATTTCAAGCGGCTGGCTGCAAATTTGCAGGAAAAAAAGGATATAATGCCCTCGGGATGGCTGGAGGTGGCGCCTCGGGAGCTGGCCATAAAGATAAAATCAAAACCCTCCAGGGACGACATTGATCTGAATGTGAATGCGCAGGCAATCGTCGAATTTTATTCAAGATAGCATCTTTATTTTTAATCCGTCTTCTTTCGCCAAATTCGGGGCGCAGGGAGGCGCAATAACATGTTCAAAGTAAGCTTGCCCAAAAAACCAAAGTATTCCAAACTGGATGGAAATTCCGGAAAAATTGAAATCGAAGCCTGCTATCCCGGTTTTGGAACGACTATTGGCAACACCCTCCGGAGAATTCTTTTGTCGTCTCTGACGGGTTCGGCGGTGACATCCGTCAAAATAAAAGGAATTTCACACGAATTTTCAACTATTCCGGGGGTGAAAGAGGATTTAATCCAAATCCTGCTTAACTTGAAGAAAATTCGCTTCAAAGTTTTCAAGGACGAACCGGTCAAACTGACTCTCAAAGAAAAAGGAGCGAAGAAAATCACAGCGGCTCAAATCCAATGTCCGGCTGATGTCGAAGTGGTGAACAAGGATATGCCCATAGCCGAGGTTACTGACAAGAAAGCTTTGCTGGAGATGGAAATAGAAGTGCAAAAAGGCCTTGGATATGTTCCAGTTGAACAGCAGGAAAGGGAGAAAAAAGAAATCGGACTTATCGCGATTGATGCCATCTTCACTCCGGTCAAGAGAGTGAACTATGTCATTGAAAATATGCGTGTCGGAAAAAGGACGGATTTTGACAAGATCACTTTTGAAATTGAAACGGACGGGTCAGTCACCCCAGAAGAGGCTTTTGGAGAAGCGGTGAAAATTGCCATTGACCAATTTGGAGCAGCAAAGGAAATGGAAACTGGAGAAAAAAAAGCGGAAAAGGAAACAGCAGAAGAACTCGTTGATGAAAAAATGGAAATGGCAATACCGGAGGCGAAAAGAGAGGATGCTTTGGCTATTGAAGTGGCATCCATCCCGTTTTCCACGAGAACTCAGAATGTTTTGGAAAAAGGCGGCATCAAGACTATTGCTGATCTGGTGAACCTGCGGGAAGATGAATTGATGAATTTGGATGGAATGGGAGAAAAAGGAATCAAGGAAATCAGAAAGGCCATCGGTAATTTGGGATTGACCCTAAAACCATAGGAACTCATGAAACACTTAAAGAAAGGACGAAAATTTGGACGGGAAAACAAGCAAAGGGAAGCCCTTTTCAAAATATTGGCGGGAGAGCTGTTTTTGAGGGGAAAAATAAGGACAACGGAAGCTAAAGCCAAAGAGCTAAAAATTATAGCTGATAAAATTTGCGGAAAATTGAAGAATACTTTTCCGGAGGCTGGAGGCAAGAAAGCTGAAAATCTAGCCGCATTGAGACAGGTGGCAGCTTTTTTTCCGAAGAGTATCAGGCCGAAACTTCTTCTTGAAATTGCCCAGAATCTTCCTCGGAAAAAATGCGGGTTTGTGCGGATCATCAAAATTGGAAGGCGTCTTTCGGACAGCGCGAAAATGGCGCTGATTGAAATAATCCAAGAAAAAAAAGCTGAAAAACAATGAAAACTGCAGACTTAATAAAAAGGAAATATTATCTTTTCGATTGCGGGAAAGAAAATCTCGGGAGGCTGGCGACTCGAGCCTCTTATATCCTTCAGGGGAAACAGAAAGCTGATTTTGCCCCTCATGTGGACCAAGGGGATTTTGCTGTTTTCGTGAATGCCGCCAATATGAAACTGTCAGGCAAAAAGATGGAAAACAAGATGTACCATTCCTTCTCGGGATATCCCGGAGGAATAAGCTCAAGGAAAGCGGCCGATTTGCTCAAAATAAATCCGGAAAAAATTGTCCGAGAAGCCATCTATGGCATGCTTCCCAAAAACAAGTTGCGGGCGAAGATGATGAAAAGACTGCTGGTTTTTTCAGGCGCCAAGCATGATTTGAATGTTGATTTTGTAAATTGATTCCTATGGCAAAAAAAAGTCCAGTGAAAAAAACGAAGCCCCGTGAGGAGAAAAAGACCGAAAAGCCTGTTGCCAAGCAGCGATATTTTCATGGTCTGGGACGGAGAAAGTCGGCCATTGTCAGCGCAAAAGTTGTCGTGTCGAAAGCAAAATTCAAAATTCCCGAAAGTATAAAAATAAATGGTCGGATATTTGCGGAATATTTCCCCATGGCTGATCTTCAACGTACTGTCGCCGCGCCGTTTGAGGCGGTTGGTTTTGACGGGGATTTCGAAGTCAGTGCATCAGCAAAAGGCGGTGGCCCTCGCGGGCAGGCCGAAGCGATGCGCCTCGCCATTTCAAGGGCGCTGGTGAATTATAATGAATCAAACAGGAAAATTTTGAGGGATTTGGGATATCTTACGCGCGACGCGCGAAAAGTCGAACGCAAAAAAGCCGGACTCCGAAAGGCGAGACGCGCTCCGCAATTTTCAAAACGTTAAGTTTATATATATAAAAAACATCTTGCCTAAAGGTGTTTTTTGTATCGTTTCTTGGCTTATTTTTACCCGAAAATGCCCGTTTTTTCCGGGAAAGCGAAATAAAATATTTTCTTCTCTCTGTTCGATTCTTTTACGAAATAATAATATCCGCTTCTGTTGTCATACACAGCCGGGAAATCATCCAGGTTGTTTTCAAAAACGTCAAAGCTGATCCGCTGGTCGCGCGAATCCAGCTCGATAAGCTTGATTTTGTTTTTTGCGGAAAAGAAAATATGCTCGTAATCGCGGAACCAAAAGACATTTTCCACGGGCGTGGAGAGCCTTATGACAGTTTGAATTTCATTTTCCTCGCGATAAGGTTGAACCTCCCATTTGCGCAGAAAAATCACTTTAATCTCGTTGCTGTTCCAAAAAAGCAGCTTTTTTCCGTCATCAGAAAACTGCGCGCCTTGCATGCCATCCCCAAGTTTTTGCAGAAAATCTTTATTTCCTTTGTTACAAAGAAAAAGTTCTTTTTTTTCGGAAATCAAAACCTGCCGATCTTCATCATAGGCAATCAAACGGGAGTTTTCGCCGATAGCTGAATCCGTAAAAGGCCGGCTGTTGAGCTGGATAATGTTTTTTCCGTCTAAACCGCTCCGGAAAAGAATATTGTTTTTTTGGAGAAAATAGATCGAATCTTGGGATAGGTCGTATATGGATGTCTCTGGAACGACAAGAGCAAATTTACCGTTATTCAGGGTATAAGTATAAAGGTTATTTGCCGTGCTTTCGTCCCGGGCCAAAAAATAAATCACGTCTTTTTCTTTCGGGCTCCAGCGGGCACGGATTATTTCCTGAAAACCAGTTTTTTCCGACAAATAGAAGGGTTCAATGCTATTCTCGGAGCTCAAAACAAGATAATCTTTCCTGTTGTTGCGGATGACAGGAGCGAGCAGGAAGTCTTCCTTGAAGTTCCATTCCAGGTTATCGACTTTTTCCCTTGAAAAAAATGCGTCTCTTTCGGAATGAATGAGAGCGCTTTGATTATTTTTGAAATCCGTTGCCCAAAGAGAAATTTCTTGTTCAGTATTCTCGATGGATGCGATTTTTTTTCCAAACGGAGAGGGAAAAAACCTGAAAACGCCGCTGCTATCGATTTCTTCGGCCGCTGGATTTTGCGGGACAAGAACCACGTTCCAAAATTCTGTCGAAAGGCCGCTGTGTACATCGACATTTTTTTCCCAGTTTTCGTAACCGTTGAGACTTGCCGTGATACGATAGTTTCCCGGTCTCAAGCCGCCAATTGTCATGGAACTGTTGATTATGTCGAGATTTTTTCCTGATTGCGGCTTTCCATCCAAAAAAACACTGACGCTCGCTGGCAAAGTCTTCAAAGTGACAGCGCCGCTGTGGACAAAAATCATTTTTTCGGGGTCAAAGCGATATCCTTGGGAGAAAAGAATCGCAATGGGGGTTGTGGCAAAAAAAAGCAGAACTAACAGCCAAAAAAGGATTCGACGAAGGGTTTTTTTCATATAGTAAATATTATCGCGATATTTTGTTTTTGTCGAATGTAGAGCTAACTTTTTTCAAAATCATGCCAAAAAACCGGGCATTGCCGGTTTTTTGGTAACATAAATGTACAATTTTTATTTCACTTATCTAAGAAAATTTTTTACATTAGTTCAGGCACTCTTTGCGAGTATTTCTCAAGATTTTTGAGTTGTCCTTCATTGAGAGTCTTGGATTTCTCAACGGCATTCGCGATATTGTCCTTGCTGAATTCCCTGGAATCTCCGACTTTCAATTTTCCATTGTTTACTTGCCGGCGAAGATAATCCTCGATAAAAATCTTGTGCTCGGCAGTCAGGCTCGCATCGGGAGTTTTTTCCAGATAGTTGGCCAGAGCTCTTCGGGCCAACTTGGTTGTGCCGTCTCCATTTTGGGCAGTTTCTATGAAGGAACTTCCAGTTTCCTGGCTGGCTTCAGCTGGAGTTTTTTGCACGTCTGCCGCAACTGGTTGCTGGGGCTCGGCCGAGGCCTCACTTTCAGTTTCTTCTGACGCGGCTTCATCAGTCGCTCCGTCTTCCTTGGCTGTTTCGCCGCCGATAACGCTGATTTTGCCTTCAGCCTCTTCGCTTGATTCAATTGATTCATTTTGGGCTACGGGCGGCTGGGTTCTTTTTGAATAGGCATAAATTCCCCCGGCGATCGCGACCACGATTACGATACTCACCAACATGCGCATATTTTCCTGAAGCCATGTTTTCAGACTTTCCCCTCCTTCTTCCGAAAAATCATCTTTTTCTTCGGAATTTTTGGGATCTTTTTCCACTTCTTACACCTGCCTTTCTAGTTAGGTTAATTTTTTAATGATCTCATATCATGTGAAACATATCAGTTTTTGTGTATATTTGTCAATTTGCCGGGGGATAACGATTCAATTTGTGCTATTCTTGTTTTTCCAAAAAGATCTTTCGCAAATTTTATTTTTTCCGGCTTCAATTCTTTTTGGGCAATTCTTTCCAGCATATTTTTCTGCTCGGGACTTATTTCCGCATAACAGGCCACACATCTTGCGTATCCCTTGAGTAATCTCCTGGCTTGGCTGAAGAGCCTGGCATAATGATTCAATCCATGGTATTTGCTTACCAAAGCTATTTTTGGTTCATGTTTCAGGTTTTCTTCGTTTTGCCTGTACACGAAATCAGAGAGATAGGGAAGATTGGCAATAATGAGAATATTTCCTCTAATTTTTTTCTCAACAACGAATTGCAAAAGGTCTGATTTGACAAATTTTATGTCTTGGGAAATTTTATGTTTTTTTGCATTTTTTTTCGCAATATCTAATGCTTTCTTTGATATATCAGATGCATAAAAATCTATTACTTTTCTGGCCTTAGCAGGAATATTTCTTGCAATAGAAATGATAATATTTCCCGAACCTGTCCCGACATCGATTACGGCAGTGGGTGTATCATGTGTGTTTTTTTGCAATATATTTAACGCAAGTTCCACTAGCAGTTCTGTTTCCGGACGGGGAATAAGGACGTTTTTGTCAACATCAAATTCCAGTCCAAAAAATTCTTTTTTGCCGGTTATATAGGCGATGGGCTCCTTTTTCATTCTTTTGGCGGCCAATTTCTTGAATTTTTTTATTTGAACAGGCGACAATTTCTTTTCCGGATGAGCGAAAAGATATTCTCTTGACTTGCTGATCGCTAAAGACAAAAGAATCTCCGTGTCAAGAGGAGATAAAAAAGTTGATTTTAGTATTTCTCTTATGGTCATCCGGTTTTTCTCTGCAAATCCTCCTCAATCAATTTATTGACGATTTTTTCGAGATCACCCGCTAAAATTCCTTGCAGATTACTCCAACTTTCTTTGATCCGATGGTCGGTGATCCGATCCTGGGGAAAATTGTAGGTCCTTATTTTTTCGCTCCGGTCTCCCGTTCCAATCTGGCTCCGGCGGGTATCACCGAGTTCTTTGGCTCTTTTTTCTTCCTGATTAGCCAGAATTCGCGAACGCAGTACTTTCATGGCTTTTTCCTTGTTTTTTTGCTGAGATTTTTCATCCTGGCAGGTGACCACGGTTCCGGTCGGGATATGGGTGATGCGGACGGCGCTATAGGTCGTATTGACGCTTTGTCCGCCGGGACCGGAGGAGCAAAAAGTGTCGATGCGGAGGTCTGCGGGGCTAATTTCAATATCAACTTCCTCGGCTTCTGGAAGAACGGCTACTGTCACTGTTGACGTGTGGATACGGCCGGTTTTTTCGGTTTCGGGCACTCTTTGGACCCGGTGAACTCCGGATTCATACTTCATTTTTCCAAAGGCGCCGGATCCGTCAATGCTGAAAATAATTTCCTTGAAGCCCCCGATAGGCGTGCGGTTTGAATCTAGAAGAGATATTTTCCACTTGTTTTTTTCGGCATAGCGCGAATACATCCGGAGGAGTTCGGCCGCAAACAGGGCTGATTCATCACCGCCGGCGCCGGCCCGAATTTCCACAATGACGTTTTTCGAGTCATTCGGGTCTTTGGGAATGAGAAGTGATTGTAATTCCTTTTCAGATTCATTTTTTTTCTTGGCGAGATTCATGTTTTCCGCCATGGCCATATCTTTCAGCTCCGGGTCTTTCTCAATGTTCACTATTTCCGCATTTTCGCGCATATTTTTTTCAATCGCTTCGATTTCCTCGATTTTTTTCATGATATCATCAAGCTCCGACATTCTCTTGCCGATTTCTTTCATTTTCCGGCCGTCAGAAACAACTCCGGGCTTTTCCAGTTCATTTTTGAGTTCAGCGTATTCTTTCTTCGCCGCATCAATTTGGCTTTTCATGGGAATTATATTACTATGGATTCAACGCACATCTTCCGAATAAAAATAGCATAAGTTCTCAAAATATTCAATAAAATAAAATTATCAATGGATCCGATCCAATTGACAGGATACGCGGCGGGGTTTGTGCTGGCGATTGCGCTGGTTCCGCAAGTGTGGAAATCCTGGAAAACAAAATCCACAAAGGATGTTTCTCTTCTTTGGAGCCTGATTTATACTTTTGGGCTGGCACTGTTTCTTATCTACGGAATTGGCATTAGGCAAATGCCGGTAATTGTGATGAATACATTTGAAATTATTCTCGCAATGTCCCTTGTCACTGCTAAGCTTGTTTATAAATAAAAACCCGCTTTGGGCGGGTTTTATGAGAAATTTCAAAATTTATTTTTTCTTGGCGGGAGTTTTTTTCGCAGTTTTTTTCTTCGAGACCTTTTTCGTGATCACCAATTTGGTTTTCTTTTTTTTATCTTTATCAGCCATTTTTTTAGCGAGGTCAGCTTTCATCTCCGTTGATTTTTCAAAGCGCTTTTTGAAGCGGTCGAGGCGGCCGGCAGAGTCAACCAGACGTTTTTTACCAGTATAAAAAGGATGACAGGCGGAGCATACTTCAACTTTCATTTCCGGCCTTGTAGAACCGGTGGTTATGATGTTCCCGCAGGCGCAAATAATTTTGGCCTCGGGGTAGTATTTAGGGTGAATATCCTTTTTCATGAAATTCTCTACGAATTAAGAATCAAGTACGAATATACGAATATCGCTTAAAGATATTAGCACGATTAGCACAAATTGACAAGCCTCTTGCCAAATGCTAAACTGAAACCTGTAAAATTCATACTTCCAGAGCGGCTCTTCCTTGCCCTATATAAAGCATAAGTATAGGTTAAAGAATCGCAAAGAAGGAAGTAGAAGTTAACTAATTAAAGGAAAAAAATGGAAAATGATCAACCGGTTCAAAATGAGCCAGCAAAAGAAACAAGAAATCAAAACAGCCAAACGACAGCGGCTGGTTTTAAGTATGAGGAGCTCGAGCTTTCTCTTGAGCAAATGCTGAAATCAGGTGTCCATTTCGGGCACAAAAAATCCCGCTGGAATCCGAAAATGAAACCCTATATTTTTTCGGAAAAGAATCATATTTATATTATCGATCTTGAAAAAACTCTTGCTCTTCTCGAAAAAGCCTTGGATTTTGTGAGGCGAATCGCCTCGAACGGAGGCAAAGTCCTTTTTGTCGGTACCAAGCCGCAAGCCAGGCAGGTTATTGAGGAGTGTGCGCGATTCTCAGGAATGCCCTATGTCAATAACCGCTGGCTGGGTGGAACTTTTACAAATTATCGCGAGGTGAAAAAAAGGATAAAATACCTGAACGACCAGGAAGAAAAAATGGCGAAAGGCGAGTTGCAAAAGTACACGAAATACGAACAGCTCCGCTTCAAAAAAGAAATTGATCGGATGAATGAAAAAATGGGAGGCATCAAAAGGATGGATTCCATTCCCCAGGCGATTTTCATCACTGATGTGAAAGAAAACGACTTAGCCGTCAAAGAAGCAAAGAAAATGAGAATACCGGTGGTCGGCATTGTCGACACAAACACCGATCCGGATCCTATTGATTTTCCGATTCCGGCCAATGATGACGCCCTTTCGTCCCTCCGGTATATTGTCGGGCTCTTTGCCAAGACATTGAAGGAAACAAAAAGGGAACCAAAGCCTGTTTCTCAAAATCAAGAAAAGGGGAATTCTAAAAATAAAACGACCTAGATATATGCAAAACATAGCAGTGGATCAAGTCAAAAAACTAAGAGAACTCACCGGCGCGAGCGTTATGGAATGCCGGGAAGCCCTTCAGAATTCAGGCGGAAACGAAGAAAATGCCCGGGAATATCTCCGGAAAAAAGGAAAGGAAAAGGCCGGTAAAAAGTCAGGACGGGAAACCAAGGAGGGAGTCGTGGCTGCCTATATCCATAGCAATAAAAAAATTGGGGTTCTCATTGAAATCCGATGTGAAACTGATTTTGTCGCCAAAAATTCTGAATTCCAGGAACTGGCGCATGATTTGGCGATGCACGTGGCGGCGATGGCCCCCAAGTATATTGCGCTTGATGAAATTTCAGCCGAGGAAAAAAAAGCATATGAAGCTCATGAAAAAAAAGAACTGGCCAGCGAAAAGAAACCTGCCGAGATCATCGAAAAAATCGTGGCCGGCAAGACGGCTAAGTATTTCTCAGGGCAGTGCCTGATGAGCCAAAAGTTCATAAAAAATCCCGATATGACAGTAGAGGAATTGATAAAGGAAAAGATTTCAAAAATCGGTGAAAATATCAGAGTTGAAAGGATTGAACGCTTTGAAATCTGACCCATTAGGATTGATGAAAAAGTTTTACGTAAAAACCAGTCGTTGGAGCAATCCGTTTTTGATCCAAGCGCCACGGGCGCTTGAAAGGGGCGATGTGGCGGTGATCGAAACGGATAGTGGAATATCGTCGGCGATTATTGTAAAAGAGATCTCGCCATCTGAAGAAAAAAAAGCCGGCAAGATTTCCGAAATTGCCAAATTCGTGAGAAAAGCCAACTTGGCGGATTTGAAAAATATTCGGGAATACCGGAAAAAAAATCAGGAAGCGCTCAAGATTTGCCGGATTGAAGTGAAAAAAACCGGCCTTCCCATGAAAATCGTGGATGCCAACTATTCTTTTGACGGAGGCGGAATCACTTTCGCTTTCACGTCCGACGGACGGGTGGATTTCCGGGATCTGGTCAAGAATCTGTCAAAAAAACTGCAGAGATCCATCAGGTTGCATCAGATCGGGGCGAGGGACGAAAGCCGTCAAGCTGGGGGATACGGGATCTGCGGACGGGAACTGTGTTGCGTTAGATTCAGAAATAACCTTCCGAGTATTACTTCTGACATGGCGAAAACTCAGCAAATTGCGCACCGCGGATCAGAAAGGATTTCAGGCATATGCGGAAGGCTGATGTGCTGTTTGGCATTTGAGGAAGAACAATACCGAAAAATGGCCGAGCAGTTCCCTAAACATGGAGAAAAAGTCGTGTATAAAGGGAAATCTGCCTTGGTAAAGGAGGTCAATTTGATGAGCAGAAAAATTGGCATTGAATTGGAAGATAAGACTTTCACATTTATTGATAAGAATGAACTCGATTAATATGTTTTGGATTTATGTCCCGCCCATAATTTTTGTTTCCGCTCTGATTATTTTAGTTGTGATATTCGGGAAAAAAACCGCGCTTTTGAAAAAAAAAGGGGAGTTTTCCTCGGTGAGTGCAGTGCATATTCCTGAAAATTCAAAAAAAAGCGGAAAATGGAAAAATATTTGGATTTTTATGCTTAGATTGTTGGAGAATTCGATGTATTTAGCAAAAATAGGAATAAGAAAAATGGAGGCATCCCTGACGCAAGTTCTCAGAAGAATGAAAGAGAAGAGACTGGGAAAAAAAACTGCGGAACCGCTTTCCGAAAAAAGCGATGGGCCTCTGTATTTTGAGAGCGAGGATTTCAGCCTGGATATGGATATCACACCAGATAAATCAAAGAAAGATAAACAGCCAGAGACAAGAGAAGCGGTTTTTTTTAGGGAAGAAGTAGTCGTTAAGAAAAAGGAGGATCCTGCGCCGCAAAGGATTATGCCTGAATTGGCGGCAGAGAACAAGCCGAAAGAGGAAGCGCTCATCCATCGGATTGCTGAAAATCCAAAAGATATTGAAGCCTACCGCGAGTTGGGAGACTATTATATGTCAATCGGGAACATAAAAGACTCCAAGGATTCCTTCAAAATGGTTCTGAAATTGCGGCCGCGGGATCTCAAAGCCAAAAGCAGCTTGAGGGAAATTGAAATGAAGATGAGATTAGGCAGCTAAAATAAAAAAGATGCCAGCGTAGCTCAGTGGCCAGAGCGACTGTTTTGTAAACAGTGGGTCGTGGGTTCGACTCCCTCCGCTGGCTCACTTCCGACGGGCGGCTCAAAATTGAATACGGGTGGATGACAGAGCGGCCAATTGTACCAGACTGTAAATCTGGCGCCTTCGGGCTACGGGGGTTCGAATCCCTCTCCACCCAAAAAAATCAGTTTGTCAGCTTTTTCGGCCAAGCGCCTGTTCGTATCATCGGATGAGCTTATATATACTCACATAAGGTTCTACAATGAAATCACTGGAAAAAACTGGCGAAGCTAAGGAACACATCGATAAAAATACGGGAATGGAAAGATTAAGATCCGAAAAATAACTATATACCGACTCACAGAAACTTTGTGCTAACTTCGTGTCAGTGATACAATAAACAAAAGAATAAAACGCCCCAGGGGTGGTTTTATTATTATAGAAAATAATAATGCACAGAAAAATACTTTCTAAAATAAAAAAATCCCTCTATGCCATCCCGTTTGAGGATGACATCCAGCATACGCGGCACAAAGCCAACAGAAGGAAGGGCAAAAAAGATATTTTGATCCATAATATCCCTTTTCTTTTTACTTGCGATGAGACAGAAAAACTTCAATGTCTCGAGAAGCAGTCAATCATCATTTCCAACGGAATCATCCAGGAGGTTATTCCGGCGAAAAAGGCGAATCCCGGCAATTATAACCTGGTTTATGAAGCCGGCATGCGGGGTGGCATTGTGGTGACGCCGGGGCTGATCAACGCGCACGCCCATCCCCCGATGTACCTGATGAGATCAGCCATGATGCTCGATGAAGGGGAATCAATCGATGAAACCATCGCGGCCATGCCCCAGTGGGAGCGTTCTATGACGGATGAAGACTATACCTTTTCTGCGATTGGAGATATTACGGAGCAACAAAAAGCCGGCATATCCACAACTTTGAGTCATTTTGCCGTTTACTGGCCTATTGAAATGGCGACCCAAGCGACCAGGCACAATATGATAAACGCTGTGAGCGTGGCATCCAACACTCACCCGGAAAATTCTCCCGCGCTGATCAGGGAAATAATCCAGAAACAGGAAGTGCCTTCTGAATCACAGCTGGCCATCGCGCTCCATTATGTCCATCGCGCGAACGCAAAGATATTGAAAGAAGTGAAAAAGCTGCAGTCCGAGTACAACCTTCTTTTCACCTGCCATATGGCGGAGAGTGAAAAAGTGGCCAAAAAATGCTTCGCGCTTCACGGCAAAAGGGAAGTCGAAATGCTGGAAAGCCATGGACTGCTCACCAGACGCACGGTAGCATCGCATTCAATATACGTCACTGACAGCGAGATAAAAAAAATTGTCCGCAACCAGGTCGGCGTTGTCCATCTGCCGACTTCAAATGTGATACACAAAAGCGGCACATTTCCGCTCTGGAAATTCATTGACGAGGCCGGAAATTCTTTTGTCGCGCTGGGGACGGACGGCGTGGTTTCCAAAAGCCGCCTTGATCTTTTGTCAGAAGCCTATCAGACCAGAATCACGCATCTTTATTCCAGGACGGTCAAATTCGGGTCCCTTTTCAAGATGATGACGACCAATGCGGCGCGGGTGCTGAACATGCCAGATCGGGGAAAAATTTTGCCGGGAATGAAAGCAGATCTAGCTTTTTGGAAACTGAAAGACCGGGGATTCATTCCTTTTGACCAAAAAAATCCGATGACGCTTCTGGGAAATCTCATTACTCACGGGGGCCGGGCAGTGAGGGATCTTATGATCAACGGGGATTTTGTGGTGAAAAGCCGCCGGCATACAAAGATAAACGAAAGCAAACTTCTTCCAATTCTTCAAAAAAAACATATGAAAATGAGGCGCGCAGTCGGGAAACTTTCTGAATCTTGATAATTTCTCATATTTGGGATAGATTATAAGTGTGGATAAAGAGCAAATTCTTCAAATAAAAAATCGGTTTCTCAAGGATATTTCCAGTTCTCTTGACGAGAAATCTCTTTATAATGTCAAAGTGAAATACTTCGGACGGAGCGGGGAGCTGACAAAGATTTTGAAAAATCTCAAAAACCTTCTTCCGGAGGAAAGAAAAAAAACGGGATTGCTGGCGAACGATGCCCGCCGCGAGTTCGAAGCGGCTTATAAAGCCCGAAAATATGAACTTGCCGAAACAGCAGACTGGGAAAAGGAAAGGATTGATGTTACGATTCCCGGAAAAAAATCGGAAATTGGCAGTTTGCATCCCATAACTTTAGTTTATCGCGAAATAGAGAGTATTTTTTCCTCGATGGGTTTTGAAGTCGTCGAAGGGCCGGAGCTTGAAATCGACTGGTATAACTTCACTTCTCTCAATTTTCCTTTCGACCATCCGGCGCGGGATATGCAGGATACTTTCTGGGTCAAATCACCGAAAAACGATTTGGTTTTGCGCACCCATACCTCGCCGGTTCAGGTTAGATTCATGGAAAAAAGAAAACCGCCTTTCCGGATAATCGTTCCCGGGCGGGTTTTTCGCAATGAAGCCACAGACGCGAAACATGAACATACTTTGCACCAATTCGAAGCCTTGGCTGTTGGGGATGGCGTGAATGTTGGAAATTTCAAGCATATTGCCTCGGAATTTTTCAGCTCATTCTTTGGAAAAAAGGTGAGCATTCGCCTTCGGCCGAGTTTTTTTCCGTTTACGGAGCCGAGTTTTGAATTTGATATCAGCTGCGCGGTTTGTGCAGGAAAAGGCTGTTCGACTTGCCAGCAGGCAGGCTGGCTTGAAATCGGAGGAGCGGGAATGGTAAACCAAAATGTTTTTGCGGCCGCCGGCTACCCGCGGAACCATTACCAGGGATTCGCTTGGGGATTCGGAATAGAGCGCTTGGCCATGATGAAATACAAAATCGACGACATCCGATGGTTTGAGAGCGGGGATTTGCGCTTTATAAAGCAGTTTTAGGCTTACTCGAGATGAGACCTCAAAATATATGAAATACTCGTATAGTTGGTTAAAAGAATTATCCGGGACAAAAAAATCACCCAAAGAATTGGCGGATCTTTTGACCATGCGCGCGTTTGAATTTGAAGGTTCAAAAACCGAAGGAAAAGAAACCCAGATGGAATTTTCAATTCTTCCCAATCGGGGCCACGACGCGCTTTCTCACATCGGGATGGCACGGGAAATTTGCGCCTGCGAAGGCCGGAAGTTTTACTTCCTAACATCGGATGTTAGGAAGTTCCTAAGCGACATACATGTTGACGATCGTCAAGATATATATAAGTTAAATATCGATGTTAAGGATAAAAAACTTTGTCCGCGTTATATCGGTGCGATTTTGGAAAATATTGAAATTGGTCCGTCGCCAAAATGGATGCAGGGAAAACTTTTAGCGTGTGGTATCAAGCCGATAAACAATATCGTTGACATCACGAATTATGTGATGCTTGAAACCGGACAGCCGCTTCACGCTTTCGACAAGTCAAAAGCCAAAAGCCAAAAGCCAAAAGCAGATATTATAATCCGGAAGGCGAAAAAGGGAGAAAAAATAAAACTGCTCGATGAAAAGTTATATGAATTAAACGAAAACAATCTTGTTATCGCTGATTCTGAAAAAGCGCTGGCGCTGGCCGGGGTAATGGGCGGTTTTGATTCGTCAATAACAAGCAACACTACTTCCATTATTCTTGAATCCGCGAATTTCAATGCGACATCTATCAGGAAAACAAGAACAGCGCACAATATCATCACTGAATCCTCGCACCGCTTCGAGCGGGATATCGACCCGAATCTGGCAGAAATAGCAATGGTTCGAGCGATTGAGCTAATAAAGAAAATATGCAGCAAAAATATAAAAGTAACGGCGATATCTGATGGTTATGCCCAAAAAGTGAAACCGTGGCTGATAAAATTGGAAACGAATTACGCAAATAAGCTATTGGGTGAAAATATCCCGGTTACTAAAATGAAAAGTATTTTGGAAAATTTAGGCCTAGATGCAAAAGGATCCGGGAGATTATTGCATTGTGAGATTCCGACCCGCCGCATTGATCTCAAGACCCAGGAAGATCTCATTGAAGAAATCGGCCGGATATACGGATATGAAAACATCAAAGAGCAAGCGCTTGTTGCCGAAGTAAAAACTCCTCCCCAAAATGATAAGCGGGATTTTGAAAACAAGTTGCGAGACATTCTGGTTGGCCTTGGATTTTCGGAAGTGATGAATTATTCGTTTTACGGCGCCGATGACATCTCAAAATGCGGTTTAGGTGAAGATAGTCACGTTGAAGTCGCCAATCCTTTGAGTTCAGAGCAACAGTATATGAGAAGGTCGCTAATTCCCAATATGCTGAAAAATATAGAATTAAATCTAAAGCATTTCGGTCAGGTCGAGATTTTTGAAATTGGAAAAAAATTTCGCAAAAAAGATGGAAATATATCCGAAATCGGCATATTGAACGGAATGCTGGCAAATGATTCAAAAATTCCCTTTTTAGAATTAAAAGGCAATCTCGAAGCATTGCTCAATAATTTAGGTCTAAGAAATATTAAATTTGAAGCAATAGAACCTGAATATGCAGTATGGAATCCGGCGCGTGTCGCCAGAGTCTTCATAGGAAACAAAAAAATCGGGAAGATTGGGGAAATCAATCCGCAAGTCCTCAAAAAATATGGAATTAAGAAGCGGGTGGCTAGTTTCGGCCTTAAGATTGACAATTTATCGATATTGTCGATAAAAGATAAAATTTATCAAACCATTTCAAAATTCCCAATTGTCGAGCGCGATCTTTCCATGTTTATTGAAAAAGACACGAAATACGGCGATATTGTTTCGATTATAGAAAGGATTGGAGGAAGTTTAATCAAAAATATTGAACTTTTTGATGTTTTTGAAAAAGATGGCGAGAAAAGCCTGGCGCTCCGCCTCAAAATTGGCTCCGACGCGAAAACTCTAACCTCCGCCGAAATTGACGGCGTGATGCAGAAAATAATCTCCGCACTGGAAAAAGATTTGAAAGTGAAAGTGAGAAAATAGGCGTTTACAGTATTACAGTATACTGTAAATAAAATTTATTCATGAAAAAAATTTCAAAACATTACAATGCCCTCGAAACAGAGCCGAAGTGGCTGAAGTTTTGGGAGAAAAAGGAAATATATAAATTCAACCCCAAAGCCAGTGGGGAAGTTTTTTCCATTGACACGCCGCCGCCGACAGTGAGCGGGAAGATGCATATCGGACATGCCTATTCCTATGCCCACGAAGATTTCATTGCCAGATACCAAAGAATGTCGGGGAAAAATATCTTGTTTCCTTTCGGGACGGATGACAACGGACTCCCAACGGAAAGATTGGTGGAAAAATTGAAAAATGTCCGGGCCAACAAAATGGAACGAAAAGATTTTATCAAACTATGCATCGAGACACTCAAAGACATCACACCTGATTTTGTGGAAGACTGGAAAAAAGTCGGGATGTCCTGTGATTTTTCCAAAATTTATTCCACGATTGATGACAACTGCCGGCGCATTAGCCAGAAATTTTTTATCGATCTGTATAGAAAAGAAAAAGTCTACCGCCAGGAGGCGCCGGTAGTCTGGTGTCCTCATTGCCAAACTGCAATTGCCCAGGCCGAGCTCGAAGACAAGGAGGCGGAAACATTTTTCAATGATATCGTCTTCAAGCTCCCAAACAGGAAAAATTTGATTATCGCCACGACCCGGCCGGAGCTTCTTTCCAGCTGTGTGGCTATTTTCGTGAACCCAAGCGACAAAAGATATAAGAATCTTATCGAAAAAAAAGCGCAAGTCCCAATTTTCGGCAATCGGGTTCAAATTCTGGCTGACAGGAAAGTCGACATGAAGAAAGGCACCGGGGCAGTGATGTGCTGCACTTTTGGCGACAAGACGGACGTCGAATGGTTCAAAGAATACAAGCTTCCGCTTGCGGTGTCGATTGACAAGGCCGGAATGATGACCAATAAAGCCAAAAAATACGCGGGACTTTCCGCAAAAGAAGCGCGCGCGAAAATAATTGAAGATCTCATGAAAAAAAAGCTTCTTCTCGAGCAGAAAAAAATCACCCATACTCTCAATATTCACGAACGTTGCAAGACGGAGGCAGAAATACTGAACTCCGAACAGTGGTATATCAAAATACTTGGCCAAAAGAAAAAACTCATCGAACTGGGCGAAGAAATCAAGTGGCATCCCGAATTCATGCAAACACGTTATAAAAACTGGACAAAAGGGCTCAATTGGGATTGGTGTATTTCTCGGCAAAGATTTTTTGGTATTCCTTTTCCGATCTGGTACTGCACGAAATGCGGCGAAGTAAAATTGGCGGATGAAAAAGATTTGCCGATTGACCCGCTTTCCGCAAAGCCCAAAGGAAAATGTGAAAAATGCGGCGGCTCGAAATTTATTCCAGAAAAAGACGTGATGGACACCTGGGCGACAAGCTCTCTTTCCCCCGAGCTGGCATTGCATTTATTTTACAAAGAACCAGACGTGGAAAAAATGATTCCGATGAATCTGCGGCCGCAAGCTCATGATATCATTTCTACCTGGCTTTTTTATACTGTAGTCCGGTCGCAATACCATTTTGTAAAAATTCCCTGGAACGAAGTGATGATTTCGGGACACGTTCTTGACCAGTATGGGCGGAAAATGTCAAAAAGCCTCGGCAACGTTGTCTCGCCACAGGCCGTAATCGAAAAATATGGTTCCGATACCCTGCGTTTTTGGACGGCCGGACGGAGCCTTGGACAAAACATCAATTTTTCCGAGGAAGAAATCCAGGCGGCGAAGAAATTTCTGACGAAGCTTTGGAACGCGACTCGGTTCGTGATGATGAACATAAACACTCGCGAATTAAATAACTCGCGAATAGGAGCGAATTATAAAGGAATAAGAGCGAATCTATATCCAACGGACAAATGGATTTTGGCGGAGTTGCAGGAACTGGTTGCGAAAGCAACGAAAAGTTTTGAAAAATATGATTATTCTGCGGCGAAACTGGCAATCGAAAAGTTTTTTTGGATAAAGTTGGCCGACAACTATATTGAAATCGTGAAAAATCGGCTTTATGATGAAAGTCCCAAGGGGAAACATGGGCGGGAGTCAGCTCAATTTACGCTTTATTCAATACTATTCACGCTGATCAGGCTTCTGGCGCCGTTCATTCCATTCGCGACCGAAGAAATATATCAGACATTTTTCAAGAGTTCCAAATGCGCGAAGTCAATTCATCTTTGCGGCTGGCCGGAAGTTCAAGAAAAATCGGTTGACAAAGAAAAAATCAAGACAGGCAGGATTCTCATTGAAATTGTCTCCGCGATGCGGAAACACAAAGCCGAGCGGGGACTTTCGATGAAAACGGAGCTTGAGAAAGTGGAAATTTCCTGTGATGCCGCGACAAAAAAAATAATAAAAGAAATGGAGAATGATTTGAAAGCGGTGGGAAACATCAAAACAATAAGATTTTCCAGCTCAAAAAGGTTCTCGGTGAAGATTGCATAGTTGCCTGAAATCAACTATTGCCGTATATAGCAGTAAAATTATTTATGAAAAATAATAATCCGAAAATAACTGTCGGCAAACATTCCGGTTTTTGCTTTGGAGTGAAAAGGGCCTATGATTTGGCGTGCGTGAACTCGAAGGAATGCGAAAAGCTTTTTATCCTGGGGAAGCTGGTGCACAACAATGATGTTTGCCATGACCTTCAAAAAAAAGGAATAAAAGAAATTAAATCACTAGAAGAAATAAGTGAGGGGGCTGTTATTTTCACGGCTCACGGAATCGGACCGAGTTGGTACGAAAAAGCCAATCGAAGAGGGATCAAAATAATCGACTCAACCTGTCCCAAAGTAATGAAAACGCAAAGGCTGGCGAAAAACCAGGCGGAGAAAAATTGGAAAGTCATTATTTTTGGCGATAAAGATCACAAAGAAGTAAAAGGCATCAAAGAGTGGTCGAAAAAGAAGGCAATAATTGCTGACAGCCTAAAAAAGATCAAAAAAATAAAGTTGGATAAAAAAAACAAATACTGCCTGATTTCCCAAACAACGCAGAATGCAGCCGAATTCAAGAAAATTCAAAATTTTTTAGCAAAGAAATTGCCGAATTTCATATATTTCAACACCATCTGTGATTCCACCGACAAGCGGCAAAAAGAAATTCGGGAGCTGGCAAAAAACAACGATGCCGTGATTGTAATCGGCGGGCGAGACAGCGCCAATTCGATGCGTCTTTTTGAAATAGCGAAATCCCTGAATCCAAGATCGTATTTCGTTGAAAACGCGAACCAGTTGAAAAAAAGCTGGTTCAATAAAATAAAAAAAGTGGCGATAAGTGCCGGGGCATCGACTCCGGGATGGGCAATAGGAAACGTAATCCGAAAAATATCTGCGTTAAAATAATAAAGCGAAGATTATAAAAAGCTTGGCCAAACACGGCCCGGTTTTTATTTTGGATATGATTTAAAATAAGAAAATTATTTTCTCGTTGCGCCGCCGCTTTCGACCAGATATTTGTATGTTGTCAGCTCACGGTAGGAAAAAGGCCCGCGAGTATGAAGTTTTTGGGTACTGATGCCAATTTCGCCGCCCATTCCAAATTCGCCGCCATCGGAAAATTGAGTGGAGGTGTTGAGGTAGAGGCAGGCAGCATCGATTTCCCGGAAAAATTTTTCAACTTGCTTATTGTCCCGAGTGATGATCGCTTCGCTGTGCCCCAGGCTGTGTCTTTTTATATGCTCAAGCGCTTCTTCAAACCCACCAACAATTTTAACTGCTAAAATATAGTCCAGGAATTCGGTGTCAAAATCATGATTCGCGGCTCTTTTCAGTCCTGGATATGCAATTTTTTTCAAAATATTATAACTTTTTTGATCAGCCAACAGCTCAACATTCTTTAGCGAAAGCTCGTTGGCTATTTTTTCAATTAATTTTTTGGCTGTTTTCTTGTGAACAATCAGCACATCGAGCGCATTGCAAATTGAAACCCGCCGAAGTTTCGCGTTTAAAACGACTTTTGCTGCCAAGTCAAGTTCGGCACTCGCGTCTACGTAGGAATGCACAACAGATGCTCCGGTTTCGATTATTGGAACGGTTGCATTTTTTTTGACGAATTCAATAAGATTCTTTCCCCCACGCGGAATCAAGCAATCAATCCGGCTATCTTGTATTAAGTTAAGAGTGAATTTTCTGTCCATTCCACTGACATCCTGGATAATATTTGCATTGATTTTATGTTTCCTTAAGACATTCCGAATTATTTTCACTAAAATATTATTTGTTTCGATAATTTCTTTTCCGCCCTTGAAAATAACAGCATTGCCGCTCTTGAAGGAGAGGACGAAGGCATCAAGGGTGACATTTGGGCGTGATTCAAAGATAACCGACAAAAGCCCCAACGGGAAGCGTACCTTTCTTATCCTCAGGCCGCTCGGCCTATTTTTCTCTTCAAGTGTTTCAAAAAGAAAATCTTTTGCGTTTGCAATTTCCCGAATCGAATCGCACAATGATTTTATTTTTTTCACATCAAAGCTCAAGCGCTCAATGAAACTTGGGCTTTTATGTTCCTTTCTCGCTTTTTTGGCATCTTTTGAATTGGCAGAAATAAGCCTTTTTATATTTTGATCGACTGATTTTGCCAAGGATACAAGGACTGCCTTTCTTTGCTTGGCATTCAAATGCAGCAAGCTTGCGCTCGCTTTTTTCGCACTGCCAATTTTTTCCCCCAGTTCTTTCTGATTCATTTTTTTGATAATTCACGCGCCCGGTTCCGCGCTTTTTTTATAGCCGTGTCCCACAATTTGTAGAATTTTTTTTCACCAATAAAATTCAGAGCCGCTTCCGTTGTTCCTTTTTTTGATTTTATTTTTTCAATCAGTTTCTCAAGCGAGGCCTTTTCTTTGATGCGGGAATAATATTCCATCGATCCCGAAACAGTTTCCAGTACAATCTCCTCTGCCTGCCGCTTCTCAAAACCCAAATTCATGGCCGACTGGATGAGGGCGTTCAAAAAAAGAAAAACGTAGGCTGGACCAGATCCGGAAACAGCTGTGACGGCGTTAAGCTCATCCTCCTTTGCCGTGAAAAAACCTTTTCCGAAACAGGAAAATATCGTTGAAATATTCGTGAATTCCTGTTTAGTGAAATTTTGTTTTTTTGCGTTCCAGCCTATGATCCCCCGACCGACTTGAAGCGGTAAATTAGGCATTGAGCGAACTATTTTTTTGCAGCCTGTGCGCTTTTCTATTTCGCTGATTGTGGCTCCAGCCATTATGGAAATAATTATCGGATCATTGGGAAGATATTTCTTGTTAAAACGCATTTCAAAAAATTCCTGCGGTTTCACGCAAAGAAAAACTATATCGCAAATTTCGAACAATATATTTTTGTCGTTTACACATTTTGCTCCGCTCACACTTCGGATTCCAAGCGAGCAAATATAAAAATTTATCCCATGGGAAGATTGATACCGTTTTTTTAACAGGCTAAAAACTGACCGCCCCATATTGCCGAAACCAAGTATGCCAATTGATTTTGTTCCCATGTCTTTTTTCATGGCTTAAATTTAGCAACTTTAAGCCTAAATTTCAAGTATCAATATTGGATAAGCTTACAAATATGATACCCTAACGTTTTGAGATTAGATACTAAGCTTCTTTATTGAACAAATAAAATTATCGCTTACGATGTGATTATAGTCCGAGGATTGATTTATTGTCTATTTCGTGAGATATTGTGTATATCCATATAAATTTGCAACATAACAAAATAAGACGCTCATTATGTCGGACGCGAATAAAATAAAGAAAAAAGCTCGGAATATTGACAAAAACGGAAAATTGTCCTTAGATTTGGGTACTGAGAAGAAAAAGGAGGGCTCTCTAAATGAGCTCTTTCTCAAAAATCGTTCAAAGGAGAACAGAGAAATGGAAAAAAAAGGGAAAAGGGGGATAACCAGCCGTAAAGCTGATTATTCACGCTGGTATCTGGATGTGATCGCGGCGGCGGATCTCGCCGAAAATTCACCGGTCCGGGGATGCATGGTAATCAAACCCTTTGGGTACATGCTCTGGGAAAAAATTCAATCTATCCTTGACAGCATGTTTAAAAAATGCGGTGTCAAGAATGCCTACTTTCCGATTTTCATTCCGGTAAGCTTCCTTCAAAAAGAAGCCTCTCATGTTGAGGGATTTGCGCCGGAAGTAGCGGTAGTTACACATCACCGTCTAGTCAAGGACGGAAAAGGCAAATTGATCCCGGACGGAGAACTTGAAGAGCCACTGATTGTCCGTCCGACCTCAGAAACCATCATGTACGACATGTACGCAAAGTGGATCCAGTCTTATCGGGATCTGCCACTTCTTCTGAATCAATGGGCCAATGTGGTTCGCTGGGAGATGAGAACCCGGCTATTCTTGCGCACCATGGAGTTTTTGTGGCAGGAAGGGCATACCGCACACGAAACCAAAGCCGAGGCAGATGAATTCACCGTGCAAATGCTCGGCGTATATCAGAGTTTCGTCGAACATTATCTGGCTATGCCGGTGATCCCGGGTAGGAAATCCGAGTCCGAGAAATTTGCCGGCGCCGACTATACCACTTGCATCGAAGCCATGATGCAGGATGGAAAAGCGCTCCAGGCCGGCACCTCTCACATGCTGGGGCAGAATTTTGCTAAATCCTTCAATGTCTCTTTTCTCGACAAAGAAGGCAAAAGCCAGTTCGTTTGGCAGACCAGCTGGGGAATGAGCACTCGGATTATCGGTGCCCTTATCATGACGCACAGCGATGACAAGGGCTTGATCCTTCCGCCCAACATCGCTCCAATCCAGGCCATGATCACGACAATCGGAGCTTCTGACGAAGAGAGGGAACGCGTCGGCCAGAAAGCCGAAGAAGTGGCCGAAATGCTCCGAAAAAATGACATCTTCGTGGAGATCGACAACCGTGATGAGCGACCTGGCGTAAAATTTTTCGACTGGGAGCAAAAAGGCATTCCTGTCCGCGTCGAAATTGGCCCCAAGGATTTGGCCGCAGGGTCGTACACAGTTGTGAGGCGTGATACCGGAGAAAAGGTTTCCATGGAGGAATTCGGGCTGCAGGTGAAAATCCAGAAACTTCTTTCCGATATCCAAAAAAATCTGCTGGATCGGGCGAAAAAATTCCGCGAGAATAACACTCATTCCGTGGAAACGTGGGATGAATTCGTCTCCACCCTGGAGAGCAAAGGTGGTTTTCTCCGGGTCCATTGGTGCGGAGACGCGATCTGCGAACAGGAAATCAAGGAGG
>Ga0172371_10002467_pt1 | contig 29358 bp, 17 predicted proteins | sample Lak12m_FD_114543 | JGI IMG/M metagenome (GOLD analysis project Ga0172371, IMG submission 114543) | Freshwater microbial communities from Kabuno Bay, South-Kivu, Congo - kab_022012_12m | ecosystem: Environmental > Aquatic > Freshwater > Lake | place: Democratic Republic of the Congo: South-Kivu...
CTCATGGCACAGCCATTGCGCTGGGGGATCGTCGGCACCGGCATGATCGCCGGCGTCTTCGCCAAGGGCCTGGCCCAGGCCAAACGGGGTGTCAGGGCTGCCGTGGCCAGCCGCAACCCCGCAACGGCCCAAGCGTTCGCCGCCGCTCAGGCCATCCCGAAGGCCTACGGATCGTATGGAGCCCTGCTCGCGGACCCGGAGGTCGACGCCGTGTACGTCGCCACGCCCCACCCCTGCCACCGGGAGGTGGTGCTGGCGGCAGCCGCGGCCGGCAAGCATGTCCTCTGTGAGAAGCCCATGGGCGTGACCCCGCACGAGTGCCGGGAGATGATCGCGGCGGCCGAGGCGGCGGGGGTCGTCCTGCTGGAGGCCTTCATGTACCGCGTCCATCCCCAGACCGTCCTGATCCAGGAAACCCTCGCGAAGGGCCGCATCGGCCGGCCGAAGCTGGTGCGGAGCTCCTTCTGCTATGGCATGGGCGATGGCGCCTACAACGTGCGACTGGACAAGTCGTTGCGGGGGGGTGGGCTCTACGATGTGGGGTGTTACTGCATCAACTTCAGCCGCATGGTGGCGGGCGAGGAACCGGATGACGTCGCGGCGGTGTGGACGGTCGGCGAGAAGACGGGTGTGGACGAGAGTCTGGCGGCGGCCCTGCACTTCCCCTCGGGCCTGGTGGCGCAGTTCGACGTCTGCATCCGTTGCGCCGGGAGCGCCTTTGCCGAGGTCGTGGGCACGGATGGGTCCCTCTGGGTCTCGAGCCCCTGGCGTCCACACCCTGAGCGGGCCGTCGTAGAACTGCGCGGCAAGGGCCCCATGGAGCCGCTGACCGTAACCGATGGCGGGCACGTGTTCCCCCTCGAAGCCGATCACCTGGCGGCGGTGGTGCAGGATGGCGCCGCGCCACTCATCCCTGCCGCCAACGCGGTCGGGAATGCCGCGGTGATGGACGCTATCTGGCAGCGCATGCACAAGGTGGGATGACCGGGACATGGCGCGCCCGCCGAGCATCGTGCTGGTGGCTACAGACCAGACCGGCGCCGAAGGGCTGCCTCCCGGAAGCCGATGACTGCCCCCAATGAGCCCGCCCAAACCATCGCGTCGAAGTGCCCTCAGCCGGATCTACGCCCTGGTCGGGTACGCCATCCGCGACTACCGCATGATCGGCGACGGGGACCGCATCCTGGTCGGACTCAGCGGCGGCGAGGACAGCCTCCTGCTCATGCACGTGCTGCACTATCTTCAGCGCCGTGCACCGGTACGCTTCGAGATTGCCTCTGCCACGGTGGACATGGGCTTCGAGGGCTTCGACACGCCGGCCCTGTCGGCCTACTGCGCCGCCCAGGGCTGGCGACATGAGGTCATCCACGTGGACGGCGTCGCGCTGCTCGAGGCCAAGAACACCGCCAAGCGCCCGTGCGCCCTGTGCAGCCGCCTGCGGCGCGGAAAACTCCACGGCGCGGCAGACCGCCTCGGCTGCGGCACTATCGCGCTGGGCCAGCAACTCGACGACCTGGCGGCCAGCCTGCTGATGAGTCTGTTCCGCGGCAATGGCCTCAAGACCATGGGCCCGCACGTGGCGGCGGACCACGGCTCGAAGCGCCTGATCCGGCCGCTGTGTTACGTGCCCAAGGCCCTGGTCCACGAAGCCGCGCTCGGGTTCGCCTTCCCCCAGGTCAAGAGCTGTCCCTACCTCGGCATGCTCGACGAGACGGGGGACCGGGCGTTCGTCCAGCGGCTCCTGCAGGGAATCGAGGGCCATTTCCCCAACCTGCGCCAGAGCATCCTGGCCAGCCTGAGGCACGTCGAGCCGGGCCACCTCCTCGATACCCGCTTCCTCCCCGGCCTCGCGCACCAGACCCCGACGGACCACACGCCGGAGGCGGAGACCGACCTCTGATACCACGCGTACGCCAGCCGTAGAGCCGGGCTGGAGTGACCGCAACCCCAGGGGCGGGGGCCCCGGCGGCCCGGGGGCTCGCCTGGACTGGGCACGGTGTGCTCAGGTCCCGCCGCGACCGTCCCTGTGGCGGTGGGGCGAGGATCGGGTGGAGGGGACGCTCACCGCCCCATAGGCGTTCGCTTGGGCGGCACCTGTTCCATGGCATCGCGGTGCCCCTGGGGACAAGCCCCGTCGAGGCGCTGTGCTCGGGAATACGCCACGGGCTACGGCCAGCGTGCCACCACGACCCGGTCCCGGCCGGTGTAGTCCTGACGGACATCCACGGGGCAGTACCCTGCCTCCAGGAAGACATCCTGCGCCGCCGGGCCCTGTTCGCTGCTGATCTCACAGAGCACAGCGGCCCCCGGCCGGAGGTGGCCACGGCTCTCCTGGGCGATGCGGCGGACCACGGCGAGGCCCCCGTCGGCAGCCCAGAGAGCCAGACGCGGTTCGTAGTCCCTGACGTCGGCAGGAAGGCCATCGAACGACTCCGGGCTGACGTAGGGCGGGTTCGCCGTCACCAGTCCGAAGCGGAGGTCTGCCGGCACGGGCCGCCACAGGTCGCCATGGAGAAATGTCACGTCAAGACCCAGGGCCCGCGCGTTGCGCCGGGCGTACGCGAGGGCCTCCTCCGACAGATCCGTAGCCCAGGCAGGTCCGCGCCCAGGCCGCTGGCGGGCCAGGGCCAGGGCGATGGCACCAGACCCGGTGCACAGGTCGCACACGGGCCCGGACTCCGGGTACGCCTCCAGGGCGAAGTCGACCAGCCGTTCGGTCTCGGGACGGGGCACAAGCACGCCAGGCCCCACAGCCAGTTCAAGGCCGTAGAACTCAGTCGAGCCCAGGACGTACTGCAGGGGCTCGCCGGCAAGCCGCCGCCGCAACAGGGCCAGCAGAGCATCCTCGTCGGTCGGATCGAGCCCGACGCCGCCGCAGCAGGGGACGCGGTCGGGCTGGTCACGGAAGACGTGCTGGAGCATCCACCGGGCTTCCTGGGACCCGTTGGTGATGCCGGCGGCCCGGAGAGCCGCGGCGGTCTCTGCAAGAAGGGTCTCGGCGCGCATGGCGGCACTATCCCGTAGGGCGCTATCCGGCAGCTCGTGGGAGGCGGAGGGGCACTCAGGCCGGGGGCCCATCCGTCGCGTCGACCTCGGTCTGGATCCCGATGAAGCGGGTGGGAGTCCCATCGGGCGCACGGGAGACCACGTCACCGCGCTCCTGCACCCGGCGGTACACCCCGGACCGGGTACGCATGCGGTACCGCATCGAGTAGTGCGCGGCATGGTCTTCCAGCAAGGCTGCCACAGCCGCCTTCACGGCCGGGAGGTCGTCGGGGTGGACCAGCGCTTCCCACTCTGCCCTGGAGGGGCCCACCTCGGCGGCCGCGTAGCCCAGGAGTTCGGCATACTGCGGGCTGATGCTGATGGCGTCCGTCCTCAGGTCCCACTCGAGAAGCCCAAGGCCGGCGCACTCGACGACCTGGCCCAGGCGCCGGCGCGTCTCATCGAGTGTGCGCTCGGCCTCGACCCTCTTGCGAATCGCGCTGAACAGCAGGAGGGCCAGCGCGGCCTGGAACAGGAGGGCGACACACCCCAGCCACAGGAGAGTCGCCCCAGGGGCTGACCCCACCCGGGGCGACACGAGCGGGGACTCGGGCACCATGGGCACGGCAGCCGGCTCCCCCAGAGACCCCCCTGCCGCCAGCTCAGGCACCGAGCGGGCAACACGGACGGGGATCTCCGAGGGCGGGATGCCCCGCAGGACCTGGACCGCCATGGACGCCGCCGCTTCGCCTTGGCGATAGGCATCCTGCAGGCTGGACATGGAAGCCGCCAGGCCCCCTTCGGAACCGGTCACCCCGTAGACGGGTACCGGCGACACGCGGGCAATGCGGGCCAACACGTCGTCCAGGCGCTGGGGCTGACCCTCCCGGTCCCGGGACCACGAGGTGACCAGCACCAGGCTCTCCGCCGGCAGCATCCGGACCTGCTCGACCAGTTCCGCCGTCGAGTAGGCGCCGGCACTCAGGAAGGCGACCACCATCCCGGGTCGCCGGCGCAGGAGTTCCTCAGTCCAGGACTGGACCTGCTCCCGGTAGGCCAGACCCACCGGCGAAAGATCATGCACGGTGAACAGGCCGCGGCTCGCCGGATGGCGTGTCAGCGCGGTGGTCAGGACGCCGGAGAGGTCCCGGACCTGGACCGCACCCGTCACCAGGGGGTGTCGTGAGAGAGCGCCCGGCGGCAGGTCGCTCACGCCACAGAACACCACCGGGAGGCCTGGCAGCAACCGCTCATGCCAGTCAAGGGCGAAGGCGAACGCCGCATCGTCGGCGACGATGGCCAGGGCAATGGGGTGCTGGGCGTGCCGAGCCGCGATGCGTGCCGCCAGGTGCTCCGCCGCCTCCCCCGCGGGAAGCGGCTCGGCACTCAGGGACTCGACCTCCAGGACCGCGCCGGGGAAGCCTGCAAGCACGCCATCGCGGACCCCGGCCGCCAACTCGATGCCCCAACGTGCCCCCGGAGCACAGGAGTTCACCAGAAGAAGCCGCGGCGAACCGCTGCGGACGTCCCCGGCCGCCCTGCCGGCGAGGCCCCACAGGAGAAGGGCCCCCACGACCTGCAGTAGCCTGCGGCAAGCGCCCAGCCGGAGCAGGAGAAGACCGCCCGCCGCCCGCGATGGCCAGGCCTGGCGGGGATCGCCTGCTCGGGCTCGGCCGGCCCCCATGGAGGCCGGCGGAGACGTGCTTGGATCCGTCGATGCCATGATCAACTGCAGCAAAGCGGCCTCCGGCCGCAACCCAACCGACCGCGTGGCGCCGCCCGCGATGTTGCGGCTCCCCGGTTCCTCGGCACGGCTCTGCCCCTGAGACAGGCAACACCCTCGCGGGCAGGAAACCATAGCGCCGGCCCGACAGGCTGCCAGGCGGCCGCGGCCCTCGTTTCCGGCGGCTCCCAGGCTACATTACACCCCATCCGGACAACCGGTTGACCGGCCGCCGACGGCATCCATGAATATCCTCTGCCTCTACAGCGACTGGCGCTGGACCGGGCCCGCCGAACCCGTCCTGCAGGTGTGCCTCGGCCTGCAGCAACGGGGCCACTCGGTGCGGTTGGCTTGCCGGGCCATGCCGGGGTCCGTGCTCAAGGCGGAAGAGACGGTCCAGGACAAGGCGGCAGCCGCAGGTCTGAACGTCACCACGGAGTTCGCGCTGGACCGCTACATGGGCCTGCGGCACACGCTGCACGACCTCATCGCGCTGCCGCGGTTCCTGCGCCAGCACCAGATCGACGTTCTGCACTGTCATCTGAGCCACGACCAGGCGCTGGGGGCGGTTTGTGCGCGCCTCTGCGGGCGCCAGCGGCCCCTCTTCGTCAAGACCCTGCACCGGCGGGCAGTGCCGCCGCGGTCGCTGGCCTACCGGATGTCTCTGACGGGCCCCCTGCGCAGCGACGGTCTCTTCGTCTTCACCCCCTCGTTTCGAGCGCAATACGTCGAACGCTTCGGTCTCGACCCGGAGCGCATCGCCTTGCAGCCCATGACGATCGACCTGCAGCGTTTCAGTCCCGAGCGCACCTATCGTCCCATGCGGCCGGTGTTCGGCCTGGGGCCGGAAGCGGTTGTCATCGGCATCGTGACGCGGTTCCAGAAGTACCGCCGGATGGAGACCTTCATCGAGGCGGCGGCACAGGTCGTGGCGCAGCGGCCCCAGGTACGTTTCCTGCTGCTGGGGTGGTCCGGTCAGATCGAGGAGACGGTGCTGGCCCCGGTGCGGGCACAGGGCCTGGAAAAGCAGGTGATCGTGGCCGGCTATCGCACGGACGACTACGAGGACACGCTGGCGTGCATGGACATCTTCACCCTGATCATCCCGGGGTACGACGGCACGGCGAGGGCCGTCCGGGAGGCCATGGCCATGGCCAAGCCGTGCGTCGTCTCGGACGTGGGCATGTTGCCGGAGATCGTCCAGCATGGCCGAACGGGCCTGGTCACCGAGCTCACGACCGCAGGGCTGGCGCGGACCTGGCTGCGGTTGGTCGACGAGCCCGGGCTGCGGCAGGCGCTTGGGCAGGCCGGCCGACAGCACGCCGAGGCGGAATTCGGCCTGCCCGGCATGGCCGAGGCCGTGGAACACGCCTACGCTCGCTGGCGGTTGACTCGAGCGCCGCGGACGCCGCGACGGATACCGTCCCCCGAGCCGCCCGCAGCCCGTCCCGCAGACCCCGCCTGAGCCCAGCCTGAACCGGAGGTCCGGAGCGCGCACGCGCGTTTGCCTTGCCCTTCCCCGCCCCGGCGTCAGGGCTTCCCCATCTCCGCGAGCGCCTCGTCGGCCTCCTTGGTCTCGGCCGGGCTGAGACCGTTGGCGAGGGCCGCCCTCACTTCGGCCGCGGCCTCCGCCTTGCGCCCCAGCGCGGCGAGGATGAGCCCGCGATGGAGGCGCGGAGGCGCACGGGACCGTTCTCGGCGAGGGCCCGGGCCGCCTCGGCACTCAACGGCTCGGCGGCGGTCGCATTCCCCTCCTTGAACAGGCACCAGGCCAGAGTGTCGGCGACCTGTGGCGAGCCGGGGGCCAGTTCGCGGGCCTGCTGGGCCGTGGCACGGGCCTCGGAAGGAGGCTTGCCGGCATCCAGCATGACAAGAGCTAAGTTATTCATCACCATGATGTTGCGTGGTTCCCTCTGGAGGGCAGTACGGTAGGCTTCCTCGGCCTCGTCCAGGCGGTTGCTGCGGGACAGCAACTGGCCGCTCTGGGCATAGAGCGCCGCCAGATCGGGCCGCAGGCGGATGGCTCTCCGGAGGGTCTTCTCAGCCTCCTCCAACTCGCCCTGCTGCTCCAGGCAGTAGGCCAGCCGCGCCTGCAGCTCGGCGTCCTGGGGCATGGCGTCCACCAGCACCCGCAGGATGCGGACAGCCGCGTCCATGTTGCCCTGGGCCACCACGACCCGCGCGCGGATGCGGTAGGCCTGGGCGTCATTGGGCCGCTGCGCCAGGGCTCGGGTCACATGCTCGTCCGCCAACGAGGTGAAGCCGCGACGCAGAAACAGGTCGGCCAGCACCAGGTGGGCAATGGGATCGCCGGGGTTGTCCTTAAGCAAGCTGGTCAGGACCTGGTAGGCCTCGTCCGTGCGGCCGTGCAGGCCCAGCAACTCGCCGTACCGGGCGCGCAGGGGAAACCGGTTGGGGAAGTCCTGAGTGATCTGGCCTAAGAGCCGGAGGGCCTCCTTGGCCTGGCCATCCTGGAGCAGGACTTCCGCCAGCTCGGTCCTGGGCACAGGGTCGGACGGCCACTCGGCGATCAGTGCCGCCAGGTGCCGTCGGGCCCCGATCCGGTCGCCCCGCCGGGCCAGCACCTGAGCCAGGCCTATGCTGGCGTCGAGGCACTTCGGATCGACCTCGAGACTGCCCCTGAACCCCTGCTCGGCAGCGTCCAGTTCGCCGCGGGCAAAGGCGACGGCGGCCACCTCGCCGAGCGCACGAGCATCGCCCGGCCCCAACTGCTGGAGCGTCCCGGCGGCAATGGCGGCACCATCGAGGTCACGGTCCAGGCGGCATGCCTTGGCGAGCACCAGGAAGGCCTCCAGGGACTGCGGGGCCACCTGCGTGGCCTGGGAAGCCAGGGCGATGGCTCGCTGCAGGTCGCTGCCATCACAGGCCAGAGTCGCCGCCGGCAGCAGCGCGGACAGGTTCCGTGGGTCCAGCTTCAGGGCGGACTCGAGGGCGTGGGCGGCATCGACGGGGAGCTCCAGCTTCGTACAGGCAGTCCCCAAAGCCACGAAGGCCGCGACGTTGGCCGGGTCCAGCTCGACGGCCTTCTGCAGGGCCACGCGGGCGTCCGAGGCGTTGCCGGCCTGCAGGGCCTGCTCGCCCGTCACGGTCCAGCCACGCGACTGCTCCTGGCGCTGCTCGGGCGTGAGCGTCTGCTCCTCTGGGGATGGCTGTGGGGACGCGCTCGTGGCAGAACCCTCGGCCCACGGGTTGCCATAGCGCAGGATGAGCCCGTAGCCGACGCCAGCCATGACGGCCGACCAGAACACCAGGAGAAGCAGCCCCGTACCCAGGAGTCGCCACGCGCCCGCCTGGAGAGTCGCTTCGGAGCCACAGGCAGCCGTGTCGGGGGCCCGCTCATCGCTGGTGACCCCTCCGCAGAGAAACCGCACCAGGCCGGGGTTGCCATACTTGGAGGCCAGCGGGCAGCGGGGGATCTGCGCACCGTCCACTTCCGCAAGGGTGCTTCGGGAACAGGGCGGAAACGGGGCCTGCTCGGAGCCCGCAAGGGTCCAGAAGAGGCCCATGGCGTGGTGCGCGACCAGTCGGCCGAGGTCAACCGTGAGGAAGACGACGTCGAAGGGCAGTCGGATGAGCCGTATGAGCACGTTTGGGGTCCGCATGGAAAGAGCTTCTCGGCACGACCCGCGGGGCGGCCGGTCAACCGCATATATACACGCCACCCCGAACCGACGCAAGGCGGGCTTGCGCCCATGCGTAACCCGCCCTGCCCGCCGCGGCTACAGCCGGCCGAGCCGGCCGGATACCGGGTCCCACTCGCCCTGAGCGGCCCCCGGTCGCACCGCTATATTGCCCCCGGTTGGTGGGCATCGAGCCCCCGGCGCACCGCTCGCTCAGAACGGTGCTGCCGGACGTCACAGCACAGGAGGCTACGCCCCGTGAACATCGGCGTTCGCTGCGGTCCGCTGCGCCTGAGGAACGACATGCCGGCTCTGCTCGAGTGGCTGGCCGCCAACGGGTTCACCTCGGTAGACCTGGCGGCGCCGGACGAGGCGGTCGTCAGTCGGTGCCGGGCCCTTGGGCTCCAGCCCGGATCGGTGGACCTCCCTGGCAGCGCCCAGTTGCTGGCCCGGGAGCCCGAGCGGCGGACGGCGGCTGCGCGCCAGGTCTGCGAGGGGATCCGGCAGGCAGCCGACCTCGGCCTGCGCACCTGGTTCGTGTGCTTCGTCCCGGAGGACCGGGAGCGCTCCCGGCAGGCGCTCTTCGAGGTCTGGCGCCAGGTGATGCCCGAGGTCGCCGCCTGCCTTGAACAGGGCCGGATGCGGATGGCCATGGAAGGCTGGCCGGGGCCGGGACCCCACTACCCCACGCTGGGCTGTACCCCGGAGACCTGGCAGGCGATGTTCGCCGCGGTTCCCTCGCCGGCCCTGGGCCTCTGTTTCGATCCATCGCATCTGGTCCGGCTGGGCATCGACTACCGCCGGATTCTCCGGGAGTTCGGCTCGCGCGTCCACCATGTCCACGGCAAGGACTGCGCCATCGATCTTGAGGAGGTCTACCGCCACGGCCGCATGCCGCCCGCCTTGGCGGCCCCCCGGTTCGTCTGCAGCGAGGGCTGGTGGCGTTACTGCATCCCGGGCGACGGCGAGGTACGGTGGCGCGAGGTCGCGGTCGCGCTGACCGCCAGCGGCTACGACGGCGTTGTCAGCGTCGAACTGGAGGATGGCCTGTACATGGCGGACGAAGAGGGCAACCGCCGAGGCCTGCTGGCTGCCCTGGACCACATCCGCAGCGCTTGGCGCTAGGGTCGCGTTTCCCGCCTCCAGGCCGTTGCCCCGTCCGGCATGGTGGCGTATCTTGTGACACACTGTCGGGGCCCGGCCGGGCCCCGACGGGGCGTCCGTTGTCACCGCCGGCCGCCGGTCTCCTCAACCGGTCGGGCAGGCCAACGGAGCCGTAATCGGGTCGCGCCTGGACGCCCCGGCGTCGCGGCCGATCCTTACCAGGGGGACTCCCCATGGCGCCGACAGGAGGACATCAGCATGGCCGACATCCTTTCGCAGGAACTCGTCCTGGCGGTGGACCAGGAGCCCTTCGAGGCCAACTCGAACTGGTTTACCATCCTGTATCCTCTTATTACGGTCTATGGCGAACGCCTTGAGCCGGACCTGGGCACCTTCCCCAATCGCGGTCGCATCTGGTACATGATCCAGCCTCCCAGCCTGCGCCGGCAGATGCGGCCCGGGACGCTCTGGCAGGCCATGGTGGAGGAAACCAGCGCGTTCAAGACCTTTGACCCCGACCGCGACCGCTACCAGGTCAGCCTCCGCCACGCGGTCGCTCCAGGCGGGCCGCAGTTCATCGAACTCATTGACCTGCAGTTCAGCGAGCCGGATGTCCGCGGGGTCCGCCAGGAACGGGCGCTGCGCCTGAACCGTCGGCCTCTGGCGGACGTCTTCCTGCGCGGCCGAGAGACGGTCCTCGGGCCCTTCCAGGCCGTCTGGCAGGAGGGTGAACTCCACCTGAACCCCCGCGAAGGCACCGCCATCCGCCTGGGCAGGAAGGAGTTCGAACAGATGGTCCGGGTGGAGAGCTTCGTGCACGAAGCGAACCAGTTTGACCGGCACCGCGCGGCCATGCTGTTCAACTACCACCTGGTCCACAAGAACGACCTGAATTGGGAAGACCTGCGCCGGAATGGCGAGGCGGTGGACGTCCGCCCAGACCGGGATATCCTCAACCAGGCCGTCGTCCAACTGCGCTTCAGCCGCAGCGAGAAGCAGGAACTGAAGCGCCTGCTGGAACGACTGCAGGATGTCTCGTTGTCGGAGGACTTGCGGGACCGGGTCCGGGACATCAAGCTCGATGTGGGCAACGGCCTGCAGAACACGGACGAACTGGCCCGCGTCATCGGCGAGATGCCGCAGTTCAAGGAGTTTCTCGAGGCCCACGTGGAGGCGGTGGCCGGCGCCCGCATCCAGGAGCAGGTCACCGTCCGCCAGATCACCGTTCAGAACGAACTGCACGGGCTCGAAGCGAAGAAGCAGAAGATCGAGGCCGACCTGGCGCGGCTGAGGCAGGCCTACGACGAACGCGTTGCCCGCCAGGACGAGGAACTGCGCCAGCGCTACGCCGAGCAGGTGGCGGCCATCGAGGGCCGCGAACAGACCCTCACCGCCCGCGAACAGGCCGTCGACGAACGCGAACGGACCCAGACGGCCCAGGTCGAGCGGCTCGTCCGCCAGTATGAGGAGAAGGGCACCCAGTTGGCCGAGGACGTGCTGCTGCGCATGCCCATTCTCAGGGCCCTGACACCGGTGGCAGCCGCCGGCGCGGCCGCGGGGGGCCCGGTGGTCCGCAAGCGCACGCTCAACCTGCCGCCTTTCCTGAAGACCGTCAAGGACTTCGCCCGGGAGATCGGCGAGCGGGAGTTCCTGGAGCAGTTCCGCGACGTGGTGGCGCAGCGCGGCTTCACCTACCACGACCTCGACCTGGTCAACTTCCACGTCTGCATGAAGACCGGCATGCTGACGGTCCTGGGCGGCCAGAGCGGCTCCGGCAAGAGCAGCCTCCCAAGGCTCTATTCGGAGGCCCTGGGATGCCGGGAGGAGTACCTCCATATCCCTGTCCAGCCCAACTGGTTCGACGAGCGCGAGGTGCTCGGATCGGTGAATCCTCTGACGGGTTACTACGACCCGTCCCCGGTGGGCCTGGTGGAGCGTCTCCTCGCCGCCGACGAGGACGCGGGCCGGCAGCGCGGGGGGCTCTACGTCGTGTGCTTCGACGAGATGAACCTGGCGCGCATCGAGCACTACTTCACCCAGTTCCTGAGCGTCATGGAACACCCCGTGGAGGAGCGGGCCCTGCGGTTGTTCAACCGGGCTGCCGTGGCGGAGGACGACCCCTACCGTGGCTGTGACCGGGTGCCGATCCGGCCCAATGTGCGCTTCGCCGGCACGATCAACGTGGACGAAACCACGCACTTCCTCAGCGCCAAGGTCCTGGACCGCTCCCACTTCATCGCGCTCCAGGTGCCTGCCCTGAGCCGGGCGGGGGCCATGAGCACCGTCTCGAGTCTGCCCGGGATCACGCCCGTCCCGGCGGAGACCTACAACTCCTGGGCGGTCCCCCGAAGCGCGCCGCCTGAGGTGACGGAATTCCTGCGGGACCTGGACGAAGCGTTGAGGCTGGCTGGCCAGGGCCTGGGGTTCCGCCGTTTCGAGCAGATCCTGCACTACGTGGCGACGGCCGAGGGGCTCATGAACGCCGACGAGGCCCTCGACTACGAGGTGCGCCAGGTCGTGCTGCCGCGCCTGCGCAAAAACGCCTACCGTTTCGAGGACATGCTCAAACGCCTGCAGGTCCTGCTCAAGGCAGACCGTTTCCCCGGCAGCGGCTCCCTGCTGGAGCGCATCGCCGCAGCGGAATCCGACTATGAGTTCTTCCAGCTTCTATGACGTCCGCCTGGAGGCCGTGGCCGAGGATGCGTCCCGGCGTGTCGTCTACCAGAAGGTGGTGGACGGGCTGGCCCTCCCCTGGCGCGACGAGACCTACCAGGAGGTCCGCTACAACGAGGCCATCTCGGTAGAGCTGATCCGCTCAGCGGCGGAGACCGCCCTCCGGGGGATGCTCTGCAACGAGGTCATCTTCGACCTCGCCGTGGGGCGCAAACGCCTGCGCTTGCCGGAGAACCAGTGGTTCCTGCACGAACTCGGCGACAGCACCTTCATCGTCGAGGAACTGGCGCCGGGGGAGTCCGTCTACCGGCCGGTCTTCGAGGTGAATCTCCGGGTGGTCCCGAGCCCGGAAGCGCTGCACCAGTACAAGGTCATGGCCGAGGACCTGGTGCAGGTCCATGCGGGGCTGGCGCGCGATGTGGTCTCCCGCAGCGTCGTGCGGCAGAGCACCCTGGAGAGTGCCGCCGTGCGGGAACTGCAGCCCGAGCCCATGATTGCCCAGTTGCGTGAGGCCTACGAGGTGCTGCGGGACGCCCTGGCCACCATCAACCGCCATCCGGGCAGCACGCTGCAGACGGTCGTACAGCCGGCGCCTTGCCGGCCAGCGGAGCGACTCAGCCCGGGGGCCCTCCAGGCGCTGCTGCGCAGTCCGGGGACCGTGCTCTCCGCCGAGGGCCTTCCGGTGTGCCTCGGGAGGGCCATGCTGCGCCGCCCGGTGATGGCCACCGACCTCGAGGAGCACCGCCACATCGGCGCCCGCCTGAGCTCTCTAGCGCGTCTGGCGGACACCGTGGCCGCGCACTGCGAGCAGACGGCCGCCCTGCTGCGCCATGAGCGCAGCCGCTGGGGTGACTCGCCGCGGGAGGGCCAGCTCTCGGTGTTCCAGACGACGTACCTGCCCCGCATCGAGTTGCTGGAGCGCCTCCATGCCGAAGCCCGGGGCCTGGCCACGCGCTTCCGCGGTCTGCGCAGCAAGTACCCGTTCCTGTGCCGAGCCGGCCCTCCCCGCGGGCCGCTGGCGGCCACCGCCCTGTTCACGGGACGCGTCGGCTACCGCGAAGCGTACTCCGTGCTTCGCCGTTCAGCGGCCATATCCGGGCTGCTGGTCGACAGCGAGAGCATCAGGCTGCACTACCGCTCTCTGGCGTCGATGTTCGAGTACTGGTGCTTCGTGAAGACCATCAACTGGCTGCGCGAACGCTATGGCGCGCCCGAGCCGCGGGATTCGTTCAGCGTGGTGGGGGGCATCTACCGCCCGACGCTGGAGCCCGGCCAGTTCTTCCTCTTCCGCCTCGACGACACGCACACCCTCCGCGTCACCTACGAGCCCAGCATCCTGCCGTGGCGCCAGGCGCGGGCCGAGGGGCACCGTTTCGGGGCCACGCTCACCGCCAACCCGCTCCGTCCGGACATCCTCGTAGAGCTGCTGCACGGAGCCCACGTCGTCGCGGCCATGGTCCTCGACGCCAAGGCCACCACGCGGTTCGCCGTGCAGAAGATCCGCGAGATGAGCGACTACGCCCGCCAGATCTTCGAGATACCCTCTGGCCGCCAGCCCGTGCGCCGAGTCTTCATCCTGCATCGCGACGCGGAGTGCGACTACCTCTCCAACCTGCCGCCGCGGCGGCTGGCCCAACTGCCCCCGAGCGTGGCTATCTTCGGGGCCGTGGCCTGTGTTCCCGAGAAGGTCAACGCCGTGCCGCCCCACATCGGCCGCCTCCTCCGCAGCTTCATCCGCTGTTGCCTCGCCTGGTCTCCGGACACCACGGCCTCCGATGGCACCGCTGCCGCCGACGGCGAGCCCGGCGATGAGAACGGCCCGGGCCGGGACATGCCCTCGGAGACCGCCTGGGACAGCACGCTGAGCGCGCCCTCGGACGACGGCGACATGCAGATCCTGTGAGTCGCCCGCCACGTCCCACGGACCCGCCCGTAGGCCCGACGCGGCTCCGCCTATGCCTAGCGAAGCTCCGCCCCGACCCGCCGAGAGCGCCAGCGGTCTGGAGGGGCGGATCTCCGTATCCGCGCGGCGGCTTGCGGAGAAGCCGCCCTCCAGGCGTTCCCGGCGGGGCCGGGAACGTGTCTCAGGTATGCATAGGTGGCGTCATCTGGCGCGCCGAGTGGGTCCTGGCGGCGAGCAGGGGGGCGGCCTGGCGCGGCCTGGCGCGGCCTAGGCGAAGATGCGCCGCGCCACCCGGGCCAGTCCCCGCAGAGTGAAGAGATCGTCGCCCTGGATCAGCCCGGGCAAGTGCTGGCAGAAGAACCGGGCATCGCCCCCGACCGCGAGCACCGGGCAGCCCGGGGCCCCCAGGGCGGTCCGGGAATCCTGCAGGACCCTCTGCACCGCCCCCAGGATGCCAAGGTCGACTCCCGCCAGGATGGCATCCCGGGTGCAGGTACCCAGCGCCGCGGGACACGCTTCCCCCAACGCCACAAAGGGCAACTGGCCCGTATGGGCCTGCAGCGCCTGCCGCAGCAGGGCCCGCCCTGGCAGGATCGCCCCGCCCCGGAAGCAGCCCTGGGCGTCCACCGCCTCCGTGGTCACGCAGGTACCGCAGTCGAGGACCAGGGCCGGACCGCCGTTCTCCGCGACGGCCACGGCATTGGCGATGCGGTCGGCCCCCAGAGTGGAGGCATCGACGTGGGTGAAACTGACCTCGGTCACCAGGCCGGCATGGAGGAAAAAGACGGCCTGACCCGTCAGCGCCGCCTCGATGGCCGCTCGCGCCCGGGGTACGACACAGGCGACCAGGCAGGGCCCATGGAGACCGCGAAGCTCATCGGGCAGGCGTCCCGCCGCGAGGTCCGTGGTGGGTAGCCGCCGCACCAGGGACAGCGCGCCGCCCTCCCAGCGCCCGACCTGGGTATGTGTGTTGCCGATGTTGAGCAGCAGAGCGGTCATGGGTGCACGGTCCTGTCGGAAGGGTTGGCATGGCCACGGCCGAGACCCCCGGCCTTCCTCGCCCGGGGATCCCAGTGAACCGGCAACCGCGATATCCCGCCACAGCCCCTCGGCGACCCCATTGGCAGCTTCCGTGGTCGGCGCTCTCACATCGGACAGGCGCGCCGCAGCCGCCGGTGCGAGAAGGCCTTGGTCCCATCGGCGTAGGGTGCCACCGCCTGCCCATGGCCGAGGAGCTTCCACTTGTAGATCATCAGGCCTTCCAGCCCCACCGGCCCCCGAGCATGGAGCTTGCTCGTGCTGATCCCGACCTCCGCGCCAAGGCCGTAGCGGAAGCCATCGCTGAAGCGCGTGCTGCAGTTCCAGAAGACATTGGCCGAATCGACCCGGTCAAGGAAGGCGCGGGCGGCCGCTGCGTCGCCGGTGACGATGGCATCCGTATGCCGGCTGCCGAAGGTGTTGATATGGTCGATGGCCTGCTCCAGGCTGTCGACGACGCGCACCGACATCTGGTAGTCCAGGTACTCCGTGCGCCAGGTCTGTTCGCAGGCCGGCTGGACGGGGATGATGGCCGCCGTGCGGGGGCACCCGGTCAGGGTCACATGGTGGGCCTCCAGCGCGGCCCGCACCCGCGGCAGGAACTCGGCCGCCACCGCCTGGTGCACCAGCAGCGTCTCGGCGGCATTGCAGACGGCGACGTACTGGCACTTGGCGTCGCAGACGACCGCCACGGCCATGTCCAGGTCCGCCGCCGCGTCGACATAGACGTGACAGACCCCGTCCGCATGCCCCATGACGGGGATGCTGGAGTGGTCCATGATATGCCGGACGAAGGCGTTGGAACCGCGCGGGATGATCAGGTCGATGCAGGTATCCAGAGCGAGCATCGCCTGGACCTCGGCCCGGGTCTCGAGCAGGTGCAGCCAGCCGTCCGGGAGTTGCGCCGCGCGCGTGGCCTCGACCATCACCTCGGCCAGGACCCGGTTGGTCTCGGCGGCCTCGCTGCCGCCCTTGAGCAAGGCCGCGTTGCCGCTCTTGAGGCAGAGGGTCGAGATCTGCACCAGGGCGTCGGGGCGGGACTCGAAGATCACCCCAATGACACCGATGGGGCAACTGACCTGGTAGAGCTCCAGGCCCTGGTCCAGTTCCCGGGCGGCCAGGGTCCGTCCCACGGGATCTGGCAGCCCGATGAGGCTATGGATGCCCGCCACCACGGCAGCCAGCTTCTTCTCATCGAACTTCAGGCGCTTCAGCAAGGGTCCCGCCAACCCCGTGGCATCGGCCCGGCGCAGGTCTTCGGTGTTGGCAGCCAGGATCTCCGGGGCACGCCGCGTCAGGGCTGCCGCGATGGCGGCCAGGGCCCCGTTCCGGACGGCCGTGCTGCTGGCGGCGAGGGGCACGGAGGCACGCTTGGCGGCCTGGGCAGCGGTGGCTATGTCGATCATCGCACGGGTCTCCGGCACGATGTGGTCTGGCAGCCTGTCTGGGGCCAATGTAGCCGGGCCGGCGGGTCCTGCCCAACCGCACCGCAGGACCGTGGCACGCCCCGGGCAAGCGCCTTTTCATGCATTCTTCAGACCGGCGCGAGCCGCCCCAAGGCCAAGGCCCCCGCGGGCCGGGACGGCGGCGAGTGGCGACCAGGCCGCCACGCAGGTACAATAGGTCTCAGCGGACCGGCGTGGGCGCTGTCCCGCCCGGACCGTGGAGCTGCTCTTCTTCTATGGAACCTGTAGAGACCCCTGCTGCCATCCTGGTCGTCGAGGACGAGGCCGACATGGCCCGCGTCCTCCAGTTCAATCTCACCAGCCTGGGACACCAGGTCCGCCTAGCCGGGACGGTTACCGAGGCCGATCGCCTGGTGAAGGAGGCCGTGCCGGACCTGGTCCTGCTGGACCTGCGGCTGCCGGATGCCTTCGGCACCGACTTTCTGCAGGTGCTCCGGGCGGAGCCGGCCACGGCGGCGGTACCGGTGATCGTGGTCAGCGCCCTGGGCGATGAACAGACGGTGGTCGAGGCGCTGCACCTGGGTGCCGACGACTATGTCACCAAGCCCTTCCGGACCGGTGAGCTCCTGGCCCGTGTCGGCAGTGCCCTGCGGCGCCGCGCCGCGGTGCCGGGGTCGGCCCCCAGTACCTCCTTCGGGGTGATCGTGATGGACCCGGCGACGCGGGGGGTCCAGGTCGCGGGCGAGCCCGTGGAGTTCACCCGGTCGGAGTTCGACATCCTGGCGCATTTCGTCGCCAATGCGGGGCGCGTGCTGACCCGCAAGCAGTTATGTGAGCAGGCCCTGGGCAGCGGCGGCTCCATCCTGGAACGGACCATCGACGCCCATATCCGGACCATCCGCCGCAAGCTGGGCGACCAGGGCCGTTCGATCGCCACGGTCTGGGGGGTCGGCTACCGCCTGGTGAGCCCGTCATGAGCCCCATCCCGGCGCGCCGTTCTGGGCGTGGGCACGCCCTGTGGACACGGTTGCTGGGCGCCTATGCTGCCGTGGTGGTCTGTGTGCTGGGTCTGCTGGCCATCCCCCTGCACTATGGCCTGCAGGCCGACTACATCTCTAGAGCGACGCAGTCGTTCGAGCGGGCCCTCTCGCTCGAGATCGAGGCCATGGTCCAGGCGGCAGAGAAGGGCGACCGCGGGACCCTGGACCTGGCCTGCGATCGACTCAATGAGAACTTCCAGGGCCGCGTGACGCTCATCGACCCCGCCGGCAAGGTCCTGGCCGACAGCATGAGCGCCCGCTGCATCCAGAGGGCCCGGCCCGACTGCCTGCCTGCCATCCTGAGCCTGCAGCGGCGACGCAGCCAGGACACCACCAACCTCGATGACACCGTCACCCTGCGCATCCCCGTGCGCCTGGGCAGCGTTGGCCCGGCCACCGCCCGCCTGGCACTGCCCATCGAGCCGGTGCGGCAGCAGATGGCCCACATGGGTCGCATGCTGGCCATCACGGCCCTGGCCGCCCTGGCCCTGGTCGGCATCCTCAGTCTCTGGCTGGCGCGGCGCATCGCCAAGCCGGTTGAGGACATGACCCGCGTGGCGGAACGCATCGCCGCCGGCGACTTCTCCTGCGCTCCGCCCTCGGGGGGGCCTGACGAGATCGGCCGCCTGGCCGACTCCGTGACCACCATGCAGCAGAGCCTCCGCCAGACCCTGTCCGAACTGCGCGACGAGCGCAACCAGGCCCGGGCCATGGTCGCCAGCATGTCGGACGGGGTCATTGCCCTCACCCCGCGGCTGGAGGTCACCTACGCCAACGACGCAGCGGCCAGGCTCCTGAACTCCCCCGCACTCGCTTCGGGATCCACCTTCACGCCTCCCGCAGCCCTGGCGCCGGTGCTGGAGGGGGCGATGGCCGAGGGCAGAGCGAGCGCCGTCGAGTTGGGCGATGTACGTCGCGGCGACCGGGTGGTGCACGTGGCCGTCAGCCCCCTCAGCCCGCAGGCCGGCAACCCTGGCGGCGCGGTGCTCGTGCTCTGCGACCGCACCGAAGCCCGGCGGGCCGAGGCCATGGGCCGTGAACTGGTGGCCAACGCCTCCCATGAACTGCGGACGCCTCTGGCCATCATGTCATCCACCGCCGACACGCTGCTGGCCGGGTCCGGTGATCTCCCCGAGCAGCCCCGCGAGTTCGTGCAGATCATCGCCCGACAGGCCGAGCGCATGCAGCGCCTGGTCAACGAGACCCTGCAGTTGTCGCAGTTGGAGTCGGGCCTTCCGCCGGGTCCCCGGGAACGCCTGCTGCTGGACGAGGTCGTCCGGCAGGTGATCCGGGACCTCCAGCCCCTCGCCGAAGACCGCCGGGTCAGCCTGGCGTTCGTGCCGAGCTCCGGGGCCGTCGCCGTGACCGGCTTCGAGCAGTCCATCGCCTCGGCGTTGGGCAACCTCGTGGACAATGCCCTGCGCTACACCCCCGCGGGGGGCTGTGTCACCGTCTGCATCGAGGCCGGCGCAGCGGAGGCCGCGGTGGCCGTCCGCGACACGGGTCCCGGGGTTGCGCCGGCTGAACAGGCGCGGCTCTTTGACCGGTTTGTCCGGGGTCCGGCCGCGGCGGCGCGCCCGGAAGGCAGCGGCCTGGGGCTGGCCATCGCGCGCCGCATCGCTGAGATCCACGGCGGCCGGATCGCCTTGGAGAGTGCCCCCGGCCAGGGCAGCACGTTCCGACTCGTCCTGCCTCTGGCGCCGCTGGCCTGAGGGCCCACGGCCCGCCGCATCCTGACCGGGCAGAGCCCGGCAGTGTGGGAGGCGCGCTCCGTCGCGGCGATTCCGCCGGCGGCCCGCCGCGTGCCACACCGGCACCGGGGTCGGCCGGGGATGCCGCCGACGTGGCGTGCCTTGTCCCCGGCGGAGCCCGGCTGCACGCCGGACCGGCAGAGCCGGCCCTGTGTTTGCCCTCCACTCCGTTCACGCGGCACTCAGCCCACCTCCAGGATGCACTCCCGCAGCGACCCCAGGAAGACCCCGCCAAAGGTCACCCGGAACGGCACCACGACCCGCCCCCGGACCCCGGCGGGGGCTCGCAGTCCGAACCGCAGGACCGCCTCGCGGCCCGGCTCGCACATGGCCGTCAGCACCGCGGGCTCCGCGGTCCAGCCAGCCGGCAGGACGGGTTCCACGGTCGCGTCCCGAAAACCCGCCGCATGGTTGAGCAGGCGCACGGCTACCGTCGCCACGTCGCCAGGAGCAACGCGCTGCTCGTAGGGGTACGTGTGCACCCAGTACTCGTCGGTGCCGAAGTTGGAGTGCTCCCAGGGAAGCAGCGCCCGGAACAGGGCCTCCCGGTCCGCCAGGTTGCCCAACATGCTCGCATAGGCAGCCTCCGAGAAGCGGAAGCCCACCTCGACATGCTGGTTGAAGATGAGGTCGGGCCGCAGGCCGCGAAGCAGCTTCAGGCAGCGGTCGAAGCCCACGCCTTCGCCCAGCCAGTTGCGGTTCCAGGTGCAGTAGTCGTCGATGCCGGTGGGGGTCACGGTGTCTCCGGCGAAGAACAGGCTGGGGCCCTGTTCGGGGACCACGTGCAGGCCGCTGTGGTAGTACGTCTGCCCGGGGAAATGGTAGGCCGTGAGGCGATAGCCGCCCCAGCGCCAGGTCTGGCCGTCGTCCGTCGCTCTCTCGACGGTCGTGGGCTGTGGGGCCAGGCAGGTGAGGAAGAACCGGTCCGGGTGCTCCACCACCGCCGCCATGATGCGGTCGGTCATGATGGGGACCCGGAACCGCTGTCGGGCAGCCTCGGCGGCCTCGACATGATCGTAGTGGAAGTGCGTCAGCCAGATGGCATCGTAGGCGGCGACCTGGCCCGTGGCGATGGCCTGTGCGGCAGCCTCCAGCGAGGCCGGCGAACAGGGGTCGATCAGCAGCGCGTGCCGGTCGGCACCCAGCAGTGCCCACGTGGTCCCGCTAAGCGGCTTCACGTTGGGCGGCAGGGGGGCGGTCTCCTGCGTCGGCAGCGTGCCCTCGTCTTCACTGTGGTCGGCGAAGAACTGCGGGAAGTACCAGCGCAGCGCGGAGATACTGACATAGTTGTGGTAGGCGGTCTGGAACCGGGCCCGGAGCTGGCTCACGGCGTCCGCCGGGCGGGTCATGACCAGGCCGTGGGCTGGAACCAGTGTCTCGGGCGTCGCGGCAAGCACGCGGCCGAGGCTCTCCAGGACCGTCCATAGTGCGCCCATGAAGCCATGGTAGTCCCCGATCCGGAAGCCGTTGCGGGTGACCTCGTGCTGCAGGCTGTAGAGGTCCCGCACCCGTCCCGGACCCCAGATCAGGTCACCGGTGAAGGCGACCGCGGCTTCCGCGTCCCGCCGTCGCACCAGGTAACTGACGCTGCCATCGGTGTAGCCCGGCGTCGCCAGGACACCCACCCGCCATCCCCGCCAGGCCAAGGCGTCGCCATCCCGAACCGCCTGAGCGACGGGCACGAGCTGCGCATGGGTGGCGTGGTAAGGAACGTGGCCGCAGAGCAGCCGCCAACGGCTCTGTGGGTCCTGCCAGTACCGCGACGGCGCCTCGAAGAGGGCCCGCTCCGCCTCCGGCACCACCACCTCGGGCGACCACGCCGACATCACCTCGGCAAGGCCATCGGCAACGTCGCGCCGATGGTGCGTCAGGAGCACCCGCTCGACCTGGCGCACGCCCAGCGCGCGCAGACGATCCACGATGCCGGGGCTGGGAGCGTTGATCAGCACCGCCGCCTCGCCATCGCGCACGACCCCGGTCACCGCCCCACCGCAGACATCGAGAACGAGGCCGTCACCGAGTTGCAGGGTCTGCGTGGTCATGAGTGTGTCCTCAGCACGAAATGGACCGTCCGCCCGCCGCACGGCCCGCACCCGCCCGCAGGGGCGCCCACCGCATCTCCACCGGGCTGGCAGCCCGGCAATGTGGGAGGCGCGCTCCCTCGCGGCGACTCTGGCGGCGACCGCCGCGTTCCCTTCGCTCACCGCATCCCGTCCAGGTAGGGCCCCCGGTCGGGGAAGATGCTGATATCACCCCGTTCGTTCAGGCGGATGCGGCGCTGGTGGAGGTACTCGATGCCGGGCCGGAACGAGTCGCCGATGCGCTCCAGGCGGCGGTTCAGTTCACGGTCGAGGTCTGCCCGCACCGCGGCCAGGGCCGCATCGCCGACCTGGTTGGTCTGCTGATACGGGTCGGAGGAGTTGTCGTGGAGCAACCAGGGCCCGTGCAGATCCCGACAGTAGGTGTAGCGGCGCGTCCGCAGCCCCCGGTACTCCTTGCCGCCGCGCTCCGGGCTCCACTCGTGGAAGGGGAAGTGACATGCCAGCAGGGCCGAGTCGGGCCCGGAACCTGCCACCCCATCCAACGCCGCCGTCGCCGCCATGCCCTGGACCGTAGGGGGGACCTCGGCGCCGCAGAGCGCGAGCAGCGTCGGCATCACGTCCTCGGTGCTCAGACAGGCATCCACCGGGCGCGGAGCGCGGCCGTAGCGTGCCGGGTAGCGCAGCAGGAAGGGGACGCGCAGCGATTCCTCCCAGGGCTTCTGTTTCTTCCAGGTCCCCTGGGACCCGAGCATGTCGCCGTGGTCGCTGGTGAAGACGACGACCGTGTCGTCCTCGCTGCCGGTCTCCCGGAGGGCCGCCAGGAGCCAGCCGAAATAGGTGTCCAGGGCCTCGATGTGGGCATAGTAACCGGCCAGCCACTGCCGAGCCTGCGCCGCACAGGCCTCGGGCACATTCGGCCGGAGCACGATGCGCGCGGGGTCGTAGTGCCCACGGAACTCAGCCGGGGCCGTCTGGTACGGATCGTGCGGAGGCCCCCACGAGAGGAACAGCGCCAGGGGCCGTCCCTGATCGTGCCCGCGGATGACCTCACAAGCCAGGCGCGTCTGGGCCTCGGCGTCATAGCCTTCCCAGCGCTGCCGGCTGCCGGAGTCGCCGTAGTAATCCGAGGCGTTGTAGTCGTGGTTACACTCGAAGGCGCGCCAGAAACGGAAGCCGAGCCGGCGCTCAGGCGGCACAAAGGCTGCACGGCCGTGGCCATCCACGTGCCACTTGCCGATGTAGGCCGTGTCATAGCCGGCTCGGTTCAGACACTCCGCAAAGGGCACCGCGTCCGACGTGATGCAGACATCGTTGACGAACACGCCGTGCGTCAGGGGATGCTGCCCGGTCATCAGCGAGGCCCGGTAGGGACAGCACACCGGCGTGCCCGCCACCGCATTCACGCAGTCGACACTCTCCGCCGCGAACCGGTCCACCTGCGGGGTCCGCGCGTTAGGATCGCCGCGGTAACCGACCGCCTGCCCGCGCCACTGGTCACCAAAGACGAAGAGAAGATTGGGGTGGGAACGTCGGGCCATGCCTGCTCCATGCTCCGTGATGCTGGCGGCCGAACATACCCTCTCTCGAGCCCCGGCGCCACGGCGCGCGCGGCGCGCTACACTTTCGCGTCGGGCCGGGTATGGTAGGGCCTCGGCAACGTTACCCGGTTCAGCCCAGAGGAAGCGCAGGCTATGCAATCTGTCGTATCGCGCCGACGCGCCCCGCGCCCGGTCACCGTGTGTGCTCTAAGTCTCCTGGCGGCCCTGGCCTGCCAGGCGGAGGTGAAGCTCCCGGCCGTGTTCGGAGACCGCATGGTGCTGCAGCGGGACACCCCGCTCGTGATCTGGGGCTGGGATGGTCCCGGCACCGAGGTGACGGTCCGCCTCCGGGACGCCAGCTCGACCGCCCCCGCGGGCAAGGACGGCCGCTGGCGCGTGGAACTCCCCGCCCAGGCGGCCGGGGGGCCCCTTTCCATGACCGTGGCCGGCAGTACAACCCTGACGCTGAAGGAGGTGCTGGTCGGTGACGTGTGGGTCTGCTCGGGCCAGTCCAACATGGAGTGGCCCCTGGCGGCAGCGGAGAACGGCCAGCAGGCGGTGGCCGAGGCCACCATCCTGAAGCTGAGGCTGTTCCAGGTGCCGAAGGTGGCCAGCCCCCTGCCCCAGGACAACGTCGCCGCCACCTGGCAGGAGTGCACCCCCCAGAATGCCCGCAGCTTCAGCGCGGTGGCCTACTACTTCGGCCGCCAACTGCTGAGCGAGCTGGACGTCCCGATCGGCCTGGTCAACACCAGTTGGGGCGGGACCCGCATCGAGCCCTGGACCCCGCCCGCCGGCTTCGAGGCAGTCCCCAAACTCGCCCCATTGTTTGAGAAGGTCACCCTCGCCAGCCCCGCCAGCGCCCCCTACAAACAGCGCATGGGGGCCCACCTCGAGGCGGTCCAGGCCTGGCTGCAGAGCGCCCGGGACTCCATCCAGCAGGAACAGCCCCTCAAGCCCCGCCCGGAAGTCCCCGGCGAACTGCTGCCGCTTCAGGGCAGTGGCGATCCCTGTGCCCTCTACAACGGGATGGTGCACGCGCTGGTCCCCTTCGCCATCCGGGGGGCCATCTGGTACCAGGGCGAGTCCAACCTGCAGGACTGCCACCTGTACTACTACAAGATGCACGCCTTGATCAAGGGCTGGCGTGCCGTCTGGGGCCGGGCCGATCTGCCCTTCTACTGGGTCCAGTTGGCGCCCTTCACCTACGGCGGCGTCAGCCCGCGGCTCCTGCCCCAGGTCTGGGAGGCCCAGACCCGGGCCATGGACCTTCCCAACACCGGCATGGCCGTCATCAACGATATCGGCAATCTGACGGACATCCACCCGCGGAACAAGGCCGAGGTCGGGCGCCGACTGAGCCTCCTGGCGCTGGCTGGGACCTACGGCCGGCAGGGCCTGCTCTGCTCTGGACCGACCCTCAAGCAGGCCACCCCGGAAGGCAGTCGCATGCGGCTCGCCTTCGACCGCGTCGGCGACGGCCTCCGCACCCGGGATGGCCAGCCACCCACCGGTTTCGAGCTGGCCGGGGCCGACGCCGCCTTCGCCAAGGCCAACGCCGCCATCGAGGGCGCAGACCAGGTTGTCCTCACCGCCGACGGCGTCACCCAGCCCGTTGGCGTGCGCTTCGCCTGGGACCAAACCGCGGGGCCCAACCTCGTCAACAGCGCCGGGCTGCCCGCGGGGGCCTTCCGGGCCGGAGAGATCGGGTCGCACAACGAACTGGAGGCGACCATCCCCCTCGCCAGGGGCTACGAGACCGTCTACCGGCTCGATATCCCCGAGGATTGCGGCTACGGCGACAAACCCGTCCAGTACGCCGTCGACCGCAGCGCCGAGATCACCGTGTCCCTTGGCCGCATCGCCTACTGCCTCGAACTGCAGAAGGCGAACGGGCCGCTTCAGTATGTCTTCGTCAGCATGGACGCCTTCACCCAGGAGGCCGCCAAGACCGGTGTGCCTACCCTGGCGTCAAAGGCCTTCTTCCAGCAAGACGTCAAACGCCTGGCGGTGGCCTCCAACGTCGAGGGCGTCCCCACCGGCGAGGACTTGGGCGATGGCTGCATCGAATTCTGGCCCAGCAACTACGGACCCCGCAACAGCCGGCCTGTCCCGGGCGCGTCCAGCGAAGCCTTCGACTTCGGTGACGGCGACGCCAACGGCAATGCCAAGGGCCACGGCAGCATGCAAGTCCACATCCCGGCCCGCAAGCAGACCCTCATCGCCTTCAACCGCTGGGGGCCCGGGGGCGCCTGCGAACTGGGCCTGGGCAACTGTCCCCAGGGCAACCCGGACTGGACCTTTGCCAACAACGCGGCGCAGTATATGCTGCGGCGCCTGACGGTGCTCGTTCAGGTCGACCGGTAGGCGGCGGCCGGGGCCAGTATCCGGGGTGGGGCCATGGCTGTGTTCGGTCCTGGCGCAGAGCACGGGGCCACGCACCGGGCGGTTCCCCTGGGGCAGGGCTCCTGGTAACGCGGCCCGGCGCGGCGATGCCCACACAGGCAGACCAACGCAGACTCTCGCCCAACGGCCAGCCGCCACGGCGGCGGTCTTCGTGGTGGTGGGCCCTGGTCTTCGAGCACCGCCCGCTGGAGCACGAATCCTGCGTGTTCCTGCTCGTGAACCTGGCCGACGTCGTGGCGACCGCCTGGTTGACCCACGCCGGGGGATTCCGCGAAGCCAACCGGATCGCGGTCTGGGTCCTGCAGCACTGGGGGTGGCGCGGACTGTTGGCCTACAAGTTCGGTCTGGTGGCCATCATCTGCCTCCTGGCCCAGGCCATCGCCCGGCGACGGCCCGATACCGCCCGGCAGTTGCTCAACGGGGCCTCGATCCTCTTTGCCGTGATCGTGCTGGCGGCTGTGGTCGTGGCCGCGGTGGGGTCAGCGCCCGCGGGCTGAGGGCCCCAGGGGCATTCGCCGTCTGCCACCCCTCTGGGGTGGAACGATGGTGGGGGTCGGATTCCGGGGGTGTCGCTACGCTCGACCCCCGGCCAATGTCTGTCACCCCTTTGGGGTGGAGATGTGGTGTCGTTCGGGCTCCGGGGGTGTCGCTACGCTCGACCCCCGGCCAATGTCTGTCACCCCTTTGGGGTGGAGATGTGGTGTCGTTCGGGTTCCGGGGGTGTCGCTACGCTCGACCCCCCGCTAATGTCTGTCACCCCTTCGGGGTGCGTATGGCCACCCCAGAGGGGTGCCAGATCGTAGCCGGGGGTTGAGGCCGCAGCGCCGACACCCCCGGTACCCGCGAGTCGGACACGGCGCACCCTGGAGGGGTGCCAGGACCTCCTCAGTTCGTCTGCAGACACGCTCTGCCGAAGAGCATTGCGGTCAGTCCAGCGCCTTGACCGTGGCGGCGGGATGGGGCCGGCTCTCGGCGGCGGCCCGCCGGGGCTCGCCGCCCTACGGGCGGACAGCCTGCAGGGCCTCGATGGCCTCGGCTACCTGGCGGCGCATGGCCCGCACGGCAGCCGGGTCACGGGTGTACTCCTTGAGGCTGGCGACGACACCCGAGGGCACGGTTGCCGCCTCCCGAGCCTGCTTCAGGGCGCGCTCCAGGGCAGGCCCCCGACGAGCGACGGCCTCGGCCTGGGCAATGCCCTGGCGCAGGATGGCGAAGTAGTCGTTGTCTTCCATCCCATCGCGGAAGTTCTCGGCGCGCTGGGTCGCCAGGAGACCTTCAGGGCCGGCGCAGAACAGGCTCCCGTCACCGTTGTTGTCCTTGTAGCTCATCGGGTCCCAGTCGGTGTAGGGGCCCTGCGTGATGGGCGCCTTGTTCACCGGCCAGCGGGTCAGGGCGTAGTAGAGGAAGCCACCAGGCTGGTACTTGGCGGTCATGGCGCCCATGAGCAGGCGCGCCTCGATGGCGGGGTACTCGATCAGCCAGTTGCAGTAAGGGTGCTTTGGCCCAATGCAGATGTACCACCACACGTCCATACCCGCTGCCCGCGCCTTGGCCACCCGTTCGGGGTCGTACTTCGGGGTCAGCGGCACCCACGCGTCGACGCGGCCGGCCAGGCCGGTGTCAAGGCCGAAGCCATCGTCGTAGGCGGTGGTCATCAGCGGCAGTGCCGGGTGGGCCTTCTTGATCTCGCCGAACACCTTGGCGATCACGGGGAAGGCCTTGGCAGGCACTTCGTCATAGCCGTAGAGATAGGCGTACTCCAGGAGCCCCTCGGCCTGCAGCCGCGGGACCCAGTACTCGAGGGTACGCAGACAGAGGTCAATGGTCTTCTGCACGGACGGGTCGTTCACATCGGTGACCTCCCGCGGCGTCGCGACGTGGAAGATCATGAAGCGCCGCAACAGCCCGCGCTCCTTCAGCAGGCGGAGCTGGGGCAACGGCAACGCCAGGTCCGCGGGGTCCTCGGTGGGCTGGCGGTAGATGTGGTCGAGGCCGATCTTGTACCGCGCCAGAAAGAGCGCCGCATCGGTGAGTCGGCGCTGGTACTCGTCCTCACCCATCTCCTTCCCCCAGATGGCCTTGATGTTGTCGTAGAAGCTGCACGCTGTGGGCAGGAACGAGAGGCCGGGGAGATCGAATCCAAAGGCCCGGAGTGCGACCCGGACCGGCACGTCCGGGACTCCCTCGGCCCGGACCACGACGGTGCCCTCGTAGAGCCCTGGGCGAGCCCCCTTCGGCAGGTGGACGCGGACCCAAAATGGGACCGCCTCGCCAGGGTTTGCCACGACCTCGCGCTGGAAGTCCAGAATCGGGTCCGGCCACCAGCCCACGTAGGAAACCGCGTAGGGTGGCTTCCGAGTCTTGACATAGCCCACCACGCTGGTGGTCACGGCCTCCGCGGGGAGCAGGCTGCCATCGTGCGCATGGCGGAACTCGCCCGGCTCGACCCGAAGGCGCGACAGGGGCTGGCTGGCACCGAGGACCACGACCTGAAATGCCTCCCATTCATTGCCGGCCAGCTCGAGCTGGACCTGGGCAGCGGCCGTCACGCCAGCGAGAGGCTGATCGCGGATCATCACCTTGGTCATGGAGTCGGCGGTACCGACGCCGAAGGCGGCTCCGGGCACTCGTACCCGGGTCTCGGCGAGGATCCGGGCAGTGACCAGTTCCCGCCCCAGTTGTTCGGCCTGATCACCCGCCGCGGCAACGGCCCCGGCCAGCACCTGGGCCCCCCCGAATGTCGGCTTGGCCTCAAAGCCGCCACGCACGGCCGCCACGACCTCCCGGGTATGGCGGTATTCCGTGGCCAGCTCCGGGCTGCCCAGGCGCTCCGCCTCCTGGACGGAATCACCCAACCGCGAGAGCAGGGCATCGGCCGCGACCAAGGGATCCGCCTCCAGACGCAGGTTGTCGACCCACAGCCGGTGCGCCACGGCCGGCTCGCTCATGAACAGATCCACCTGCGCCACCCGCGCCAGATCCAACCCCAAATCCCGCAAGGACACCGACAGCGCCAGCCGATCGCGACCCGACACCGTGGCCGGAACCGTCGCCCGGCCCCCGGCCAGGTCCCGGAAACAGACCTGCAGGGGCGCCTCTGTCTTCCCTGGATTGCGGATGTCGAGGCAGAAACGCTGGTAGCCGCGCCAGTCGCGGACCGGCAGGGACCCATCGGCATAGCGCGCCTGCAGCGACGGCCAGCGCGGCAGCGCCGGATCAAAGGCCGGGAAGGCCACATCGAGAGCGCCCTCGCCACCCATGCGGGCATCGTCCGTGATGCGAGCCTTCACGCCCACGGCCTGCCAGGTCCTCAGTTCCTCGGGCCGCTCGAAGCGGGCAATGTCCAGGACGCGGGGAAACGGGTCCGAACTGCCGTCGCGCTCGGCCACCAGGGAGAGGCTGGCCAGCAGCACGGTCAGCGCCTGCGCCGGACGGGTCATGAACACGTGGACCTCGCCGACCTTCTCCAGGGGCAGCTTGTGGTCACGAAAATCCGCCAGCGGCAGCAGCACCGCGTTCCAACTGTTGGGCTGCAGCGCGGCATGAGGGCCATGCTTGGCATCCCCTTCGGCGACGTAGAGGCCGATGTCCACCACGTCGTCCTGGGGGTTGTAGACCCGCAGGAGCAGGAAGTCGTAGCCCTGCCAGGCCACTGTGGCGAGCGCGCTGCCTGGGACCTTGACGGCGGGCCATTCGGCTTCGCCCTGGGCGTAGACCGGGTAGGAGACCTTCAGGACGGGCGAGGAGTCCGCCGCCGGGCCCGGGACAGCCTCGTGGGTCACCGCCCCGTTGACCGCAAGAGCGGCGGCGGCCGGTCCGAACTGCACCAGCACCTTCGCCGCAAGGGCCGGCCCGGGGGCCGCCGGAGCGGGCTCCGCCGCCATGCAGGCCATCCAGCCCAGCACCCCCGCACACGCCATTGCCCCGTGCGTTCTGCGTACCATGCTCGTTCCTTTGCCTCTGGTGAAGCTCCGCCTCAAACCGCCAAGAGCTCCCAGCGGTCTGGAGTCCGGGATCTCCGCATCCCGGCGGCGGGTTACGGCCTGTCCCGCCATAGCCCGGAGGGCGACGGCGGAAGAACCCGCCCTCCAGGCGTTCCCGGCTAGGC
>Ga0172371_10002468_pt1 | contig 29350 bp, 28 predicted proteins | sample Lak12m_FD_114543 | JGI IMG/M metagenome (GOLD analysis project Ga0172371, IMG submission 114543) | Freshwater microbial communities from Kabuno Bay, South-Kivu, Congo - kab_022012_12m | ecosystem: Environmental > Aquatic > Freshwater > Lake | place: Democratic Republic of the Congo: South-Kivu...
CCTGCAAACTCGAACAGGTTCGGGTTTGCAGTCTTATCTATGGAATCTTTCGTGGATTTCTCTTAGGGCTTTGTTGGTGACGTGGGTGTAGATTTGGGTGGTTGTGATGGAGGCGTGGCCGAGGAGTTCTTGGACGGATCTTATGTCCGCTCCGTTGATGAGGAGTTGGGTTGCGTAAGTATGGCGGAGGGTGTGAGGGGTTACTTTTTTGATTATTCCGGCTTTGCGGGCGTATTTGCTGACAATGTTTTCGATTGAGACGGTAGAGAGGGGTTTTGAGAAATTAGCTACGATGTCTTGGGATGGGCTGCGGGCTGCCGGGCTCTTTGCCCCGCCTTGGCTGGGTGGGCTACAGGATCGGCTCCGCCAAGGCGGGGTTGCTGCGGTTTTTATTGAAATTAAAAATGGATCAAAATTGTCGGTGCGTTTTTCAAGGTAACGTTTGATCGTGTCGGCGGCTTTTTGCGAAAGGAAAACTATGCGTGGTTTTTTGCCTTTGCCACGGATCATGAATTCGCGTCGGGTTAGGTCGACTTGGCTGCGGGTTAAGGAGGCGAGTTCGGAAACTCTTAGTCCCGTTGAGTAAAGGGTTTCGAGGATGGCGAGGTCGCGCGCACCTCTAAGAGTCGTCGCGTCGACGGCGTCGAAAATTCTGTCGAGTTCGTCCTTATTTAGGACTTCGACAGTGCGCGCAGGAATTTTTGAAAGTTCGATTTTTTCCGGAGCGAGCGTTTCGATATCATTTTTTATTAAAAATTTTAGAAATGCTCGGAGTGCAATAATGTGATAATTTTGAGTTTTTATTGAAAGCGTTTTCCCTTTTTCTTTGAGACGATTGAGAAAGAGACGGTAGTCGTTTATGAGAGGGAGGGTGATTTTGTTGGGAGGACTGTTTTGAGTGATATTATTTTGGGAAGCGGCAGGGCGTCCTAAAAATTCTAAAAATCTTGTTAAATAATGCGAATAATTTTCAATCGTTTTGTCCGATTGATTTTTTGTGATTTCGCAGTATTCGAGGAATTTTCGGATGGATTCTTGGATGGTCATGGAGACAGTTGTTTTTGGGTAGGATGGGCTCAAAAAGGACGTCTTCGGCGTCTGCTGCCCGGGCAGGCCTATTTAACAATAATTAGATGATTTTGTTAACTCGTTCCCGGGGACGAGAAACATTGTGCAAAGTAAATATAGCACATGACGCTTGTATTCGAAACTCGGCTGAGACGTGTCGCGTTATTCCCCTCCTACCCAAAGTATATTACACCATGCTTTTCATTTTTCGTGTTCCTCCCCGGGGAGAGACTACTAAATGTTGTGCAAAGTGAAGATATAGCTGAATCAGAATAAGATGTCATATCTTGATATGGGTGGCGACAGGTGGCTTACCTATGTCAACTTAGGTTGATTCAGCTATAGTCCAAAGTTCGGAACTCGGCTACCCTTTTCAGTTAAGTTCCCCGCCCCGCTTAAGCGGGGGACAGGCCGGAACTTGCTGCGCTCGGCAGAGTATTTACACCTTCGTGCTTTCTACCGCCTCGTGGAGTTTTTGTTACGCCATCTCGCTGTCCTCTACCGGAGTTTCTCCAATACCCAGTTTTAGCTTTCGGAGATAGTTTCCGGCTATTTCGACAACGTCTGGAGAGTATGTTTTTTTTACTTCCGCTTCGTGTTTTTCTATTGCTTCATTTAAAAATTTAACGTCGGCCGGGGTTCCTTTTCCGGAAGCAACCAAATTATATTTTTCGCGGATGGAGTCGTAGAATTTTTCAAAAGATGTATTCCTGAAAATTTTCTCTAAAATCAGTCTCGCTATCTGTGCGAGGCCTTCTTTTTTTTCTATTTGTCCGCCTTGAGGAACTTCGACTTTTTGTGATTGCTGATCGCCTGCCATGATTTTTGTTTTTAAAATTTATCATAAGAGTATATCATAAATAGCCCAGAGATTCAACCCCGATGCGAGATAAGCGTCTGACGGCAAGAGCTGGAAGTGAAAGGCAAGCAAGAGCATTATGGGGCAAGACAGCACAGACGGGCAACAATCAATACACTATGATCCTAACAGTTAAACAATTAGAGCAACTTGAGGCCGAGAGGCTGGCGCCGTACGCGACGAAGAGCAAAGATTCGAAAGGGAGGAAGTTTGGGGAGAAGAGGGATACTGTTAGTAGTGGTGTCGAAAAGGGCTCAGGGGCTCATAATTTCAAATCCCTGGCGGGATTTGAAACGGGCCGGCTCTGCTTCCAAAAAGACCGCGACCGCATCATACATTGCAAGGCTTTTCGAAGGCTTGATGAAAAAGCTCAGGTTTTTCCTGCGTTTTTTGGGGATCATTATAGAACTCGGCTTACTCACACTCTTGAGGTTGCGCAGATTTCACGCGATATTGCGCGAAGGCTGGGATTAAACGAGGATTTGGCCGAAGCGATCGCTCTCGCGCATGACCTTGGGCATCCGCCTTTTGGGCATACGGGGGAAGATGCGTTGAATGAAATTATGGGGGGATTTGAGGATTCGGCAGGACACGGCCTGAACGGAACTGATTCCGGCGTATCTGTGGCGCCTGGGCACGGCCACTTTGAACACAATGAGCAGAGCCGCCGAGTCGTTGAAAAACTTGAAAAATTATATCCGGATTTTGATGGTTTGAATCTGAGCTTTGAGGTTTTGGAGGGACTTGAGAAACACAAGACTTCGTGGGACAGGGCTGGGGTTGATACCGGCGCTGTTATGCATTTTGAGGGAGGGGTTGTTAACCTCGCCGATGAAATCGCTTATACAAACCATGATATCGACGATGGCCTGCGCAGCGGGATTTTGAAAGTTTCTGATCTGGAGAATTTGGCTTTGTGGAAGGAGGCTTTGATCGGCGTTGAGAATGAATACGGAAAAATTGAAAAGTGGAAAAGTTCGGGAGAAAATACTTTGCCGGAGCGTGGCATGTCCGTTGTGATCGCGAGAATTATAAGCCGCATTATTAATTTGATGATCGTTGATATTTGTGAAAATTTTGATGAGAAAAAAATTGGGTTTAGCGAGGTAATGACAGCGAAAGTCGCTGAATTGCGCGAGGTTCTTTATGAAAAATTTTACTTAAGTCCTGAGGTGCGAAGCAGGCTAGAGAAGGGCAAAAATATGATAAAAGAGCTCTTTAACTTTTACCTAAAAAATCCGGAAAAAGTGCCGGCGAAGTATCGAGATGGCGAGGTGCTGGAAGTTGCGATAAAAGATTATATCGCGGGAATGACAGATAAATTTTTGGGGAGTGAAGTGGAGAGGAATTTGGGGGTGAAATGACAAACGTTTTTGTGTGATTTTGAAAATTGTGAATGACTGCGTTTTGTAAAAAATCAACTGTTGTCAGATGTTTGAGTGATCCCGGTTTTGTAAAAAATTAACTTTTGGCTTAAAATTGGCTTTGTAACCATTTCAAATGATTTGTCCGAAATGCAAAAAGGGAGATACTTCTGTCGTTGACTCACGAGAGACGGAGGACTCGAAAGCTATCCGCAGACGCAGAGTTTGCGATAAATGCAAATTCCGTTTTACCACTTATGAGGAGCCGGAGAGGTCTAATTTTATTGTGATAAAAAGAGATGGTTCGAGGGAGAGATATGACCGCGGCAAAGTTGAGCGCGGGATTTGGAAGGCGTGTGAAAAAAGGCAGGTAACGCAGGATCAGGTTGAAAAAGCTATTGATGCGCTTGAGGAAGAATGGGGGAAAATTGGGAAAGAGGTTCCTTCGACTTTGATTGGGGAAGGAATTATGAAAGCTTTGAAAAAAGTTGATGACGTTGCGTATATTCGTTTCGCTTCGGTGTATAGGCAGTTTAAGGATTTGGAGACTTTTAAAAAAGAGCTGCAGAAGCTGTTAAAGTGAGGGTTCGTGGGTCTTTCGACATGGGTGGGGGCGGGCGGATTTTTCGCCATTGCGAGTTGACGAGCGGCATGGTGAGTCCCGTTTGGGAAAATTTTTCAGGTTGGGATTTTCCTCAAACGGGGAATCAGAAAATGTCTCAACGATATGTAAACCTTTTCCACAAAAATGTAAGAAAAATTTAAGAAAAATGTAAGGTTTGATCACTACTATTCTGGTGGTATTTTTAAATTGTATTTTTATGCCATATCGAGATTGCGAGTTTAGAAATGGACATTCTTATCATATTGTTAATAAAGGGAAAGGAGGAAGAAGGATTTTTATTGATGAGGCTGATTATTCTAAATTTTCTGAGCTTATCGACTCGTATGAGAAGAGAAAAGTTGGGATTGTGGTAAGTTCTGCAATCGCAAATCATTTCCATTTTCTAATGTATCAGGTTTCCGACTTTGGAGTCGAAAAATTTATGAGAGCGCTGGAAAGGGTTTATTCGACTTATTTTAATCGCAAGTATGGACTGAAGGGAGAATTGTACAAGGGGCGGTTTTATGCTGAGAAGATTCGGGACGATGATCATTTTTACAATGTGATGGCTTATATTTTGAGGAATCCCGGGAAGCATAAGATGGTAAATTTGGGGAGAGATGGAAAGTCCGGGGCGAGAATTGTGAACCCTGGAAGAGACAGTGTGTCTGGGGCGAGAATTCCGAGGTGACATGGTGAGTCCCGTTTGGGAAAATTTTTCAGGTTGGGAAAAACTCCAAACGGGAAATTGAAAGGCAGAATCCATGTATGTCTAGCAGCATGCTTCGGTGCAGCAGAAGTAGGTTAGCATTTGAGGCAGTTTGTCGGTTGCACGGGGGCGTTTTTTGTGTTATAATTTTGTATTATAAATAAAAACAAAAACCTATGAAAAAAACTTTGACACTTCTTGCGCTCGCAGTGTTTTCGATTGCTGCTTTCGCAATGTTCCCTGCTGAGAATTCTTTTAAAGCTAGTTTGCTTTACACGTCGACTGTGAACAGTTCCGACACTGTGAAGACGACTCCGAAAGTGAAAATCACCCCGAAGAAAAAGGTGGCTGCAAAAAAAACTGAAGTCGCGGAGACTGGCGGAACAGAGGCGAAAGACAAAGTTGCGGAGACGAAAGGGACTGAGAAGACCACAAAGGACAGCGAAACCGCGAAGGCGTCTAAAGACGGGACTTCTACGACCGCAACCGATTCTACCGAAACCGATGTTTGCGGATTTACCGATGCTGCGGATCAAGAACCTGTTTACAGCGCGCAAGTGATTACAGTGAGGAAAAAATTCAGATACATGACGGATGAAAATTTTACCGTAAAAGTTTACGTGAAAAATACCGGAAATATGCCTTGGTTTTCGCCGGACAGTAAGTGTATCGGCGCGAGAGTTTATCTTGGCACAACAAGAGAAGTTGATAGAGCGAGCGTATTCTATAATAAAAATTCAACCGGATGGACGGCTGCAAACAGAATAAGGCTCGCTTCAAATCAAATGCGTGTTGATCCGGGCGAAGCTGCGCTTTTCACTTTTGAAGGGAAAGCTGACAGCGAACCGAGTGTTTACAGAGAGTTTTTTGCGCCTGTTGTTGAAGGGGTCGGATGGCTCACGGACGCGGAATTCAAAGTTGATGTTTATACCGGAACAACTGACGAATCAGCTGAAGAATTGAGAAAAAAACTTTTGTATACTTTCAAAAGCATGAGAGTGAATGATATGCAAGTTGAAGGGAAAAGAAAGGTCGAAGTCGATTTGTCCGACCAGATGGCTTATTTGAAAATTGATGATTATGTTGTGAAGTCGTTTAAAGTAAGTACCGGAAAGGCATCAACTCCAACTCCCCGGGGAACTTTTAAAATTCTACTTAAAAATGAAGTAAGAATCGGCCATGAATCTCCTCATTATATTATGCCAAAATTCCAAATGTTCACTTCCGGCGGGGCAGGTCTGCACGCGCTCCCTTCGTTGGGAACGGATGGTGGAGTGTTCTGGACCGAGGCTCAAAATCACATCGGAATTCCAGTCAGTCACGGATGCGTGAGAATGCTGCCGGAGGACGCTGATTTCACATTTGAATTCACGGAGGTTGGGGATACGATTGAGATACACTGGTAGGAATTTTTATCGCTTGTAAGGGCTGTGGGGTTTCGGCTATATTGAAGCCCCATGAGTTATATTTTTAAAAATTTAAACGAGAAACAGATTGAAGCTGTCACTTGTACGGACGGACCCGTATTGGTGATTGCGGGCGCTGGATCGGGGAAAACTAGGGCTTTGACGCATCGTATCGCGTATTTGATAAAAGAACGCGGCGTGCCGGCGGGGAATATTTTGGCAGTTACTTTTACAAACAAGGCGGCGAATGAAATGAAAAACAGGGTGGTGAAGTTGATTGGTGGCGGGGCAAGTTTTGAAAAAGAATTCGGCAGGAGGTTCGGTGATTTCGACACGTCCGCGTTGCCGACAATAGGCACTTTCCATTCCGTCTGTGTCCGCATTTTGAGAAAAAATTTACAGCACTTGGACTATGAGTCGAGCTTTGTGATTTATGATGACGCGGATCAGCAGATTTTGATGAAAAGGCTCATGGAAGAGCAAGGAATTGATCCTAAAAAAATGAATCCAAAGGCCGTGCTTGGAGCCATTTCAAACGCGAAAAATCAGCTCATTGACGAGAAGAAATTCGGGCAATATGCAGATGGGATTTTTATGGAAAAAGTTGCGGCTCTTTATGGGCCGTATCAAAAAGCGTTGAGACAAAATAACGCACTGGATTTTGACGATTTGATAATGAAAACGGTTGAGCTTTTTACAAAATTTCCGGAGATTTTGAAAGAGTATCAGGAGAAATTTAAATACATTTCGGTGGATGAATATCAGGACACAAATCACGCGCAGTATGTGCTCATAAAATTATTGGCGACGAAGTATAGAAATTTGTGCGTAATCGGTGATGAAGATCAAAGTATTTATTCTTGGCGCGGGGCGACTATCAAAAATATTTTGGATTTCGAGAAAGATTATCCGGAGGCGAAAGTTGTTTTGCTCGAGCAAAATTACAGATCTACAAAAGCGATTTTGGACGCGGCGCACGGTGTTATTTCAAAAAATCGCGCGAGAAAAGAAAAGAAACTGTGGACGGAAAATATTGGCGGAGATTTGGTGCGGCTTCTGGTCGCGCGAAATGAGAGACACGAGGGGGAGTTGATAGCTTCTGAAATCGGTGAAATTTTAAAAAGATATGAAAGTCCAAATTATAATGATTTTGTTGTTTTGTATCGCACAAACGCGCAGTCACGCGTGATGGAGGAAGTTTTTTTGAGATACGGTGTTCCGTATAGAATCGTTGGAGGAATTCGTTTTTATGAGAGAAAAGAAATCAAAGACATGCTCGCGTATTTGCGGTTGATTTTGAACGCGAATGACTCGGTGAGTTTGATGAGAATTATAAATGTCCCCGCGCGAAAAATCGGAAGCAAGACGATTGAAATTTTGCAGGGATACGCGCTACGGCAGGGAATTTCTTTGTTCCAGGCGATGAAGGAGGTGAAAAGTATTGAAGGTTTGAATGAGGGGAAAGTCGCTGAAGTCGAGAAGTTTATTGGACTAATTATTGGCTTACAGAAGGCAAATTCCGAATTCCCGGCGTCCGGTGTTATTAAGCATGTTTTGGAGGAAGCTCGTTATCGCGAGTTTTTGGATGACGGGTCGAGCGAGGGGGAAACTCGTTTGGAAAATGTGAGGGAGTTGATTTCCGTGGCTTCAAAATATGATGCGCTCGAGCCTGGGATTTCTTTGGCGATATTTTTGGAGGAGGTGAGCTTGATAGCCGACATTGATTCCGTGGATGATGGCGAGAGCGCGGTTACTTTGATGACAGTCCATAGCGCAAAGGGTCTTGAATTCCCTTATGTTTTTGTGGCGGGGTTGGAGGAAGGAATTTTCCCGCACAATCGAAGTTTATTGGATCGCGATCAGTTGGAAGAAGAACGAAGGCTTATGTATGTCGCGATGACACGCGCGATGGAGCGGCTTTATTTATTATGCGCCGGCGAAAGGATGCTTTATGGAGAATATCGAACAAACGCGCCTTCGCAGTTTTTGAGCGATATTCCGAAGGAACTTTTGCAGGGGAGTTTTGAAAGAGGGCGCGCACGCAGGATTCTTACTTTTGAGGAAAGCGGATTCGATAGCCAGCCTATCCCAAGTGAACCGTTTTTGGCTGCGGGTTCTAATTTCAATCCCGCGGGCGGGATTGAAATGGGGTTTGAAATTTCTTCCGAATCATTTGAGGATCGCGTTGATGAGGGGGTTTTATATTCAATCGGCGACAGAGTTACTCATAATGTTTTTGGGAAAGGGGTTGTTAGAGACGTGAAGGGCGGAGTTATTACCGTGAAGTTTGAAGATTCTTCGATTGGCACGAAAAAATTGGCGGCAAGTATTGCGCCGTTGAAAAAAGTTTAAATTATGCAAAAGAAAGCCCCCTGCCAATCCTAGTGTTTATCACGTTGGATAGCGAGGGGGCAATAGCTCAAGTTCCGCAAGCGGAACTTGAGTAGAGCTTGAAGCTGCTTGGCCTTTTGACACTTGTATGTAATAAGGCTGCGCTTTTAAGCTACGCGCCTTTGAAAGAATTTAAGCTCCCCCATCAAGACAGGGGAGCTGTTTCCGTTTGGCGATTACCACAATCTTACGAACATCAGAGCATCGGCGTTGGTGTACTTGCCCATGGTCATCCCCTCGGCTTTAACAGCGTAGGGTTTCCCGGACGACAGATACGACCCGAAGAGCGGATACCAGCAGTCACCGCTTGAGGCTTGCTGGTTGATGTATGTGGACAAATAGACCTTCGACGTCTGAGGATCGTAGAACTGGTATTTCACGGACGGGTCGTTGTTGCTGCTCGTGGAAATCTTCGCGTAGATCATGTAGAACCCCGGTTTGCTCAGATTGAACGTCCACTTGTACCATACCGAGAAGTATGTCTTCAGCTTTTTCATCCACATGCTGCCGCCGACCATTTTGTTTGGTGACGAGTAGGAACTCGACCAGCCACTCGACTTGCTTCCCTGGTAGGAATTCACCTTGTGGCTCAGGCTCTTGTCCCCGTCATGGTCCAGAACGAAAGACCTTTCTGTCAGCTCCGACTTTGCCGTGACCCCCTTCCCGATCGGACCTTCGATGAATGAAAACTTGACTGATTGTCCGCTGGAAGAATTCGTCGTCTGCATCTGGAGGTGCACATGCGGAGCAGAGGAAAATCCTGAATTCCCGACCTGCCCGAGGTATTGGCCTATCTTCACGGCATCTCCGTTGCTCACATTCACCGAGTACTGCTTCATGTGGGCAATGCGAATGTATCTCCCCGTGGCCGTGTCCATGAGCAGAACGGTGTTCCCCCATCCCCCGTTGTTGTTCGAGCTCATTTCGTTGTTGAACTTGTAGTCGGGGATCGAATTCTTGATGCTCACGACGGTTCCTTCGATCGGGGACACGATGTCCTGTCCGAAAGAGTTTTTTCCGCCGGGCAGGACAAAGTCATACGCGTACGCCAGCTTCCCGTTGTGCGAGAAGCTGTCGTTGTTGCCCTGCACGCAGTACCACTGCTGCCCGTTCGAGAAAGGCATGTAGATGAGATACTCAGCCCGCACGATCGTCGTCGAAACGACGATGAAAGAGAAAACAACAATGGAGCTCAGAAGAACTCCCGCCTTGGAGCCGAAACAGTTTTTGCTTTCCATGATCTCCTCCGTTTTTTCTTACGTCGTCAACAACCACTACCAAGTTCAAAGGGCCAAGTGCCGCAGCAAGCTAGTAAACTATTTCAATCTTTGAAACCCATCTTTCAACCTCCTTGTCGTACTTTCCGCCGGTGTAATCGTTCTGAGTGACCGTAAACACGTTGTCACACAGTTCTTTGATGAAAACCTTGGAGATATTCCATCCTTCCTGGTTCATTTTTGGCGCCGGATCCCACGATTCGACTTTGTAGTATTTCCAGCCGTTCGGCCCGTCATACAACTTTGGGATTTTTTTCTCGGCGTCGAAAATCTCGTTCATGTATTCGCTGTATTTCCTCCCTTCGCTAGCTATCTCCATGCTGACGTAGTTTGGTTTTCCCGCCACCGGAGTTTTTTCTATATACAGAGGTTCATCCTTCGCGTCGTAGTGGAGGACATACCCGTTCCCGATGTTCAATTTGATAAACGCGGGCGTTTTCATTTCCGGTTGAGAGGGCGGTTGACTTTTTGTTTGGATTTTTTCGATTTGCTGCGTCGGGGCGGAGTAGTAATCCAAGCTCACCACTCCCACCATCAGGGCGATCAGCCCGATGTAGATTGCTCGTTCGATTGTGTTCATTTCAACGGACGGTTAAATTCTTTTAAAAACGCTTCCGAGCATAACATTCACTTCTAACATTTTTCTTAAATTTTTCTAACATTTTTATTGCGTTTTCATAAAATGCGAAATAGTGCTAGAATCGATCCACCTATGAAAATTTTTAAAAAATTCTTTGTTGTAATCGTGATTTTTATTCTTGGCGGAGCCGCGGGATGGCAGGCCACAACCAGAGGCTGGAGTTCCGATATTTCAAATTTTTTTGTTGGTGGGGAAGGTGGCGTAGAGACAAAGCTGCCGCCAGAATACAGCGTTGACATGGGGCTTTTCTGGACGGTTTGGCATTCGCTTGAAGATTTCTATGTTGATGAGTCCGCTTTGGATCGCAAAAAAATGACTTATGGCGCAATAAAAGGAATGACTGACGCGCTCGGTGATCCTTATACTGTTTTTATGAATCCTTCCGAAACCGAGGAATTCACTCAGAATATCGAGGGTGAATTTGAAGGGATCGGCGCGAGATTGGAAGTTGATGACGATGGAAGTATAATCGTCTCTTCTCCGCTGAAGGACAGCCCCGCTGAAAAGGCGGGATTATTCCCAAAAGACATTATTTATAAAATTGATAACGAGTATGCGTCCGATCTTACTCTTTTTGAAGCGATCATGAAAATACGCGGAGAAATCGGGACGCCCGTGACTTTAACCATTTTGAGAAAAGATAATGAAGACCCTATTGAAATCACTATTATCCGCGCGAAAATTGAAATTGAAAGCGTTGAGAAAAAAGATATGGGAAACGGAATTGTTTATGTCGGGATCAATCAATTTTCAGATGACACTTCGACTGAATTCGCAAACGCTATTTCCGATTTGGTTTTGAATGAGCCAAAGGGTTTGATCATTGATTTGAGATACAATGGCGGCGGATATCTTGATATCGCTGTTGAAATTTTGTCGCAAATTCTCGAGTCCGATTTGCCGGCGGTCTCCATTCAAAGGCGCAATCTTTCTGACAATGAAACTTTGTACACAGACAGCCGTGGCAAAAAACTTTTAAAAACTCCTCTTGTTGTTTTGGTCAATGACGGATCCGCCTCCGCTTCGGAAATTGTCGCAGGCGCGGTTCAGGATCACAAACGCGGGATTCTTATGGGCACACAGACGTTTGGAAAAGGGAGTGTGCAGGAGGTGGAAATGCTTGAGGATGGATCTTCATTGAGATTTACAATCGCAAAATGGCTCACGCCGAACGGGCGTTTGGCAGACCACATAGGAATTACTCCGGATATCATCGTTGAGAACTACGAAGATGACATCAAAGCCGGCGTTGACAGACAGCTTGATGAGGCGGTGAAGTATTTGAAGAATCTTTAGACCGCGAAATATACGCTGTATACCGTGAACAGTCCGCTGACTACTCCGATTGCATTCAAGACTAGAGCTGCAACTGCCAATGTCTTTTCTTTTTTTGCTGTGAGAAGGATGATGCTGAACGCCAAGCCCAATAAGAAAAGAACGAATGGAATGAAAATTTTGACTGCTGTGTCTACGTCAGAAGAAATATATGTTGAAAGTGGTGTGTAATAGAACACCGACAAAACAAGATTTAAAATAAAATTTGCGCCGCTGATCGGGAGGACAAGTGCTAAGACTGCTAACGCTGTCGCTCCGCCTGCTTTTAGTTTTGACATAAAAATTTTGGTTAAATATTATCCGCGATTGATAAGGTAACCTATGTACCCGATATAGAACAAGAAAAAAAGCGCTCCCTGCCACCTGTCAATCTGATGGCGGTTACCAACAAAGACTGACAAAAACAGTAAAAATGTTGCTATTACGCACACTAAAATGTCTATATTCATTGCCGGAGAGAACGGCAGAGGTTTGATAACTCCCGATACCCCCAATATTAAAAACACATTAAATATATTTGATCCGACAATGTTTCCAACCGCTATGTCCGGTTGTTTTTTGTATGCCGCGACCGCCGAAGTCGCGAGTTCCGGCAGAGATGTGCCAACCGCAACGATTGTGAGTCCTATCAGTGATTCTGAAAGTCCGAATATTCGCGCAATGTGAACCGCGCCATCGACCACCCATTTACCTCCCAGACACAAGCCTACAAGCCCGAGAACTATAAATGAAATTGAGACAATCGTAGTGTGAACTTTTATTTTATTATCGTCTTGTTCCTGCGCTCTTGATATCCCATGGCTGTAGTACATGAAAATTATGAAAAAACTTAGACAAACAAGGGCGTCTATTCTGGACATTATCGAAAAACCCATGCCATCTATCAGCATGTCGTTCCCCATTAAAAACAGTAAAGCCACCGCCAATAACGCAAACGGTATTTCTTTCCATATGGTGCTTCTGTGCACACGGAGCGGGAATATTATTGACGTGATACCGAGAATTAAAAGTATGTTCGCTATGTTTGAACCGACCACGTTTCCTATCGCTATATCTGCTTTTCCTTGAGCCGAAGCCATTACGTTGACCACAAGTTCCGGCGCGGATGTACCGAACGCGACTATTGTAAGCCCTATGACCAACGCTGAGATTTCCATTTTTTTTGCAACAGAGGAGGCTCCGTCTATGAGCAAGTCGGCACCTTTTATGAGAAACACAAAACCGATTATGAAGAGTACGTAAGGGAGAATTTGGGTGAGCATTTGGGTGAGGGTAAAGGAATTTTATTTTGTTTGATGTTAGCACAAATGGCTGCAAGGGGAAATGCTGCAGTGGGGAAACGCTCTCCGATCTACGAAATTAGCTTCCTGATTGCTCCGCAACGGAGCGCTAATTTCTTGATCGAAGTTCTTCGCTTTGGCGAAAGCTCGCGGAGCTCGTTTCGCCTCCGCTCCGAACCGCGTTTCTCGCCACTACCTTGGCGGAGAGGGAGGGCTTTGAACCCTCGCGCCGGCCGAAACCGACCTACAGGATTAGCAATCCCGCCCCTTCAACCACTTGGGTACCTCTCCGCGGTTTGACGCTTTAAAAAAGCGGTCTTAAATATAGGGAAAAGGTCTGGGAAAGTCTAGCCAATTGCTTGGAGAAATTTTTCGTTTTCTTCATGGATCATTTGCTCTACTTGTGCGAAGGCTTCTTCTTTTGGCGTTTCCGAGAATAGGATTTTGGCTCCGCTCGCCGGGTGGTGGCCGTCCCCTCCGAATTTTCTCGAGAGTCTTCTCGTATCGAACTTTGGTTCGTCGCTGGAAGATCTAAAACTCAGCCCCAGATAATCTTTTTTTTCTTGGGTTATTAAAACCATTCTGTCTCTAAAAAGCAGTCTTAATTCATCCGCAAAGATGTTTGTAATTTCGGGAGGTTTTCTTACGGATGGATGTTCAAAAACTTTATCTTCAAGATCTTCCGGCTCCAAGTGGGAGTGAATTAAAAATGGAGCGTCCGCGTTTACCTTTTTTATTCTTTCTCTTACCCAATTTAAAATATTCATCAACACTTTTACTTCTTCAACTTCCAACAATTGCTGTGGATCTTCTGCTTTTGTCATTGCTCTTACTATGTTCGTCGCGCCTTCGATCGAATGCCCTCCGTTTAGAGCGTGCCCCAGAGTGTCCAATAATTCTTGATCGCCGATTTCTTCCAATAATTCCGGCCAATATTCTCTGGCGTAGTCGCCGGATATCGCGATCGGCAGGAATTTTTTCATTTTTTTGAGTCCGGATTTTGAAAATGGCGCGAGCATTGAATATGCGACCATTGCGCCTGTCAGATTGTGGCCTATCGGGCTTTTTAACCTGTTTGGAGTTACGTACAAAATATTATCTCCTATCGTTTCCGGGATCTCGTTGTCGTGCGAGCCGCGAAATCTTATTTTTGATGGGTCGTATCTTTCGTCGTGATGGTCGAGAATTATTACATTTTTCCCTTCTTCTGAAAGTTTTCGTAAATTTTCCTGGTGGCCTTGGCGGGCGTCCACCCAAAGATCGACTACAATTATGTGATCATAGTCTTTTGCCGTTTCATAGAATCTCTCGTCGTCCAAAATGTAGTGGCAGGTTCCAATTTGTACTCCCTCTTTGTTTTCTTCCAAAAAGTATTCCGCTATTCCTCCTCCCGTCATGCCGTCCGCGTCCGAATGACAAGCCACCAAGACTTTGTCGCCGGGTTTTATTTTTTCCAAAGCTCTCCCAAGTTTTTCTTGGTAAAATTCTTTTCTTTCCGGATCGATACGTGAAAATTCTGGGGATTCCATATTAATAAGATGCGGCCATTTTTTTTAATCTCGATACGAATTCCGCGACAACCGATTCTTCCCGCCAGCCTCTGTGTACCGGGATTGTCGCGCCGGCTGCGTTGGCGTGACCGCCGCCTCCAAAGGTTTTTGCCAGTTCGCTCATGTCATGTTCCGTATCATCTCTGTCATCTTTGAAACATGCGTGAAGAGTTCGCGGCTCGGCTCTATTCATCTGAGTAACAATTATCGTGTATCTTCTCCCCATTTCTTCACATATCGCCTCTGAAATTCCTACGTCCAGTTCCAATCTTTCTTTTAAATCACCGTTCACTCCCTCTCGCGCGGTTTGTTCGTCTTGCGCAGTCACGTGATAGTACAAGAATCTTTGATCTATCGGAGTTACATGTTCCAAAATATGACCTAATTTCCCGCGGATATAGCCCCTCAGTTTTTTGAGATCTTCGAGTTCCGCGCTGTCTTTGATTGTCTCGAATTGATTTTGGATCGTTCCTGCCGAGATAAGCCTATCTATGAGTCTTTTTGCGGCGTCGTCCGTGAGGTTTTTCCCGAGATTCAACGCTGTCGCTATTTCTTTAATTACATTGTCGTGTTCTCCGTATTTTTCAACAAGTTTCGGCCAGAATTTTTTGCCGGCATCTCCGTCACCTTTCGCGGAAATTGGAAGCAAAAATTCCAAATCCCTTAAGTCTGCCAATTGGCTCAGCATTTTGTAAACGACAAGCCCCGCCGTGAATTTGTTTGAGTCCGGGTTTGTGAAACCGAGTCTTTTTGGGAAGACGCATACGATTTTTCCTCTTGTCCGCGGGTTCATGTTTTGAGGCAATGTTTCGGGAATCAGTGGGGAATAATTCAGTCCGTCCATCAGCATTTCGTCCGTTGACGATGGATTTATGTCGAGTAAATCCTTATCGTGGTGGTCAAAAACCATAATATTTATTCCTTGTTCCAACAGGGCTCTAAGTCCTTTTTGTTTTTCTTCTTTCGGGTCGATCCATAAATCCCCTGTTATTACGTGGTCACAGGTTTTTGCTTTTTCGTAAAATTCCTGTGCTTCGAGAGTGGCGGTGCAGGACTCGGTTCGGACTTGTCCTTTGAAATATCTATCTATGAAGACTTTCAACAAAGCTCCGGCTATGTTGCCGTCCGCGTCCGGGTGATAGGCTACAAGCACTTTGTCGCCCGGTTTTATTTTTTCTAAAAATTCCCGTATTTTCCCAAGCAAAAATCGCTCTCTAGGTTGGTCGACTCTATCCAGTTCTTCTTCGAATGAAGAACAACTCCTTGCTTCTACGGGGCTGTGCATTTTTGTTCCGTTATTGGGGGCTACCTTATCTTAAATTAACCTGTTATGTCAATGGATTCGTCTTTGACCTTGACTTTCCGTGCGTTTTGGTGCAAAGTTTCGCCGTAATTTTCTCGTTTTAGCTTCGTTACGTTTGCAGAAACACTAGTGTGCGTGCGTGTGCGTTCTGAAAATGGCAGGAGCCATAGAGCAAGTTACAAAGTATTTTTTAAGAACATCTATGGGAAAGAAACTATTCGTAGGGGGACTACCCTACTCAACAACTGAGGAAGCGCTCAAAAACGCATTCGCTCAAGCAGGTACAGTTGAATCTGCAAAAATCATTACTGACAGAATGTCAGGCCGATCAAAAGGATTCGGTTTCGTAGAAATGGCAACTGAGGAGGAATCCACAGCCGCTATCGAACTATGGAACGGAAAAGAATTTGAAGGCAGAACAATCTCTGTCAGCGAAGCTCGCCCAATGGGCGAAAGACCTCCAAGAAGGAGTTTTGGTGGAGGCGGTGGACGTGGAGGATTCCGCGGTGGAAATCGCGACTCTGGTTCATCTGACGAAGGAGGCAACAGCTGGTAAGAAGTTAATTTAAAGAAAGGGGGTCGCGCACGGACTCCCTTTTTTTGAACTCAGGGACACCTTCGGTGTCTTGCGCACAAGCCCTCTTTTTTGTTGGGCTTCTGGCTCAAGCCTGCAAACTCGAGCAGGCTCGGGTTTGCAGTTCGCACAGGCTCCTTTTTTTGTGGCTCAATGTTGCTTTATTAAGTCTTCTAAAAGTGCGTTTATCCAGACCATTGACATCCACTGATCATTGTCAAAATCTAGTCGCGTAGCGTTTCTGAATGTATTGTGATATCCAGCCAATTTAAAAACTTGATCTACTTGAGCATCGCTCGCTCTGTATTCAATTTTGTCTCCTTCTGGGCCAAGGCCTGATTCCCCTGCAACTTTTATATCAAATTCTTTTCCTGGCATTAATGTGTCTTGGTCGCTTGTGAATATAAAAACTCTATGACCGGTTTGGCGGAATCGTCTTAATTCTTCTTGTACGCGAGTTCCACCGACTCTCATTGCTTCCCTAATTGTTAACATTGGGTTTGCTTTTAGGTCTTCATTCCCTGGAATGTTCATTTTTTCTCTTATTAGTTCTGCTACTGCTGTTAAAGGAATTCCGCTTTCTCTGTTTTGTTGAGCAACTGTTTCGGTTTCATCTAACCCTTGCATTATTCTTTGGGCCTCTTTCCCTTGTCGCATATGTCCAGCCACATACTTTTTTAATAAATGGATGACTCCTTTTGGAGTGCTGTCATTGCTTGTATTTAGTCCTGCTGGGTTTAGTAATATGAAGTCTTTAAATTTTTCGTGATTTTTCGTCGCTCTTTCCGGGTCTGCATACTGTGAAATGTCAATTGCTCCGAGAGATGAGCCCATCCCAAACATTTTTTCGCCTTTTAGATCTACGCTATCTATGACTGCAGATATTGCTTCTAGATGTCTTTTTCCGGCATCTTTTTCTGTCCCATTTTTGCGTGGGTGTTCTAACGAAATTACCCTGTATCCAAATTCTACAAGTGATCTTATGAGGTATTTATTTGTCGCTAAAGGCTCCAACCATCCCGGTGCTAAAAAAACAGTCGCTTTTGGATTTCCTTCCTCTGGCGAGATGTCTATTTTGCTTATTGGACCTGTCCCCTGTGACTCTACCGTTGAGATACTTTTGTTAAATCTTTTATCGAATTTGGATTCTGAATTTTCGAACATGCTCAACGCTTCGGCTTTTGTTGATTTACTTATTGCATGAACAGTAGGATCGCCGAATTTCTCCGGCCCACTTTCTGGCAATCCTATAGACTCTTCTCCTGCGTCAGGAGCGTCTCCCATCCTTGTTTGCTGCAACTCATCCATATACGGTATTATACCATATATTTAGCGTTCGAGCAACGCGCTGGTACTTTTAGTATTCCGGTCGCTTCTGGATTTTCCCCCAGTCTTTGAGCAAGTCGTTGCATTCTTCCCAGGCTACGTTTGGGATGATTTTTACTTTGGATTTGCCGAGGCGTTTGAGTACAGCGTCGGTAATTGTGAGTTCGTTGAAATATTTTTTTACGTCGCTTGTCCGCGTGCCGAAATAAATTTTATCGATTTTTGCCCAGTGGATAGCGGAAAAACACATTGGGCATGGCTCGGTGGTGGAATAAATTTCGCAGCCTTTGAGTTCATGGGTTTTGAGTTTTTTTGAAGCGAGTCTGATTGCGGAGATTTCTGCGTGGCAGGTTGGGTCTTTGCTTTTTAGAACTGTGTTTCTGGCTACAGCAAGCACTTTTTTGCCTTTTACGATGCAGGCGCCAAAGGGGCCGCCGTGTAAAGATTTTAGATTTTTTTTTGCTTCTTTGACTGCGAGAAGCATTAGGGGTTTTTTCATAGTGAAGGGTTTTAAGGAGAGTTCGAACTTGCCTGAAATGGCTTTAGCTTAGTTCGAACCTTACTGTTCTGTTATATTATAAAAGCTTTAAATTGAATCACAATGTATTCGTGCAAAATTTGTCCGTTTGAGTGCGGGGTGGATCGCGAGAAAAAGTTTGGCGTGTGCGGACTTCCGCGAAAGATTTTGGTTTCGAAATATCAGCAGCATTTTTTTGAAGAGCCGATGATTAGTGGATGTGCGTGCGGGGGTTGTGAAAATGGCGGTTCGGGGACGATCTTTTTCACTGGTTGTAATGGCCGCTGTGTTTTTTGCCAGAATTATGAAATTTCACAAAAAGAAAATTGGGGAAAGAAAAATCTGCGAAATGAAAATAAAGGGCAAGGAAATTGCAAAACGCACGGCGAAAATTTTTTGAACGAAGTTGATGATGAGGGCTTATTTAAAATTTGCGAAGAGCTCATTGAAAAAGGCGCGCATAATATAAATTTTGTAAGTCCGACGCCGTATAGTGAAATGCTTTGCGAGTTTTTAAAAAAGTATAAAAAATCTATCGGCGTACCTGTAATTTGGAATAGCAATGGCTATGAAAAAGCCTCGACTATTAAAAAATTGAAAGGGCTCGTTGATGTTTATTTGCCTGATTTAAAATATTTCGATGAGGGGCTGGCGGTGAAATATTCTTCTATGCCTCATTATTTTAAATTCGCTTCGGAGGCGATAAAGGAAATGGTTGGGCAGGTCGGGTGGCCTGCGCTAGAGCGGGACGGGGCAGAAATTGGTGGTAATGGATTTATTAAAAAAGGAGTGATAATCAGGCATTTGGTTCTGCCCGGGCAGACGTGTGACAGCAAGAAAATTTTAAAATGGATTTTTGATCAATTTGGGGCGAAGGCTTTTGTTTCGCTGATGGCGCAGTACTACCCTACTTACAAAGCTTGCGATTATCCGGAGATTGATCGGTGTTTGACGGTCGATGAATACGATGACGTGTCGGCGTATTTTATTGAATTGGGTTTTGAGGATGGGCTTGTGCAGGAGCTTTCTTCTGCGGATTTTTGCTATACGCCAGAATTTTAGGCTCAAATTGCTCAGCCTGAAAACTCGAATAGATTCGCGTTTTCAGTTCTCCGCAGTCGGGTCTTTTAATAGACCAACCTCGCGTTCTTTTTTCAAAGCCATTTGATGGGCGTGGTGGAATTTCATTCCTTTTTTCATTCTTTTAAATTCTTCGATTTCGTGGATGATCGTGCTTTCAAAATATTCTTTTGAGCATTTTTGATTTTTCTTTTTCAAATTGTCACAGCCACATGTGCCGTAGTGGTGGGTTGAAGCCCAAATCTCGTCGAGAGGGATGAATTCATGGACGTAGCCGTGGCCGCCGTGGCCGTAGATTATGCTTAAATTATTTCGCACCCATTCGCCGTCGACGACGTAGACTTTTAAATTGTCTTGAACGCGCAGGAATTTTTTCCATTTTCCTTTGAGGCGAAATTTGCGATCTTTTTTGCCCGCTCTTTTTTGGACGTCATTTTCAATTTCCGCCCAAGTGAGCTTGCGAGTGTCTTTTTTGAAGTGCATGTGGGGATTATAGCATGAGTTTGAATTATTGACATATGCGTCCGGTCACTGCTAATGTGCGCAAGAAATATTTAACCAAAAATATTATGGAAGGGACGCCAAGTTGTTCTAATGATCGAGGGGCTAGGAGAGTAATATTGGGGGAAGATGTTACTGAGGGGTTAGCGCGTGGAGCTTTGAAGTTTGATAAGGCTGTTGTCCCTGTGGAAACTGATCCACCTATTACTGGAGAGGAAAGAATTAGCAAGAGTGATCTTTATTATCAAATTGCTCAGGAGGCTCTAAAAATCCATGACAAATTAGTAGCTGCCGGTGAAGAAATTCCGCACGCTGCTGAAATACGCGCTCATCTTTTGAGAGTTATTGCTGAATCCGCTCAGCCGTGGCACAAAGAGAAAGAGTAAGCTGGTTCCCTATTTGTTCAATTTCGCGAGGATTAATCCTGCAACAAGTGCACTGATCAATCCGTCTGCCGCCCATGAGAGAACGGTTAGTATTGATAATGGGAAACAAGTGTAGGTGACGAACATCCCTGGGATTGTGAGGACAAGGAAAACTGAAAGGCCGAATTTAAGCCCCTTTTTGAATGTTGTTCCTTTGAATAGAGTTTTTACTTTGCTCCAGACCCATGCGAGGATTACTGCTAATAAAAACGGATACAGGAAAAACGCCATCATCAAAGGATCTTCGAACGGGCGTATGAGTGCAGGGTTGTTGTAGTCCGCTGTGACTTCCGGGAGTAACATAAACAAATAACTGACGCCCATTCCGAGGGCGAGATTGATGAGGCCGACGAGGAGGCCTGGGAGGAGGATTTTTTTCATGGGGAGGGGGTTAATTAATTGTGTGACTGTGGGCTCGGCCGCAAAACTCGAACAGGTTCGGGTTTTGCGTATTGGCATAATCTTAACAAATTTTGATTGCTATTGATAATCTTTGTTTGGTTTGTTATACTTGAGTTACAAAGATCTCGTTTCCAAATTGTCACCGTATGGTGGCGTTCCCGTGATTCTCATGGGATAGGAGCGGGATCGTTTTATTTAAACTCCCAAATATCGTCAATCAATCCGCTTATTGTTTTTATATATTCTTTACTGTCCCCCTTTTTGTCGTCGTAAGACTTATTTATAGCTCCGGCAATTATATCCGCTAGTTGTATAAGCACGTCGTTTTTTGAATTTCTAAATTTTAAATCTTTTATTATTAGTTTCTTTTCGTCATTTAAACTTTTTCTCAGATATGTTGCCAGGTTGCGTTTGAATGTGCGTTCCCCTCGTCCATCCAGTCTTATTTTTGCATTTTTAATTTTGTTATTATTGTTTTTTAAAACTTCTTTCATAACAAAATTATAGAATTTGTCTTTTGAACTCTTCAGTGTTTGACTGTAAATTTTTTCTTTTTGGATAACAATCGCGCGAATTTTGAATTTACATTTTTTAATTGCGTCGAGAAAATTCAATCTCAATTTCTTGTCCATCTTATTAAATTTGAATTCGAAACCGTCTGGCTTTTTTAGATTTCTTCTTAATTTTTTTATAATTAAGGCCGTTTCTTCGGCATCTAATTCGTCTTCAAAAATAATTATAACAACAACAAAGTTTTTACTGGATCCTTTTTCAATTTTGAAACCTGCATCGCCTGATTCGTCTATAAAAATTATCATAAAGTATTTTGAAAGGGTGTGGATTGTAGCATGGAAAGATTTTGTTTGTCCAAACGCAACTCGTAAAATTTGACTAACTTTGCGGTGCTATTGTAACAGGGGGGTGAAATAATTAATTAAGTGATGGTCGGATTACTGGGATTTCGCGCACTATCGGTTCACCTTTGACGAAGGTTATTGTTAGTTCGTATTGGTCGAATCCTAATCTGTCTATACTGGTGTATTGTGTTATTTTGAACAGCTGATTTCCGTGTCTATCTGTCCACCCTTGCTGTGTGAATATTTCCATGCCTACTGCGCTCTTAAAAATGCCGTTCAAATCAAACGATTTGCCGGGTATCTCTGGCTGGTTGTCTTTGATTGCGATCTTGGCTGTTATTGTCTTTTCTGTCACAAATAGGACCGCGTTTTGTACGGTTGGTAAGTCTGGCGAATAATCTACAACTCCTCCTAAGGTGGCTTCGTCTGGTTCTTCTGCTCTAGAGCTCTCTGATCCCATGGTTTATGGTTAAATGGAGGGAGATACTACGTCTTCCCCCTATATCTGTCAATGGCGGAGAGAGAGGGATTTGAACCCTCGAAGCCGTTTCCAGCTTACCCGCCTTCCAAGCGGGCGCACTCGACCACTATGCGATCTCTCCTAAGGGCTCGGGATCATTGGCTCAGCGTGAAAACTCGAACAGGTTCGGGTTTTCACTTGGCGGAGGGATAGAGATTCGAACTCTAGAGGGGCGTAAGCCCCTAACGGTTTTCAAGACCGCCGCTTTCGACCGCTCAGCCATCCCTCCGTGATATTTAAAGCGTGGGAAATATAGGTTAAGTATCGGGAAAAATCAATGTTTTTTACATTTCTTCGAGCACTTCGACCTGCAGTAATTCCAATCCGTTTTTGAGAACCTGAGACGCGGCTTTTACTATGTTAATTCGGGCTTCGAATTTTTCTTCGGTGTCGGCTTTTGTCACCGGGACGATGTTATAAAAAGAATTGAATTTTTGCGCCAAGTCGTACAAATAATTCGCGAGTACGTTTGGCTTACATTCCTCCGCGGATATCGCTGTATGTTCGCCGAATTTTGAAAGCGATCTTAATAACAAATTTTCTTTTTCTTCCGCGCCTTGCGGATCCGGCAAGATGTCTTTTGACAAGTCGCCGCCGTTCTTTACATGTTCTATCGCTTCGAACAAAGAAAACTGCTCTTTTTCAGGTTGTTTTGCCTTTCTTTTTTTCTTTGGAGCGGAGCCGCGCAAGCCAGCGTCAGTCAGTTGTTTTGCTTTTCGTAAAATTGATTTTGCGCGAGCGTATGTGTACTGCAAATATGCCGCGCTGTTGCTTTCAAATGAGAGCATTTTGTCCCATTCAAAAGTGATATCACTTGTGCGATTTTGGCTTAAAACATTGTATTTTACCGCGGAAATTCCGATAGCTCTTGCGGCGTGTGTTTTGTCTGGCAAGTTTGGATTTTTTTCTTCGATAATTTTTTCCGCTCTTTTCACAGCTTCGTCCAAAACTTCGTTAAGCAAAATTACATTTCCTTTTCTTGTGCTCATCCCTCCTTCCGGCAGCTGCATACGGCCGAATTCCACGTGCCTTCCTTTTGTTGAGTCCCAATCTAGCATCTTCGCCGTTTCAAAAAGTTGCTTGAAATAAAGACTCTGCGCGACATCAACAACATAAAGAATTTTGTTTGGATCCCATTTTTCGAGGCGATATTTGTATGTCGCCAAGTCGCGGGTTGAATAAAGAGTCGCGCCGTCACTTTTTCTTATGACTAATGGAGCCATATTTGGATCGCTGAAATTTACAATCAATGCGCCGTTTTCTCCTTCAACGAAAACTCCTTTTTTGATTCCTTCGTCTATCACGGCTTGCATTTTGTCTTCGTAAAAACTTTCGCCCAAAGTGAAGTCAAAAGTGATTCCGCCCAATTTATCATAAGTCGTTTGCGCATCTTTCATGCTGACATCGACCACCCATTTCCAAAGTTTGCGATTTTCTTCGTCGCCATCCTCCAATTTCTTGAATTCGTCGCGGCCTTTTTGATCGAGAGTTTCGTCTCTTTCCGCTTCGTCGTGGAATTTTACATATAATTTTAGGAGCTCTGGAATTGGATCTTTTTCGACCGCTTCTTTGTCGCCCCATTTTTTGTACGCGTAAATTAACTTTCCAAATTGTGTGCCCCAATCACCGATGTGATTTATTGAAATCGTTGTGAATCCGCGGTTTTTATAAATTTCGTAAAGGCACTGGCCGATGATCGTTGATAACAGGTGGTGGACGCCGAGTGGTTTTGCAATGTTCGGCTGAGAATATTCGACTATCACGGTTTGTTTTTTGCCCGCTTTGCTTTCGCCGTACTCGTCACCTTCGCGGAGAATTTTTGTAATATTTTCGTCGAGTGCTTCTTCCGAAAGATAAAAATTTATAAAGCCCGGACCGGCAACTTCCATTTTTTCAATAAAGTCAGGCTTTTTTATGGCTTTTACAAGCTCTTCCGCGACTTCGCGCGGATTTGCGCCGATTTTGTTCGCGACTTTGAGCGCGATGTTTGAAGCGTAGTCGCCGTGCGCGTCTTCTTTTGGATATTCCACTTTTAAGCCATCGGCTTCTTCGGGGAATTTGATTCCCACCACTTCTTTGAGAACGGATTTTAGTTTTTCTTTGTAGGAGGAGGGGTCGTCGAAGCGGAGGGATTCCACTGCAGTTGGTTTTTGTGGTTTTGTTTGTTCTTTAACTGTTTTTTTGGCTTTTGCCATTTGAGTTTTTTTATCTTCTTTTACTTGAATTTTTTGTGCCAGGAAGTATGCCTTCTCCTTTTCCGAAATCCTTGAATCGTCCGCTTTTTTTTGGCCTTCGATCTCGAGATCGAGAATATTTGAGCCTTCATTTAAAATATAAACCGCGACATCGCCGCCGATATATTTTTCTATCAATTCCTGAAGTTCGTATAACATTCCTTCGAATTTATCGATTGGGATATCATTTAAATCTTCCATTACGACTATCGCGTTTTGTGTTTGATCGGTAATTTTTGTGCGTTCGCACTCCCTATAATTCCATCTTCGGCAGATTACGCCGCCCCTATCTTTATATATAACCTCGCCTGGTTTTGGATTTTTTATTTCTACTGTGCCGATTGGGCGGAAGGATTCGGTGCCGGACGCAGTGGTGAGGGCTACGTCTCCGAAAAATTTATCTATATCTTCGGCGCCGACAGGAATAACGTATTTTAGAGAAAAATAATTGTATAAATCAACAAGCGAATTAATGTGCGGGATCAATTTGTCTTCGAGAATTCGTTGAATTAAGGCTTCGATTGAGCATTTGTAGCTCGATGGTTTTGCGCCAAATCGAGCGTAGGCTTCGTGCCATTTTAGGATTCGCGCATCTTCTTCGAGAGGTTTTTTTTCAAATTCTCTTTTTCTTTGCATAGAAGCGCCTCGAAGTAGACTTTCGATTGTCGAAACACGTTTTGCGTTGTTTATATTCTTGGCTGTAATTACGCCAAGTTTAAGGTTTGGATATTGCGTGAAAATTTTTGGATCGATTGAGAATTTCATATTTGTGTGTTTGGGGGTAATTATACTCTGGTTGGTTGCTTTTTCCAGAAATTTGAGTTGCGGAGGGGGTTTTGAGGGGATATAATGAGCTCCTTTGTAGATTTTTAACCTAAAAAATATGGCTAAAATGCCTAACGATCAGTGGGTTGATAGAAGACAGGAGGGAGGATCAGAGATAGGGATAGAAAGAGCTCAAAAAATAGTAGATGCTTTTGAAGCTCTTGTTGGTGTTCATGTTCAATACGCTACTGATTTTTTTACCGGTATGCGGGTTCAAACTCGGGAAGTTATTAATCGGCTGCTGGAAAAAGTTGGACTTGATGGTTTTGTTGAACCTATACCTTTAGTTAAAAAAATTGCTATTCCGTCTTTTAGAAAAGATGATTCTCTCGAGGATGTAAAGCGAGTTGTTTTGCAGGCTTATGAAAAGATGTCTTCTGGGGTTTTGGATGATCTTTCTGGAAGAGCATGGGATCAGGAAATTTCTTATATGAGACGTTGTTTTTCTGTAATTGCTGAGATGGCTCATTTGGATAGGAGATATAAAGGAAAGGTTTCTAAGGTTGATTTAGAATCTGGAGGGTAAAAGTCTAACTTAAGCGGCTCGTGGTTTGGTTTGCGGGCTGATTCGTGGGTCATAGTTTATGTTATAATTTTTAGCTTTAAAAGTCTGCACGGGCAGACTTTTATGGCCTAGAGATGACTCACGGAAGCCGTTTTGATTTATAAAAATTGCTCGTGCCGGATTGCTTGGGGTTTTATTTAATTAAATATGTCAAGCGTCGCGGTTTCACAAAAACCGGAGCCCTTTTTAACACTCATTAGCTTTTGAAAAACGTATGCAGGCTTGTAATCCGAGCCTTTTTTTGGTATAATGATTCGATAAAAAATAAAAACTAACAAGAAATAAAAATGAAAAAAATCCTATCTATTTTTTCCGCACTGACTTTTTTGGTTTCTTTGTCTGCGACCGCTTTTTCTGTGGCCGCGGATATTGAAGAGCCTTCGGACGTCGAAAACGTTGTCGCAACAGCATGTAACGCGGGAGCTCTTCTTTCTTGGGATGCCGCTACGGACAATGTAAAAGTAACAGGATACAAAGTTTATTCCGGGACTTCGTCCGTTTCAAAAGAAGGCGACAAATACACTTTTGATCCCGTTGATGTCGGCGACGTTGTGAAGTCGAAAATCGACGGACTTGAGAACGGTACAAAATATTATTTTGCCGTTACGGCTTATGACGCCGCAGAAAATGAAAGCGCAAGCTACAGCTATGAAGTAAACATTACTCCAAAGGCGACTGCCGTCTGCGATACCGGAGATGTTGAAGCTCCGACTGTTGTTGTCGCAGAGGCTGTCAGCAAGACAGAAGTTGAAGTTGAATTTTCCGAGAAAGTAAAATTGCCGAAGGAAAATCCTGAGCAGGCTTTTAAAATTGAAAATGATGAGACTTTGGAATTATTGGATGTTACCGATGCTGTGGTAATGGAAGATAAAGATGTTGATGAAGGCAAAGAAGGAAAAATGGTCAAATTAACAACTGCTGAGCAGGTAAAAGACGCCGCTTATATTCTTACGGCTACAATTGATGTTACCGATTTGGCCGGCAATCCTATTATAAGCGGAACTTCCGACACGGCTCCGTTTACGGGGACCGATAAGGCTGCTGCCGCCGGTGATGTTAAAGGCCCTTCAGTAGACAGCGTTGAAGTTATTGATACAACTCATTTATTGGTAAACTTTGATGAATCGATTGTTCTTGGATTGGAGACTGACAAGAATTTTGAGGTTGTTATGAAAGGACTTGAGACTACAAAATTGATTGTCAGTGAAGTTCAACTTGGAAATAACACCGCGAAGGGGCTTGAAGATGCGTCTGTGATTTTGACTGTTGCGGAAATGACTGCAGGAAAAAAATATATCGTTAAAGTTACCGGAGTTACCGACGAAGCGATGAATCCTATGGCTACCGGTAAGAATTCGGCGGAGTTTACAGCTCCCGGAGAAGATATTGGCGGAGAGGGCTCCGAGGGTGAAGGCGAAGGGGAAGAAGTTACTACTTTGACTGACGCAACAGCATTCACAGCAAAAGGCGAACAAAAAACTGTTTCTGAGGCTACAGAAACCGCTGAGGCAGTTAAGGCTTGGAAAGTTGTTCTTGCTTGGACACTACCAAAGGATTCGGTCGCTACTTTGCAAAAATTATATTTCAGTAAAGATGGAAATACATATACAGAAGCTTCGGCTTTTGGATCAACTGACGCCGGATACGAATTCAAAGACGGGTCTCTTAAGACAGGCGGTGAATACTGGTTCAAATTAACTCAAGGCGACAATGAAGGTACTGAATCAAAAGGTGTAATCGCGAAGGTTAAATTGGCCGAGACAGGACCTGGAATAGTTGGATTGATTATCGCTTCGTTTGTGGCCGGGAAAGTTGTGACGAGGAAAAAGAAATAGATTTTAATTTAATAAAAAGAGCCTCCCCGCCTTGGCGGGGGGCTTTTTTTGTTAGAAAAATTTAAGAAAAATGTGAGAATTGGATGATAGTGTCAGGTTATGATAAATAATCAATTTGGAATTTGCGATAGCCGCCGCGGAGCTGCTTGTGCCGCAGGCCGTGGTATTATAAAAAGAAAATATTGGGCGAGAGTGGCCGCGGCGCTTGTGCTTTTGTACGCTGGATTTATTTGGGCGTTTTGGCAGATTCCAGATGGGAAAATGCATATTTGGTTTCTTGATGTCGGGCAGGGGGATGCGATTTTGGTGCGGACTCCGGGTGGTAATAATGTATTGGTCGACGGCGGGCCGAGCAGTGTGATTTTGGAAAAATTAGCGGACAAGCTCCCTTTTTTTGATGGGGAGATTGACTTAATGATTTTGACTCATCCGCATAGCGATCACCTTAACGGGCTGGTTGAGGTTTTGAGAAAATATAAAGTTAACGCGGTTCTGATGTCCGGGGTTTATTATAAAAATTCATATTATGATGAGTTTTTGGAGGAGATTTGCTTTGTGGTAGACGGGCGAGATTGCGGCGTGGCTGGCGGGGGAATTGGGGTGGGTGGCTCAAAGATGCCGCCAGCTAGAGCTGGCGTACCTTCCGTTTTTATCGCCTCCGCGAGCCAAGATTTTCGTTTTGGCGATGTTTATTTTGACGTAATTTATCCTTTTTATTCGATTGCGGGGGAGAGTTTTGCGGACGTGAATGATTCGTCAATCGCGGTGAGAATTTCTTATGACGGGCATTCTGTTTTGCTAACTGGGGATGACAGTGCGCTGGTTGAGGAGGAGATTTTGCGCGCGGGTTTTGATGTTTCCGCTGAGATTTTTAAGGCTTCGCATCACGGGTCGAAGACGGCGAACTCATTGCCGTTTTTGAAGGCGGTAAGCCCTTCGGAAGTTGTCATACAAGTCGGCGCCGGGAATAAATTTGGGCATCCTCATGAGGAGGCGTTGGAGGTTTTTGAGGAGGCGGGGGTGGAGAAGGTTGTGAGAAATGATCTGGAGGGGGATGTGGAGATTGTGTTTTGAAAGAGCGAGGGTTGGAGGGTGATGAGAGATGATGGAAAATTTTAAAAAAGAGCGAGGGTTGGAGGGTGATGAGAGATGATGGAAAATTTTAAAATCGAGGCAATTTCTGTCAAAAAAATCCCGGGATTTTTTTGACGAAAACAGAAATCTATTCTTAATTCTTTTAAAGTTGTCCGATAACGTGGGGTTCTGTCAAATTTTCCGTGCGGAAAATTTGCCATGTTTTGTTTTGGAGTTTTAATTTGCCGTGAGATTTTCGGTATTAGAGGGTCTGGCGGATTTTTAAAGGCTCATAGGACAGCTTCGCTGTCTTAAGCTTATGGAAGCCGTTTCGATTCTAAAAAGGCTGTCTAAACTTTAGAAATCGCAATTATCTTCTACCCATTTCATGTAGTCGTCATTATTACATCCCCAGTCATCGGCGACGTCCTCTACGTATAGGCATGTTGGCTCTTTTTCTGGGCAGACATATTTAAGTCCATATAGTTTTTGAAGATCCGTTTCCGTAACTTTCGATTCAATGTGATAATAATTTTTTTTATTATAGTTATCTAAAATTACTGCCGCTTGGCCTCTCGTTAAATAATCATTTGGACCGAAATTCCCGTTTGAATAACCGTTTATGTATCCTGCTATGCTTACATTTTTAACAGCATCATAATAGTATGTTCCTTCTTTTACATCTGGGAAACCTAGATAGATAACTGAAGATGCGAAAGCGATTGCTGCTGTCGTTACCAGTAGATTGATTATTACTGTTGTGAGTAATATTTTTTTCATATTTATTGGGTTATGTGATTTGTGTTTGCCGTAATTTAGCATTTTTCAC